>OCTW011248728.1_pt1 | contig 11224 bp, 8 predicted proteins | sample 1539671 | NCBI WGS metagenome assembly OCTW01 (sample SAMN02144230, study PRJEB22623) | gut metagenome | biome: sheep rumen | host: Ovis aries | place: New Zealand | reverse complement strand
GATGCGAACAGGGGAGTTCAATATAGATGGAGTACCATATTATTTTGATGATAATGGAGTAGCATATAATGGAATATTAGAAAAAGATGGGCGAAAATATTACTATATAAATGGAGAAAAACAAAGAGGTTTACAAAATATAGATGGTAAAATATATTTCTTTTCAAGAGTAAATGACAATGCGATGCGAACAGGAGAGTTCAATATAGATGGAGTGCCGTACGGTTTTAATGATGATGGAGTAGCCTATAACGGATGGATAGAAAAAAATAAAAACAAATATTATTATGAAAATGGAAAAAAATCAATCGGGCTAACTACAATAGATAACAAAATATATTACTTTAACAATGATGGAATTCAATTATATGGATTCCAAAATATAAATAATAATACATATTTCTTTTCAAGAATAAATGACCATGCAATGCGTACTGGCTATTTTCAAATAGATGATTATTTTTATTTCTTTGATGATGCTGGAATAATGCAAAAAGGTTTTCAAAAAATAGATGATAATATAAAGTTTTTTAGTAGAGTCAATGGAGCAATGAGAACAGGATGGGTTAATATAGACGGCAACATGTATTATTTTGAAGAAAATGGAAATATGATAACTGGAACAAAACAAATTGGAGGAATTGAATATTTCTTTAATGACGATGGAAAATTAAAAGATAATTTTGTGAAAGACTCAGCTGGAAATACCAAGTATCTATTAAACAATGGGTCATTTGCAAAAGGTTGGATTACAATAGCGGGCACAAAATATTTCTTTAATGATGATGGAAATATGATTGCAAAAAATGCAAAAAAAATAATAGATATATCTAATAATAACGGAGATATAGATTGGGAAAAAGTAAAAAATGATGGAGTAGATGGAGTGATTTTACGAGTTGCATCATATTCTTCACATTTGGACTATAGATTTGTAAAAAATTTAAATGAACTAAAAAGATTAAATATTCCGTATGGATTATATTTATATAGTTATTCAGAAAATCAAATTGGTACAGTAGATGATTTAGGAACAATGCTTGAACCGGAACTTGATGCAATGAGAATAGCTAAAGCAATCAAAGATTATAATGTAGCTCCAACATATCCAATTTATATTGATTATGAACAATGGGATAACTCACAAACAAATCATAATTGGACTGCAGATAATTATAGACCTATTATAAATGCATTCGGAAATAAAATGACCAGTTTGGGATATGGCAATTGGCAGATATACACTAATAAGTGGTTGGCTGAAAATGTTCTTTATGAATTTAAAGACAGAATAACCTGGATTGCTCAATTTAATAATTATGGGTGTACATATAATGGTAATTATAATATGTGGCAATACACCAGCAAGGGAAAAATAAATGGAATAAATGGAAATGTTGATATTAGTATTTTATATTAATAATAAGAAAGAATGAGGTGTTTTTATGTTTAAAGATATAAAAAATATAATTGCAAACTTTAAAAGATATTGGTTTCTAATGACACAGATTATATCAAGAGATTTTAAAAGAAAATATAAAAGAAGTGTTCTTGGAGTAGTTTGGAGTTTATTATATCCAATATTAATGATGGCTGTAATGGCTGTTGTATTTTCATATATGTTTAGAAGTGGAACAGAAGGAACAAGCTACCTAGTATATCTTATGACAGGAATTATAATGTGGAATTATTTTAGTGAAGCTACAAATAATGCAATGACATCTGTTGTGGATAATGTTACATTAATTAATAAAGTTTATATTCCTAAATATGTTTTCCCATTATCTAAGTGCTTATTTGTTGGAATAAATTTTCTATTAACATTGATTCCATGGCTTTTAATAATTGTTTTAACTAAATTAGGGCTTGGATCATATCCAGCAAGTATTAACTGGTATTATTTACTTATACCTTATATTTTCTTTTGCTTCTTCTTATTCACAGTTGGAATAGGATTGCTATTGTCATGTTTATCAGTATTTTTAAGAGATGTATTTTATATTTATGGAATAATACTAACAATTTGGAATTATTACACACCTGTATTCTATAATATAAATATTTTACCAGTAAGCCTACAAAGACTATTTAAATTTAACCCACTTTATCAATACATTACATCTGTAAGATCAATTGTTTTGTATGGAAAATGTCCTTCATTAACAACATTTATAATTATTACGTTAATTGGTGTATGTACATTGGGAATTGGAGCTTTGGTTTTTAAGAAAAATCAAGATAAATTTATATATTATATTTAATTAAGGAGTTAATATTATGATGATTGATGTAGATAACGTTTCAATGAAATTTAACTTAGGAATAGAAAAAGGATTTTCTATAAAACAAGCATTTGTTAATTTCTTTGATCCAAAATTTAGAAAAAACAAAAAGAAAAAAGAATTCTTCTGGGCTTTAAAAGATGTTTCATTTAGTATAGATAAAGGAGAAGTAGTTGGTTTAATTGGTTCAAATGGTGCAGGAAAGTCAACTCTTTTAAAAGTAGTAAGTGGGGTTTTAAAACCAACTAAAGGCAAAGTAACTGTTAATGGAGTAATATCACCAATGATTGAATTAGGTGCAGGGTTTGACCAAGATTTAACAGCACGAGAAAATATATATTTAAATGGTGCTATATTGGGATATACAAAAAAATTTATTGATGAAAAATTTGATGAAATTGTTGAATTTTCAGAACTAAAAGATTTCTTGGATGTTCCAATAAAAAACTTTTCTTCAGGAATGGTTGCAAAATTAGCATTTTCTATTGCAACAATTGTTAATCCTGAAATTTTGATTGTAGATGAAATATTGTCAGTTGGAGATATAAAGTTTCAAGAAAAAAGTAAAAATAAAATGTTTGAATTAATCAAAGGTGGAACAACTGTTTTGTATGTATCTCACTCACTTGAGTCAATAAAGGAAATTTGTACAAGAGTTATATGGATAGAACATGGTAAAATAATTAAACAAGGAGATACAAATTCAATTTGTGATGAGTATTATAAAAAGCAAATGGGTAAAGATTTAAAATAGTGGAGGTAAAATATGAATAATATAAAACAAATTCATGAAAAAAAATATAAAATAGTTTTTTGCGATATTTTTGACACAATACTATATAGAAAAGTACAACCAGAATATTCAAAAAAAATATGGTCAAATCACATGACCTCAACATTTGATATAAACATCGATATGACAGAATTATATAATTTAAGAAATAGTTTAGAATATGAATTAGGAAACAAAAATAATATTAAAGGATATGATTGGGAATTTACATATAATGAATTAATGCAAGCAATTTATAAAAAAATAAAAATAAGTGATAGTTTTGAAATATTCAAAAAAACATCAGAAAAAATTGAAATAGGTATAGAATCAGATATTTTACAAAAATACGATGATATTTTAAATGAACTACGTAGTGCTAAAAAAGAGGGAAAAAAGATATATTGTGTATCAGATATGTATTTATCAAAAAAAATGATAAAAGAAATATTTCAAAATTTAAAAATCGATGATTTGTTTGATGATATTTTTGTTTCATGTGAATATTTAAAAAATAAAAAAACAGGTAATTTATATAAGCAAATAGTAAAAAAATTAAAATTAAACAAAAAAGATATTATAATGATTGGTGATAATAAATCGTCTGATTTTGAAATTCCAAAAGGAATTGGAATAGATGCAATACTTATTGATAGAAGTACTCAATATAAAAAATATGAGGATTTTCTAAAAAAGCAAGAAAGGATAAACGTAATAGCTGAAATTGATAAACTTTCAACGCAAAACACAGATAATTTTCAAAATTCAATATTTTCTTTATACAGATTTATAAAAAGATTATATTTTAATCTTATAAAAAATGATTTTAACGAAGTTATTTTTCTTTCTAGAGAAGGAGAATATTTAAAAAAATTATTTGATAGATTTGTAGAATGTGTAGATAATAAAAAAATTAAAAGTAAATATTTAATTGTTTCTAGAAAAGCAACATATTTACCATCATTAAAAAAGTTAGAAGAAGAAGATTTTCATATTTTACTTCAGCAATATGTTTATACAAGTATTGATGAGTTCTTAAAAAGTTTAAATTTTGATAAATCTGAAATTGAAAAAATTGAAAAATCATTTGAACAAGATTGTAAAAAAATAAAATCAAAGAGTTTAAACGACCACGAAAAAGATGAGATACATGAAATATCAAAAGGAAATTATAATAAAAAAATTATTTATTTATATGATTCAAAAGTTTTAAAATATTTAAAGAAAAATTCTACATTTAAAAAGATATATGAAAAAGATAGAGTTGAACAAGCATCATTATTCAAAAAATATATAAAGCAGATAACAACTGAAAAAAGGATATGTGTTGTAGATATTGGATGGAATGGATCAATTCAAGATAATATACAAAATATTCTTGGGAAAGAATATGATGTTCATGGATATTTATATGGTTTAATTAGCAGAAATCCAGAAAAATGTAAAAATAAAGAAGGCTTAGTATTTACAAATGTTCCAAGAGTTTCAAATAACTATGAGTTATATGGAGAAAATAGAACAATATATGAAATATTACTTGGTGCATCGCATGGAAGTGCAAATAAATATATTGAAAAAAATAATAAAGTAGAAGTTTTAACATTTGAAAAAGATGAAGAAAAGAAAATATATAATAATGTTGTTTCAAAAATACAAAATGAAATGATTAATACTTTTAATAAAATGTTAGAAATATTACCAAATGGATATTACAATGATAAAGATTTAAAAAGAAAGATTAATAGAATACATTTCAATATGCTATTTTATCCAACAAAAATGCAATTAACCTTTTTTAATAGAATTTATCACTATGAAAATTTTGGAGTATTTGAATTTACAGATTTCAGATTACATCAAAAATTGAGCTTTAAATTTTACATTAAAGAAAATGCTAAATATGTATTAAAAAGAAAACATTTCTTTGATGATGCATTTTGGCCAATATTAAAATTATATAATGAAAAATTATATATTCCACAATGTATATATAGAACAAATAAAAAATTAAAATTTAAAATGAGGGGGCTAATATAATGAAATGTATATTTACTATAGGTTCTCCAGCTATTGGTGGAGGAACAAATGTTATTTTTGAACAAGCATCAAAAATGGCAAAATTAGGTGACGATGTATACATTGTTACTAATAATAAAGTAAAGAAAGAAGAATATGCTTGGCACAGTGGTGCTAGTCTTCTAAAATGGGTAACTTATGATGATATAAAAGATGAAGAATTTGATTTAGCCATATTGACTTGGTGGAGAACTGTTTATGATGCATGGCAAATTAAATCTAAAAAATATTGTTATTTTGTACAATCAATAGAGTCTAGATTTTATAGTGAAGAAGAAGTTGGTTTGAGATTTTTAGCAGAAATGACATATATGCTTGACATGCCTGTAATAACTGAAGCTACATGGATTAAAGAATATCTTGAAAAATATGGAGTAAAAGCATACTTAGTTAGAAATGGAATTAGGAAAGATATTTTTACAAATAAAGGTGAAAGTTACAAAAAATGTGATGGACTAAGAGTATTAGTAGAAGGACCAGTTGATGTAGCATTTAAGAATGTGCCTAAGACAATAAAATTATGTAATGAAAGCAAAGCAGATGAAGTATGGCTTCTAACATCATCTGACATAAAAGAATATCCTGGAGTTGATAGGGTATTTTCAAAAGTGCCACCAAAAGATTGTGCAAAAATATACCGATCTTGCGATGTTATTGTAAAATTAAGTTATGTAGAAGGAATGTTTGGACCTCCACTTGAAATGTTCCATTGTGGGGGAACAGCCATTGTATATGAAGTAACTGGACACGATGAATATATAAAAGATAAAGTTAATGGACTTGTTGCAAAAAGAGATGACGATGAGAAAATAGTTGAATATATTAATAAATTGCATGATGATAAAAAATATTTAGACAAATTAAAGAAAAATGCACTTAAGACTGCAAATGATTGGATGTCATGGGAAGAATCTTCACAATTATTCTATGATACAACTAGAAAAGTTGCAAAATTAGATACTATAGATCAAGTTGGATTGGAAAATAGATCTAAATTCTTCTTTGATGTTTATGTAAAATATGAAACTAAGGATCAAAACATTTCTTTTAGAAGAATTATTGGAAATAGATTAAGAGCAAATCATCCAAAAATATATTCTACATATAGAAAGATTATAGGTAAATAGTATGAAATTTGGACTAATAACATTCAAAAAAACAGAAAATATTGGTGATGACATACAAAGCTATTCAGCAATAAAATTTTTACCACATATTGATTATTATATAGAAAGAGAAAAATTAGATTTATTTGTTCCTTCAAAAAAAGAGAAAGTTGTTACACTTATGAATGGTTGGTTTTTACATTCAAAAAAAAATGCATTTCCATCCCCTTACATATATCCAATATATGTGTCAACCCACGTTTCTTCATATAAGTCCCAAGGTATTAAGACAGAATATTTTACAAATGATTTTGTTAAATATTTAAATAACTATGGTCCTATCGGCTGCAGAGACACAAATACACAAAATATTTTATCAAAATATAATGTAGATAATTATCTTTCAGGATGCTTAACATTGACGTTAGACAAAAGAAATGTAAAGGAAGAAAAAAAGATATGTTTAGTTGATGTTGATAAAAAAATAGTAAATAAAGTAAAAGACTTATTTGGAAAAGAATATAAAGTTATTACCAGAACCCATACATTAGATAAAAAGATTAATTCAAAACTATCATGGGATGAGAGATTTAAAAATGTAGAAAGTTTACTTGATGATTATCAATCATCAAAATATGTGATAACAAGTAGACTTCATTGTGCTTTGCCTTGTCTTGCAATGGGAGTAAATGTAATGCTAATATATGATGAGAATAAGAAATATACAAAAGATAGACTTTCAGATTATGCTAAAATATTAAATCACACATCAACGAACGAATTTTTAGATAATGCAGCAGAAATAATAAAAAAAGGATTTAAAAATTCAAAAGAATATAAAAAAATAAGAAATGAACTTTTAAATAAAGTCCCTATATTAATAAATGAAGCAAATCCTTCAACAGATAATTTACCTGAAATAGGAAATTTTAAAAATAACTATGTTAAGTTTAAAAAAAATTATGATAAATTGTTTGATACTGCAACAGATAATTTAAGTAAAAATAAAAATGAATTAAGTGAAGCAAAGTTTGCTGTTGAGTATTGGAAAAAAGAATTTTATATTTTACTTGATAAATATGACACATTAAAAAAAGAGTATAATGACTTATATAATAAAGAAAAATAAAAAAACATTTGAAAGTAGGAAGTTTTATGGATAGTAAATTAAAAATAATTGCTTTTAACAACTGTGAAAAATTAGCTAAAGATGTATCAAATGAAGTTGAAAAACATTTAGATTGTAAAGATATACTTGTAAATATTAAAAATGTTAGATTTACTAATGGAGAAGGAAAAATGATTATAGATGACTCCGTAAGAAATAAAGATTTATATATAATGTCTGATGTAGGAAACTATGATTGCTTTTATATGTTAAGAAATAATAAACATCATATGTCGCCAGATGAACATTTTCAAGATATAAAAAGAGTTGTTTCTGCAACAAATGGCAGATATGAAAAGATTACACTTATAATGCCTTTTTTATATGAATCACGACAACATCGAAGAAAAGAAGGAGAATCATTGGATTGTGCAATTGCACTACAAGAATTGGAAGAATTAGGAATTGATGACATTATTACATTCGATTGTCACGATCCAAATGTATCTAATGCAATTCCTAATTTACCATTTGAAAACTATTATGCTTCTGATTTAATTCTAAATAATATAAAAGAAAAAGAACAAATTGATTTTGATAACGTTATCATCATAAGTCCTGATTTTGGAGCAATGGAACGTGCTAGATACTATGCGGAAATAATTGGCTGTGATGTTGGAGTATTTTACAAAAGAAGAGATCTATCTAAAGTTGTTGAAGGAAAAAATCCAATAATTGATCATGTATATCTTGGACAAAATCCAAAAGGAAAAGATGTAATTGTCGTTGATGATATGATTGCATCAGGTGGATCAATGGTTGATGTTGCCACAAAATTAAAAAAACTAGGTGCAAATAAAATAGTTCTAGTTTCAACATTTGGTTTATTTACTGAAGGAACAAAGACTTTTGATGTAAAGTATAAGGAAAATATTTTCAATAAATTATATTGTACAAATTTAACATATGTGCCTGATGAAATCATCAATAAAGAATGGTTTGAAATTGTAGATTGCTCTAAATTAATCGCTAAAATAATAATTAGTCATAATTTAGGAATAGAATATGATTTTGTTGATGATGAAGATATCAATCCAGAATTAAATATAAGAGTTAGTTAATTATAATGGAGGATGAAGATGAATAAAATAAAAAAAGATTTCACAAATTACATAAAAAAATCTAAGTACTCAATAATCATTATAATATTATTTATTATATTTGCATATGGACAAAGAATAATAAGTTCATCATATTCTATTGATGTTGAACACTATATTTATGATTTATCCAATAGCTCTGCAAATTGGGAATGGATGCTTGCATTAAATAGATGGGGTTTAGTATTATTAAACAAGTTATTATTATTTAATTCTTTACCTATTTTTGCATCGAATTATTTAACCATAATAACTATAATATTATATTCTATTGCATTTAATTATCTCTTTTATACAAAAATTTCAGATAAATACAAAGATAGATTTTTGAAGTATCAATTTGTTTTTCCAATTATTTTTGTAACAAGTCCAATTTTTGCAGAACAATATAATTTTATTCATCAAAGTTTATCTGTTGCAATAGGTATATTATTAATTCCAATATCAATTATTTTAATTGAATATACAAGTAATATTAACAATAAATACTATAAGTTTTTTTGCTATTTAATTGCAATTTTATTAGCAGTATTATCGTTTGGAATATATCAGTCAATTATTTTATTGTATATTACAGCAGTTGCTTCAAATTATCTTTTAACTGTAATTGATAAAAGAGATAATGAATGGGCTACATTAATTAAATATATATTATGTTTTTTTGCTGAAATTATAGTATATGAAATATTTTCTAAAATATTTTCAACCTCAAATTCATATCTTAATTTTGCATGGAAGAGTAATGGCTTATTAACATGCATACAAACCATAATAATATGCGTAAAATCTGTTTTAAAGTGTGAAACTATCTTCTATAATTTTGGCTATTTACTATCATTAATAGTTTATATTATTTATATGGTAAAAGCAATAAAAAATAAGAAATTTAAATTAGGAGCAGTTTTAGCAATTGTAGCAATAATATGTGCACCATTTTATATTATGATTATAACTGGTACAGATCAATTGAAAAGGACACAGTTTAATTATTCTTATGTAATAGGATTTAGCTTACTTTTAGGAATAATTTATTTAAATAAAAATAAATATTTTAATTATATTTTAATATTTCTTACGTTAATTTTAGCTTATAGACAATCATTTGTTACATCAAACTTATTTTATACATCTGATACTATTTATAAAAGTGATTATAATATTGCAAATGATATTGTATCTTCAATTCAGGCTCAAGATTGGTATAATCCTCAAAAAAAATATGAGTTAATTTTTCTTGGAAGATACAAAAATGAAAATTTAAATAAATATCAAGAAGGTGAAATAATTGGATATTCATATTTTGATTTTGACTATAAAAATGTATGGGGAGTTGCAGAAAGAGGAAATATATTTTTAAATAATTTAGGCTACAAATTTAAAATACCTAGTGCTGAAGATTTTAAAATGGCAAAAGAATATGTAAAAACAAACAAGACTCAAACATGGCCATCAAAAAAATCTATTACATTAGTAGATAATAACAAGATAATAATAAGGCTTTCTAAAGAAATGTAAAAAAGTAGGAGGGACAACATGAGTAGCAATAAAAGTTCAAAAATTAAAGAATCAAATATTGAATTATTAAGAATTATTTCCATGTTTTATATAGTTTTGTATCATTTGATTATTCATTCAAACATGATTAGTAATTCAATAGGATTAACTAAATATACATTTTTACTTATTGAATCTTTAACTTTAGTTCATGTTAATTCTTTCATTTTAATTACAGGCTATTTTCAGTCAAATTCAAAATTTAAAAGTAGAAAAATCTTATCACTTAATAATCAAGTTTGGTTTTATAAGGTCGTAATTCCAATTGCATTAATTATTCTAGGAATCATTGCTATACCTGATACTGTAACAATATTCAAAACTATAATGCCAATTGATTATGGAACATATTGGTATGTGAATACATATATTTTACTTTATTTGCTTTCTCCATTTTTAAATAAAATAATAAATGGCCTTTCAAAGAAAAATTTTAAATTATTACTTACCTTATTAATTATATTTATAAGTTTTATCCCTACTTTTACTAGAGATGAAAGTTTTAATACATATAGTGGAAGATCATTAATAACATTTATTTTATTATATTTTATTGGAGCATATATTAGAAAATATTCAGTTGAAGACGATATTTTTGAAAAAAAATCTACGCCAAGTAATAGAAAAAAAATATTTTTTGGAGGATATATTCTTTTAACTATTATTTCATTTGTGTTTGTTTCTATTGGAATAAGACTTGAGAGATGTAATGCGACATTACAATATATTGGTATCATTTTACAAAATTTTCATGCAAGTTATGCAAGCCCAATAATAATTTTACAAACAGTCTGTTACTTTTTATTATTTAAAAATATTAAGATTAAAAGTAAGATTATTAATTTTGTATCATCATATACTTTTTCTGTATATTTAATAAGTGAAAATGCTTTTGTAAGGTCTAGCCTTTATTCATATTTTGGATTTGATATTATTTCAAATTATTCGTTTAAATGGATAATATATAGTATACTTATTTCTTGCTTTATCTTTGTATTGTGTATTTGTATTGAATTGATAGTTAATTTTATTACAAAGCAAATATCAAAATTATCCATTATAAGTAACCAAAAAGAAAAGATTTATAGTAAATTAAAGAATGTTGATTTACTACTAAATAATCTATAAAAAAATAATATAAAAATTTTTTACGCATATTAAGTTAA
>OCTW011588900.1_pt1 | contig 11225 bp, 14 predicted proteins | sample 1539671 | NCBI WGS metagenome assembly OCTW01 (sample SAMN02144230, study PRJEB22623) | gut metagenome | biome: sheep rumen | host: Ovis aries | place: New Zealand | reverse complement strand
AGACGGAGCCTCTCCGCTCGGTGCGATGATCTGATCGATCTCAGCCTGCAGGACTGCATCCTGTTGAGATCTTGCGTTTGCTTCCTGTGCGATCTGGGATGCGAGGCTTGTGTCTTGAGCCTGTCTTGTTTGTGTCTCCTGTGAAAGCCCGCTCTGCAGTGCGCTGATGTCTGCCTGGAACTGTGTGACGTTGCCTGCCGCTGTGATCGCTTCCTGGAATAATGAAATATCGCTCTCGGACGGATGATCAATGTCGCCCGGACGTCTTTCAACAAACACCACAAAGTTCGCCGTTCCGTGCGTGTTGCCGTCGATCAGAATTTCGAAAAGATTCGATCCGGGCACTGCCGTGATCTGTTCCGTCTCGGTGATGACGACCTGTCCGTCATCATTAACCGTGCCGGCATTGAGGATCGTCGTGCCGTCCTGTTTGAGTCCGATGATTGCCCCGGTGCTCGGTGTGTACACAGTCCCGTCGCTCTGGAGGAGAGTAAACACCCATTCCTCACTCTGGTCGAACTGGTTCGCATTGATGACCGGAGCAACTCCGACCCCTGCGTTGAGGTAAAGCTTAAATTCTCTTGTTATCATGGTTTGTCCTCCCATTATTTGCCGAGCACCATGTGCCCGTTCCCGTCGCTTACAAATCCGAGGCCGTTATAGCCTGCGCCGTTGATGTAGATCCCGAGGCCTGTTGTAGGACTCAGCGAGATCATGACGCGGTTGTTTTGCGTGGTTGATCCGCCGACGATTGTCAGCACCCCGTTAGCGTCTAGCGTCATATATGCGGATGTGTCCGTGTCTGCGTTGTGGTAGAAGCGTATCATGTTCGGTGACAGCCTCATGGCATTGCCGTCTGTAGGATTCGTGTTTGCGTCCGTACTGCTTCCGCTCATTAGCACAAGGTTGCCTGTATTTGCGGTTTCGAAAAGGCATGATCTGATGTAATTGGTGTATGTCTGTGTCAATACTGCCGCCCAGATTGTCAGATCATAATCACTGTTTGCGCTGACGATTCTGGAGCCGTTTATTGTAGCACCTTCGATATAAGATCCATAGATCTCCATCGCTCTGACGATATTCGCCGCTAGCGAATTAAAGACCGCATTGCCCTGAGCGTCGATGCCTGCGCTCCATGTCTGGCCATAGTCCTGGGACACTGCAAAGCCTCCCGCATTGATCGTCCACTGGTACTGTGACTCGGCCAGTGTCGGACGGTTGTGCAGGTAGTACTTGGTCGACCCGTCCACGCTCGTGACCTTGGTGCTGAAAAGACCCAAACTGTTCGTGATGACCTTTGTCAGCCCGGACACGTACTGATCCAGAAAGCCGACCTGCTCGGTTGTGTTCTGTTCGATTCCTTCGGTGATGCTCGTTGCCAAGTCTGTGCGAGCTTCCCCGATCTCGATCTTCTCGAGTCTTTCTCTCAGCACGTCCCACCGTGTGCTTATTACTTCGGCAGATGCTGAGACACCGAGACGCTCAAAGTCCACATGGATGGTGTCGCCCATGTCCACATATTCGAGCGGTGCGATATCTTTGTATTCTTCAGTGTCAAACAGAGACACGAAAGACAGCTCAATGTTCACCTTCGGCACGTTGATCGGATGGCTTTCCAGGTATTCGTCCACCTTTGTGTTTAGCTCCGCCTGTGTCGGAAGCTCGTCATACTCGCCCGAGAAGTCCACGATCTTGGTGCGGATCGGTCTGCCAGGATTCTGCATATAGCGCACGTTTGAGGTGACTGTCCGCTCGTCTATCGTGACATAGCCCATCGCAGACGTGAAGACGTTCTCAATCGATTCCTCCTGCCTCAGATCAACGAGGTTCTTGCCATAGCGCACATGATAGCCTTTGTCGGATCCCCTGTGTGCCTTGACTCTGATCGTCAGATTGTCCCACTCGATCACGCCTCCGAAAGTGTCCAGGAAAGAACCGCGCCAACCACCGAGACATTCCCGGAAGTATTTCGGCTCGGTCAGCGTGAACACCGATCCGGTGTTTGTGATGTCCGTGGTGATCGTGAAGTCCGTCGCCGTTGCGATGTGCGACAGCAGACCGGCACATGTAGCGGATGCCCCTGTGGCCGTAAATGGACGCACCGGGCGCTTTGCAAGGTCGTATGTGATGTGATGTGCGTAAATTGTGACAATGCCCGAGATCGGCTTAGAAACCTCGTACACACGGAAAAGCTGATCCCCTGCAGTGTGTCCCGCTTTGACACGGAGCACGGAATTGTATCCGACATCGGAAAAATGCGGATCATCGACCGAGATCTCCATTGTCAGATCATAAAGCCCGTTTCTTTCCTCGTCCACGTAGCACGAAAGAGGATCCAGTCTGCCGATCCCGTTTGTTGTGTCTGCCGCCATGTTAACAAGCGACAGGCTAGGATTAACGATGATAGGTTTCATAATTTCCACCACCTCGGTATTAACTTAACTGATGTAAATCCCGTGTAGCTGATCCCTGTCGTGCCTGCATCCAAATATGGGAAAGTGTCGCCCGACAGAGTCAGATCCGGATTCCTGTTGATTTTCTCGATAGGCTCGTATGCGTTCATGCTCTCGCAGTCGATCACGGTCGTGCCAGTATTATTTGCCAGTGTTGCGGACACGCTTCCGACCTGGATCGTGCCTGTGCCCTCGACAAGGATCAGAGGCAGGGCTTTGAACCCTGTCGGATTGCTGATCTGCATGTCGTCCGTGACTGTGATGGTCGCCTCGCCTGTTTTTAGCCACTTCTGCGGCTTGAAATTGATGTTTATAGTAAATTGCCCGTACCTGTTAAGGATGCCCGTGTCTGGCTCAATTCTGCCCGATACGTAACCCATGCGGAACACGTTCGGCTCCTCGCTCGACTCGATCCGCTGATAGCCTTTAAGCGTCAGCAGATAGCCGACCAGTCCGGAGAAATTCCTGTGAAAGTTTGCCCTGATTCCGCAATTAAAAGGGATCGTGATGTTCTCGTACCGATCCCCGTCTATGATGTAGTTGCCGGATCTTCCTGGCACCGTGATCTCTTCAATGTCACGGGATGGCATGCGCCACCACTCGGAGCCGTCATAATACGTCCCGAAATCGAGAAGATCCTTTCCGCCGATTGTTAAATGCTTAATCATCCGAACACCGCCTTTCTCTGGTTGTTCATGCGTACCATGACACGCTCGACCTCTGTCGCGATGTCTGTCGCATTCATGCCCGGCTGAGCATAAATATTAATATCAATGTCCTGAGTCCCTCCGGATGCCTGCCCGATCATCTCCATCAGCCTGTTCGTGCCGATCACGAGCTCGGATCCGTTTCCGTCCCCGAATCCCTTCATTCCGTTGGCTGTCGGCAGTACGGTCGGCGATGTAAACATCACCGCATCCTGGTACGCTTTTTTATACCAGTCAACGGACAGATGCGGAACGGATGGAGGTGCAAGCGAAAAACTTCCCTGAATCGAGAAGTGCGGCATCTTTAATCTCGGCAGACTCCACGAGAAATTGAAGAAGCCTTTGATCTTCTCGATTGCGTCATGCACTGCCTGCTTTGCTCCGTCGATCTTCTCTTTGATTGTATTTTTAATCTCGCTGAATTTCTGGCTGATACTGGATGCAAGCTCGCTTGCCTTCTGTTTGATGGTGTCCCAATTCTGATACAAAGCAACACCGATCGCAACCGCAGCCGCAACTCCGGCGACAATCGCCGCAACCGTGCCGATCATAGGAAGCATGGCCACGTTCAGAGCGGCCGCCATTCCGGTAATGGTTGAGATTATCCCGGCAATCGGTGAGATCGCCGCCACGAGCCCGAGAATAGTCAATATAAACGCCTGTGTGCTTCCGTCCAGATTGCCAAACCAAGACAAGACCGTGGTGATCACATCCACAAGTGTCTCCAGTGCCGGCACCAGAGTGTCAGCCAGTGCCGCACCTGCCTCAAAGAAGGCCATCGTTGCCTTGCCTTTCAGTTCGTCGATCTGGTCGTTAAAAGCCACCGCACTCTCGACTGCATCCTGTGACAAGATATTGCCTGTCGCTTCTGCTTCTTCCCCGAGCTGTTTCAGAGCGGCGCCTCCATCGTCGACAATGCCGGCCATCTCCATGGCTGATTTTCCAAACAGTTCCATCGAGATTTGGTCTCTTTCTGTCTCGTTCTGGATATTGCCGAGAGCTTCAAGAGCCTCATACCACACATCGGTGGCGTCCCGCATGTTTCCGTTCTGGTCGGTGATTGAGATGCCGAGCTGGTCAAAGACTTTATTTCCGCTCGCCATATTCTTGGTCAGCTTAGTCACCGATCCCGTCATAGTCTCCATCGAGACATCGACAAAACTGGATGCATACTGCAGCTTCTGCAGTTCTTCCACCGAGAAGCCCGACACGTTTGCCAGTGTCAGCAGATCGTCCGCGCCGGTTGCCGCATTGTAGGCCATCGCGAGCATCCCTCCGGCAGCAACACCTGCAGCCGTTGAGATTCCCTTAGTTTTCTCCGCAACCTCCGCAGATGCGGCGGAAACGGCCTGTAATTGTGGTGTGAGCGCATTGCCGTACTGTTTCTCGAGGTCTTCGAGCTTTGCCGTCGTCTCGACAAGCTCCCTCTGCAGGAGATCCTGCTGCCTGCGGTTCTCTGCAGTGTCACCGGCATTCTTTGTCGCCTCCAGAGCCTTCTCGAGCTCTTCCTGTCTCTTCTTCGTATCGGTGACAGCTTTGCCGAGAAGCTCGTGTCTCTGCTTCAGAAGATCCACATTCTTCGGATCCAGTTTCAATAGCTTGTTTACATCTTTTAAATCTTTTTGTGTATCCCTGATATCTTTATCGACATCTTTGAGCGATTTCTGCAGATTCTTCGTCTCACCGTCGATCTCAATAGTAATTCCTTTGATTCTTCCTGCCATTTGCTACCTCCTAGAATCTGTCAAAATCGTCCTGATCGGCAACCGTCGCCCATTCATACGAGTCGTTGCCCGCTTCGATAAACATGTCAAGGATCATCCCCACATCGAGAAGGTCAAGATCTGACATGGGGATGCCCTGCTGTACGCACCTAAGCAAAAAAAGGCCAGTTGTCAGTGGCCTTTCGGTTTGCTTGCTTTTTTTTTGCTCTCTGAGATCGGTGTCATGGTGACTCCCCAGAGTGCAACGATCTGAGGGAGAATCTCGTAGATAGAAAACATGTCAAAGCCGTCGAGCCACTCGTCCGGTGTATCCGGAATATCCGGATCCGCCTGTTTTGCCATGACATAAGCGACGTTCTCGAAGATTTCGAGCGCATCCGAGGTCAGCTGTTTGCCTCCCTGCATCTCTTTCTGTAGCTTCTGGATGTCCACGAGCATGTCCCTTTGGAATCTCTGACGGTAGATGCGAAGCGTCGCACCTGTGGCTTTAAAAGCGACCTCACGGTCGCCGACTTTGATCATCTTTTCCATCTCTTATCCTTCCCTTCTTATAAAGCCGGTTCTTTCACTTCTGTGAAGAACTCGTCGTAATTTGCGGATCCGTGCGGGCATTTTGCCTTGATCACGTAGTCGTCAATGCGTGGCATCGCAGTGATGTTCAGAGTCTCGGTCTGCGGTGTCTTGGAGCCTTCCATGGTCTGGCCGTTGACGCCTGGAGACTGGAGCGAGCATCTGTATAAGCAGTGACGTGTCGCATTGACATCGTTCTGGAACTCAAACAAAAGAGCGATCTCTTTGCTGGCATCTGTTGCACGTTCCACGATCATGCCGTTCGTGTCTGTTGTCTCGCCGAGCACGTCGGTGCGGACTGTATCCGGCACGAGAGCACACTCAAATGTTCCGGAGTATCCGTTCTTGCTCTGGCTGATGTAATAGATAATATCGTCAGCATAGAAAGGATCGGAGCTTCCTTCGATGTCGAGCGAAAGATTAACCGCACCCGGCCATCTGACAGGTGTGCCGTATGTGAGCTTTCCGGTGCCGTCATCCGTTGCGATTGCATAATAAACATTGCGCAATCCAAATTTAACCTTCATTTATAAATACCTCCGTCTGATAGAGCACCTGGTACATGTGCTCACTATCGATGTATGTTTCTAATTTGTCCCAATAAAAATTTTCATCATCGAGGATCCCCTCGATTCTGTGTTCTGTTGCAAAGTCTTTATTCATCGTGTACAGCTCGATGTTCAGCTGCTCGATGTTTGCGTAGACCTTGTCATCTGCCGAAAAGTTCGAGCTGTTCGGGAAGTACCAAACGATATACGGCAGATCCGGAGCTTCGCCTTCCGGATAGCTGTAGTATGTGCACGGAAGCCCGAGCGACTCGATCAGCTCTTTGATTTCTACAACTGTCATAATCTGTCAGCACCTCCGATCATCTGTGTCAGCTTGTCCTCGAACATCTCTGCGGTCTTCTCGTTAATTGGCTCAATGTGCGGGAACGCCCTGACTCGTCCGCCGTTCTGCTTTGCATGTCCGAACTCGAGCAAATGCGTAAGCCTGTAATATTTCACGTTATGAACAACCGCCGATGTGTAAAGCCTCCGCTGTGTGACTTCGGCCTTCCACGATTTGCGGTATTTGTTGCCTCGGAAATCCCCGGCACTCTTCAACATCTGCACGACTTCCTCTGCGGTCTCTTTGATCGCTAAGTATACGGCCTGGTAGCAGTCCGTCTCGAACTCGTCCAGGATTGTCGTGACAGCCGTCTCGAACTTGCCGGCATTGACTTTCGTCCGTGCCGATCCGATTCCGTGTGCCATTATTTCTCGTTCCCCTTCCTGAGCTCGCAGTAAAGCTCCACGAGGTCGTTCCGTGCGATATAAGTGCGATAAACCGTGTACTGCTTGCCACAGTACTCGAGAATGTTCTCGCCCTTGTAATCGCCATTAAACACGGTCATGCGAAGCTCTGGCTTCAGTCCGTTCATGCCTCCGTTGAAGAACTCGGAAGCCGTGACGGATGAAACGTCTGCGAAGACCTTGCGCCTTTCGAGAGTGCGCTCCAGGACTCCGTAATCGTTTTCCTCCCAGACTTCGCGGATCAGATAAACGATCTTAGATCTGTCCATTGGATCACCCCCATGTCGTGTATCCGGAGGCGATCTGGAGCTGTGCCTTCTGCTCGTCGTATGACTTTTTCAGACGGTCGTAATCGTCCGGAGTGCCGAAGTGCAAACGGCAGTAGGTGACAACCGCACGGAACACGAGCGGATCCGTGATCATCGCATGCTCGCCATCTACTCCGGCAATCCCGAGATCAGCAAGCGCCGCATTTGCAAGCCCTTCGATCTCTTCGTTAAATTCATCGTCAACGACACGCATGCAGTCCTTAATCCTGGACAAAATAAATAACTCCATGTTTACCTCCGCCCGGCATTACTTCGCCGGTTTCTTTTTTGTTGCCTTTTTCGGTGTCTCTTTTGCTTTCTCTTCGGTTACGATCTCAGCAACACCAAGAGCACAAAGCCGGGAGGCTTCCGCATCTGATACGGTTGCCAGTCCCGGCTGTGCATAAATGTGGGTTGCAGCAGTCAGCTTGATCTGTGCCATGCTTAAGGCTTGAGAACCTTTGCAAAGCGAAGAGGAGCGACTACACCGATGGAGGCGAACTGCTTGCCTGTGATCTTAACAAGGTCAGCCTGTGCGCCTGTGATTTCGTCAAAAACATATTTGATCTCGTCGCCGTTCGGGAAGTTTGCAGCAAGGCCGTCTGCAGGATCGCCGACGATCATATAAGCCTGTCCGCTTGTTGCTGTTGCGTATGCAGGCAGATGATCGGTATAAATTACATCAAGGCCGTCGAATACATCGCCGACATTTGTGCCGGATGTAGCCTGGAGAGCCTTGAGCGCAGCACGTGTCTTTCTGTTCATGATGGCAACGATGTCCAGAGCTTCGGATGTCAGTTCAGCCTCAGCCATGACGATGGTGTCAGCCTGTAATGCCATTGTGAGGGATGCGACTGCCGGCTGTGTGGCGTTGGATGTCTGTGGCATTGCGAGGATTGCCTGGATTGCGATCTGCGCAGCCTTCTTGACGATTCTGTATGCGAGCTCGTCGTATACATAGTCGATCAGAGCCTGACCTCTGAGATTGTATACTTCGTCGGATACAGAAACCCATTTCTTGACTGTCTTCGGAACGAGAGTGACCACGCCAAGTGTGAGGTCTTCCTCTTCGATTGCCGGATCGCCTTCCAGATGGATCTGTGCCTCGTCGCCGGATATTTCAAAGCCAACGACATAGTTTCCCGGAAGGAATGTTCTGTTGACTCTGGACATCAGAGTTTCACGTTCCCAGGCTGTGCGGATTCTGTCTTCAACATAATCCGGAACGGCAACCTGTCCGCCTTCTTCTGCGTTCATGGAGAGCAGTGCACGGCATTCAGAGAAGTCCTTTGTGAGGATGCCTCTTGCGTATGCTTCCATGTACTTCTGTGTGTTTCTGATTTCAATGCCGTCATTGGATTCCGGTGCGCTCATTCTGCTGATGACGTTTGCATTGCCATCGTTAGCGATGCGCTGGCGGATTGTGCGTGCAGCCATTGCGCGCTCTTCGATTTGTTTCTTCTGTTCGATGAGGCTGTCTGCTTCTGTCTTCAGTGCATCAACATCCACACCGCTGAGGTCGCCGTCGAGAATAGATCTGATTTCTCTCAGTCTTGCGATAATTGCTTCGTAATTCATTTTTCCAACCTTTCCAAGCTGAGATCGATGCTCAGCTTTAGCGCTGTTGCGCTTTTCAATTCGTTCAACCGCTGAAGTCTCTCCGCTTCGAGCACCTGGATCACTCCGTCCGCAGCGCTACGGGCTGAAATATCAGTGCCATCATTTGCCGGAATGCCAACTGCAGATACGTCGTAAAGTTTACCGACCTTCGTGATGGTTCTGATCACCTTTAGAGTCTTGTTCTCGTCATCTCGTTCCTCGGATCGGCTCGATGCGCTGACCGTGAACTGCATGCTCATGCGGTCTACATAGCCGTTTTTAATGTCCGAATATAATCCCGGGCCGAGATCGGAACCAGACAAATTTGCACGGACAAACAGTCCCGTGTTGTCCGTCTGGATCTGCAGCGTGTCATTTCTGTTCCTTGCCATGACACGGCCTGCATGATCGTATAGAAATATGACATCCGTCATGTCAGTGTCATTAAATGCGTCACGCGCGACTTTCTCGACAACAGTCACCCTGTATCCGTTCCAGTCGTCATACGTGAACAGCTCATACTCTTCGTCGAACGTGGTGGCATGACCTTCGACGATCATGTTTCCGCCGTTTGCATCAAGATCAAGGGCACGAAACTCCGGATGCAGGTCGTTGCGCCTGAACTGTCTGCCGGCCTCGATCTTTTTCAAAATTTTTTCTAAATTCTCATTCATTGTTTTCACCTCCTGCATCGGTTCCGTCTCTTGTAAAAGAGCCGTCCTCGCTGATTGTTATGTATTCGCCTCTGATGATGTATGCCTGGCCTTGTCCGTCCGGGAGCGGTGGCATGTTCCACACATCTCTCACGTCGTCCCGGTTCCAGACCCCTCGGTCAAACATCGCAGACGATACGTCTAGCTTTTCTTTTGTCGTCATGTACTGGAGCCGGTTCGCCGTTGCCATCAGCAGTGATCCTTGCGCCCTCTCGCGGTCTGAAAAAAGCGCTTGTGTCATGGTCTCGGAGAACTGGATGGAGAACGGTTCCACGACTGACTCGTAGAAAGCAGACCAGGCATCGCCGTATGCTTTCGACTGAAGGATGTCCTCGTTGACTGCAAAATAGTTATAGACCGAAGTTCGGATCTCCCTGAGCTCGGCCTCTGGCACTGTATAGCCTTTATTCTGCAGCTCCTTGATGTCTGCGTATGTGTTCGGAAAAAGCAAGAGCCCTCCGTTTGCCTCGTCTGCTTTCAGATTTGCCTCGCTGAATCTCTGTCTTTCACGCTTCAGATCCTCGGTGTTTGAGAAGTTTGTCATTCGTGCGGTGAATCTGTACGTTGCGCCGTTTTTGATCGCTTCCTTGATGCCTTCGTTGTTCATATGGACGAGGCTCATGGTAGGATCAAGCGCATGGTTCGTCTCACCAAAAAAGTCGTCCTTGTATTGAAACTTCGTCAAGATCGCACACTCTTCCAGATAGTCCGCCGCTCTCTCTCCGTTTGCAAACTCGTAGCGGAGGAACGGAGTGCCGTCATCATCCTGGACAATCTCGCACTTTCTCGGGAGCACCGGATAATATCCGACCGGGTTCATCAGCTCGTCATACACCGGCACGATAACCGCCGTGTTCTGCATATCCAAGATCGTGCTGACCCTGTAAAGGAATTGCGACCATGTCTGCCAGTTGTTCGGCTTGAGTCTCAGCTTTGTCTGCAGTGTCGGTCTTGCCGCTCCCTGAATCTCGACCTTCAGCTTCGAGATGTGTCTCGCCCTGGCATCGATCGCGGATCTGACCAGCTCCGACTCGTACAGCTTGCCGTTCCAGGTTGTAAAGTGCGGGCGGTATGCCGTCAGCGTCCGGAAGTAGCTGTCCGCTTCTCTGCTAAGCTCCACGTTTTTCGGCTTAAAAATGAAATCAAATAAGCCCATAATGTTCACCTCTCATTTCTCAGCTGTCCGCCGATCTCGGAATACCACTTCTGACGGACTGTCATGGCATCCAATAGCGCGGCAGTGCCGTCAATATGTACATTGGCCGATACTTTGATCAGCCTCTTTCTCTGTGTCTCTGCGTTTGTCTTTAAAGCGCTGTCTAACAAATGAATCTTCATCAGATCGTTGTCACCGATGTGGATCTTCCTGTCCTTGATCAGCCCCTCGGTCTCGTCAATTACCGGAGACAGGTTCTCGCCCTGATAAACGTCATCCATGTGAAAACCGTATGTCTTCATGTCCTGCGTTAATATCTGACTATTGTATCTGTCGTATCCGACCTTTAGCGGTAGGATTTCATACTTCTCCACGAGCATCTTGAACCATGCGAGACAGTCACGATAGTCGACAAAGTTCTCGCCCGATTCCTGCAGAAATCCCCTCTGGATGTAAATCTTATATGGGACGTTGTCCCGAGCCGTTGCTTCTTCGATCTTCTCTTTTGGTAAAAAGAACTTAGGGAAGACATACAGCTCGCCGCCTTTCTCGATCACGACCAGGCATGCGGTCAAATCGGTGGTGCGTGACAAGTCGATGCCGCCGACACAATAGCATCCCCGGAAATCCTCGAGCTTCAATTCAGATCCGACGCACTTCATCACGTCGGTGCTGTTCAACCATGCCATCGAGCTGTTTT
>OCTW011567574.1_pt1 | contig 11225 bp, 8 predicted proteins | sample 1539671 | NCBI WGS metagenome assembly OCTW01 (sample SAMN02144230, study PRJEB22623) | gut metagenome | biome: sheep rumen | host: Ovis aries | place: New Zealand | reverse complement strand
TTACGTTAACAAACAAAATTGCAAGGATTATTATATACAATTAAAGAGTTAAGTGCATATAATGTGTGCACTTAAGATTTTAATTAACTTTTTTGACTTATCTTTTTTAGTGCTCTTTATTTTTATTTGTCTTATTGTTATAATATAAATTAAGGTATGGTGAGTACTTATGGGTAAGAGTAAAAAAGAGTTAGAAAGTGAATCAAAAGAGATTATTGAAGCTTTAGATGAATCTTTAGAAGATAACTTCAATAATGATTTTGATGATACTAAAGAATTAGAAGAAATAGGAGACATTTCACTTAATGCTTTAGAAGAAGCTAAGAGTAATGCTAAGGTAGAAGAGTTAGATATTCCTCTAGAAGAAGATGCGGAAGAAAAAATTGATCTAATTAATGAAATGGAAAATGAAATTAGTAAACCAGTTAAAACTAAGAAAAAGAATCAATTAGTAGTTTGGTTTAGCAATCTTTCAGGTAAAAAGAAGGCTTTATTTATTACATTAATAGTATTAATTATTGCATTATTAATTGGACTTATAGTTGGTATTTCAATGATTAGTAAGGATGAAGTAAAAGAAGTAATTGAAGATAAATTACCTGACGTTATATTAGAAGCAGAAAATTATAGATATGAAAATGGTATCTTAATATTTACACATTCATCTAACAATGAAGTAGGAAGATATGAATGTAAGAATAAAGATGAGAAGTTATGTAAAATAGCTACTACATTTGATGATGATACATTTGATAAAGCAAGCATGATAGATGAAGATGGTAAGAAAGTTATTTTAAATACTCCAATCTATTATGATAGATATGTATTTATATTTGATAATTCAAAAGAAAGTGATACAGAGATTATTTTCTATGATATTAAAGAAAACAAGGAAGTATCTAGATACTTAGGCATTAAAACTTATACAGATTATTCAGATTACTTTGTATTAAAAGATACTAATAACAATGAGGGTGCTGTAAAGATAAGTGCTTCAGGATTAGAAACTTTAGTACCATTTAAATATAACTTAGTATCATTACTTGACCTTGATAATGATAAACCTAAGTATGTTATTACTAAGAAAGATAATAATAGTTATTTAAGAAATTTAAAAGGTGAAGAATTAACACTTGCTACTAATCAAGTTATTACAGGTGCTAATGGCTCATACATTAAGACTCGTGATTCTTTAGATAAATATCATGTATATAATTATAATATGCAAGAATTTGATAAGGATTATTCGTTTGATTATATTGAACTATTAGATCAATTTATAATTGGCGTATATGATTCAAGCTTACATGTATTTGATTATTCTAGTCACAGAATGACTAGTCAAGAAATGAAGATATCTAATAATAACTATGCTGGTATTCAAACTATAACTAATAATAAAGTATCTAAATTACAAAAATCATTTAACTATGAGTTACATGATAAATTATTAACTATTAAAACATATGAAGATGATATTTTAGGTGAATCTCATACTTATAGTATTAATTTAGTAGATGGTTTAGTTTCTATTAAGCTACAATTATTAGAATACTTAGATGGTAAGTTATTCTTCTATCAAGATATTGAAAAGAAAAACTTAATAGGAACATATGAATGTCAAAATAAAAATACTACTAAAGAAGATTCTACTGAGTTAGCTAATTGCTATGTGGCACGTGAATCATTTATGAGAGAAACTAGAGGTAATGATTATGAAGTAGATCAATCTAGTAAGTTAGGTTCTATACCTGTATTTAATCAAAAATATGCATTTATTAAAGATGGAGATGTTATTAATTTAGTAGATCTAGCTGATAGTTCAGTTAAAGCTATTTATGATATAGTTGATACTTCAAGTTATACTGAAACTAATGAAGTTACTTTAAGTAAAGAAACAACTGTTACATTCATGGCAAGAAGTAAGAGAACTGGTAAATATGGCGTAGTAAGAATTAATGGACAATCGTTAGAAGGCGTTATTTCTTTTGATAAGTCATATTTAAAGAAACTTGGAGACTACTATGTAGTACAAGATGAAAATGGATTTATTTTAGTAGATAAATGGGGTAAATCTCAATATAACGATGGTGGACAAACTAAGGAAATGGAATATCAGTCATCTCCAATAGTTGATTATCGTGGTAAATATATTAAGACAATGCAAAATAATGTGTTCTACTTACATTCATTTGATAATTCTACTCATGATAGTAATTCATATAATCATATTACTTTAGATGAAAAGTATTATTTAGCTGTTAGAAATAATAAAGTATTCTTATTTAGTTATGATGATGAGGAAGACTCTAATGATAAGAAATATGATTATTTAACAGGTAAGAATGCGAGTGAAGGTGGCTTACAATTAAATAATAACAATTACTATGGTGAAGGTGTAAGAAGTTATATTTATACTATAGAATATGATGAAAAAGAAAAAGTAGATAAGATTAAAATTAAGATTGGCGATTCTACTGATACTTATGGCGAAGAAAAAGTAATTAAATTAAAGAAACTAGAAAATAATAATGAAGATGAAGAGAATACTTCTTCATCTTCTACAAATGAGGATGATAACAATGGCGAATAAAGAACAACAAAAGAAAGGACTTATAGCCTCTGTTATATTATTAATCATATTTTTACCATTATCTTTAGGAGGTATATTTTTAAATATTACTGGATTACATATTAAAAAAGATCCAGAAAATACTTTAAAAGCTGATTATTTCGATAATAAATTATGGTTTTATGGAAGTAATGGAGAATTACTTGCTAAGTATACTTGTGAATATGGTGGAGATGCCGGTGGTCATTGTGAAAAGGGTAAGACTTTTCAAATTGATGATAAGTATGCTTTAGAATATCCTTTAAATACTAAGGAATTAATTGTTAAGAAAGATAAAACAACTAGTACTACAACTAAAGAATATTTAGATGTACTAGATAATAGATATGCATTTATTATTGATAATAAAGATACTAAAGATAATTCAATTAAGATATATGATTTTAAATTACAAAAGACTATAGGTATTGGAACATATAGTTTTATAACTAATTATGGAGTAGGATATGATGGAAACTTATTTATTGCTAAGGATAGTAGTGGTAAATATGGTGTAGTAAAAATTCAAGATTCTATTGTAGTTTATTTAGTACCTTTTGAATATGACTATATTGGATCAATTGATTCAAGAAATATGGATGATAAGTTACAATCAAATACATTTGTTGCTTTACAAAGTGGTGAATGGAAGATTATTGATGTAACAGGAGAAGATGTAACTTCTATTACAAGTTCTATTACTGAAGAAATAGTTACTTATATTAATGATTCAGTTATAACTTATAGTAATGGAATATATCATTTTGTTAATTTATCTAATGAAAGATTAATTAATGATGATTGTTTATATATTGAATATATTAATAGTAATTATATTTTAGTATTAGATAGTAATAGTGATTTTTATGTATTATCAATATTTGGTAATACTATATTATCAGAAAAACATCATGTAGAGGCAGATAGTAGTGGCAAATATAATATTTCTGCATATCTATCTAGCGATTCATCTTATATTGAAATGTATTATAATGGTAATAATATAGAAAACGTAAGAACATAGAAAAATACTTGCAAAAGTGTCGTAATTATATTAAAATCGTAGCTATTAAACGTTGATGTGAGAGGAGTACAAAGATAGTACCTTTATAGAGAGTCTATGGTTGGTGGAAATAGATAAGTATTACTTTGGAAGGTTGCTTGCGGAGTTTAAGAGGATAATTTCCTTTATCAAGAAAAGTTAAACGAAAGGATGGTAAAGTCTTTTGGACGCCTTTTTACCATCCTTTTTTTATACTTTTGGGGGTGTATAATTATGATGTTTGATCTTGAAAGTTCAATTCCTGAATATATATGTGTATATGGATATGCTATAGAAATCAGAAAAAAAATAGATGATAGTATATTTTTAAAATGTGATAAGCCTTTAAAAGATAAATATTCTTTACTATTAAAATATTTATTAGGTGGTAATATATATAAAATAATTCAAGAATCTTTTGCTAATGCAACTAAGTCAAGTATTGAACGTAAGTTTAATGAAAAAGATGTTTTTAGTGATTATAAGGTATGCAGTTGTTTTTCACCTTATGCAGTTGTTTTAGAGTATAGAGAAGCTGTTGTTATATTTTTACCTTTAGAGTCTAGTATATTTACTTATAGGGACTTATTTAATGCTTATTTTGATAAAGATAGAAAGAATAATGATAAGGAGTATATTTTATTTTCAGTTGATCAACATAATGTAGATGCTTTAAATTTTGATTTTAAATATATTTTTAGCTGTACTTATCCAAAGAATATAATATTAAAGAATTGTAACGAATTAAGTTTTATGTTAGCTTTACAAGAGTTTAATAGACATATTCCTAAGAAACAAAAGGAATTGCTTGATGATACAGTTTATAATGATAAATTTCTTCGTTATATTGAAGTAGAAAATAATAGAAATTTATCTAATAATGAATTAAAAGTTAGAAAGAAGAGTAAATAATGAAAGAATTAAACACAAAATATGATCATAAAAGTGTAGAAGAAGGAAAGAATGCTTATTGGGTAAATAGTCATTTCTTTGAATCAGGAAGAAATGGTGGTAAACCATTCTCAATAGTTATACCTCCTCCAAATGTAACTGGTAAATTACACTTAGGACATGCACTTGATGTTACTATTCAAGATGCAATTATAAGATATAAGAGAATGCAAGGATTTGATGCTTTATGGGTACCTGGTATGGATCATGCTGGTATTGCTACTCAAAGTAAGGTTGATAAAAGACTTATGGAAGAGGGCATTAATCCAAGAGAAATGGATAGAAGTGATTGGCTTAAAAGAGCTTGGGAATGGAAAGAAGAATACGCTAAGAATATCCATGAACAATGGGGCAAGTTAGGTTTATCACTAGATTACACTAAAGAAAGATTTACATTAGATGAAGGACTTTCTAAAGCTGTAAGAGAAGTATTTGTTAAGCTATATAACGAAGGGTTAATCTATCGTGGAACTAGAATGATTAACTGGGATCCAGAACTTATGACTGCGCTTTCTGATGAAGAGGTAGTTTATAAAGATATTAAGGGAGCTTTTTATCATATTAAATATCCAGTCATTGGAACAGATGAATATTTAGATGTAGCTACTACAAGACCTGAAACAATGTTTGGAGATATGGCACTTGCTGTAAATCCAGAAGATGAAAGATATAAAAAATATATTGGTAAAAAGGCATTATTACCATTAGTTAATAGAGAAATACAAATAATAGCTGATGAACATGCTGATCCTGAAAAGGGAACAGGTGTAGTTAAAATAACACCATTCCATGATCCAAATGACTATGAAGTAGCTAAAAGACATAACCTACCTGGTATTCAAGTAATTAATAAAGATGGTACTATGAATGAAGAAGCTATGGAATTTAGTGGAATGGATAGATTTGAATGTCGTGATGCATTAGTTAAGAAATTAGATAATGAAGGATACTTATTAGAAGTTGAAGGTATTACTCACTCAGTAGGACATTCTGAAAGAAGTGGAGTTCCTATTGAACCTTATGTATCTAAACAATGGTTTATTAAGATGAGACCATTAGCTGATGCTTTATTAGAATTACAAAAAGATAAGAATAAGAAAGTTAAATTCTTACCTTCAAGATATGAAAAGGTAATGAACCACTGGTTAGAAATAACTTATGACTGGTGTATATCTCGTCAACTTTGGTGGGGTCATCAAATACCTGCTTGGTATAAGGGAGATGAAGTATACGTTGGAGTAGAAGCACCTCAAGGTGAAGGATGGGTACAAGATGAAGATGTACTTGATACTTGGTTCTCATCTGCTTTATGGCCTTTCTCAACTTTAGGTTTCCCTGATACTGATAATGAATTATTTAAAAAATACTATCCAACTAACGTATTAGTAACTGGTTATGATATTATTCCATTCTGGGTTAATAGAATGGCTTTCCAAGGTTTACATTTTACAGGTGAAAGACCATTTGAACATGTTTATATTCATGGCTTAATAAGAGATAAATTAGGAAGAAAATTCTCTAAGAGCTTAGGTAATGGAGTAGACCCAATGGATGTAATAGATGAATATGGTGCTGATGCATTAAGATACTACTTAGCTACTTCAACTAGACAAGGCACTGATATTCGTTACGAAGATGAAAAAGTACGTTCTACATGGAACTTCATTAATAAGATTTGGAATGCTTCTAGATTTGTTATGCTAAATCTAGAAGGAATGGATGAATCAAAAGAACTAGAACTTAGAAGTGAAGATAAATGGATCTTAACTAAGTTAAATAAAACTATAAAAGAAGTAACTAAATATATGGATAAATATGAATTCCAAAATGTAGGTTCTATTCTATATAACTTTATTTGGGAAGATTTCTGTGATAACTATATAGAAATATCTAAAGGTAACTTAAATCTTAATACTACTAAAGTAGTACTTAAGAAGGTATTAAATAGTATTTTAGGTATGTTACATCCTTTAATGCCATTTGTTACTGAAGAAATCTATAAGACTTTAAATGGAGAAGAATTATCTATAGTTATTTCAGAGTATCCTAAATATAATAAAGATGAAGTATTTACTGAAGATGAAGAATTAATTGATGACGCAATTAATTTTATAACTACATTTAGAAGTGTTAAAAAAGAACATAACATTGGTAAAGAATTTAAAGTAGTAGTTAGAAGCTTACCTGTTCCAGATTTAACTAAGAGACTATTAAAGCTTGATAACGCTATTACAGATAGTTACACTGGTTCATCATATGAAGTAATTTATAAGAACTATGGCTTAACTTTATTTAGTACAGATAAAGACTCTTTAGATGATGCAATTAAAAAGGAAAAAGAAATCATGACATTAGAAGCATCTATTAAACATAGAGAAGAATTATTATCTAATGATAATTTTGTTTCTAAGGCTCCTCTTAAATTAGTAGAACAAGAAAAAGAAAAATTAGCATTTGAAAAAGATAAATTAGACAAATTAAAGTTAAGTTAAAAAAGTAACCTTTAAGGGTTACTTTTTTCTTGTTATAATTATTATAGAGATGATAATAATGGATAAAGTAAGGGAAGCTAACAAACTTAATAATTACGCTAATTATATAGTAGAAAGTTTTATACATGATTACAATGATTCTTTAAGTGAAACTCAAAAAGAATTTGGTAAAATGTTATCAGAAGTAGACTTTATTTTAGTAGAAGATGCTATTACTAATATGGATATGTTTTATAAAGCAAAGAAAAGAGAAGATAGAAAGTTTATAGGGGATGCAGAAAGTCTTGTACCATTAGTATCTAATGGTAAAGTAGAGGGTGATGGAAATATCCATGTTTATCCAGATTCAATTGAAAGTGAAGAAATACCAAAAAGCAAACTATTTAATGTAATAGAAAAAAGAGTATTACATGAAGTAATTGCTAAGTTTATAAGACCTGAAACTCCATTTGATGATGTAGTAGGTAGTGCTGAAGTAGAAGCTGATCATTATTTTTCTTCTGGATTAGTAGAATATTATTCTAGAACTTTAGATAAGAGAAAATTTAATGGTAATGGAGATGAAAGATTTGATGAATCTTATAATGATATTAATCTATTAGTTAAATCTTTTAAAAGAATGGGATTATCTAGTTTTGAAATAAATAGATTAATATTTACTAGTAATTATGTAGATATTTTAAATACAAGCGATGTTGGAAAAGAAATGTTAGATAGATATTTAAATGATGCTTTAAATAGAAAAGCTATAGATAAACTTAAGAAAGATATATTTAAAAGTATTAATATGAGTAAAGACGATATTAAATCATTTAATGAAAGAACAAAATATTCAAATAATAAAGAGATATTAATGCTATTAAGAGAAGAAGTAGTGAATAGTAAGATATCTAATATTAAAAGAAATAATGTATTAAATAATTTAGATTATTTCTTTAGAGATATAGTAGATGATAATGAAATAAATTCTAGCTCTAGAATGTTTGTTTGACTTAGAAATAGGTTAGTGCTATTATACAATTACTTTATTAGGGGGACTATTTATGAATAAATTCAAGGATGAAACAGTTGCCAAAAAAGTATTTAATTCATTTACTGATATTATATATTTTACTGATGGTAATAATTCTATATATAAGAAAATGGATGATAGATTAATTGAAATTAATAATTTAGATTTTGTTACTTTAACTATTATAAAAGCTTATTTAGATTATAGTATTTCTCAATTATCAATTAAATATACTTTTTTAAGTGAACAGAAGAAAGTAAGAGAATTAGAATTAATAGAAGTAGGATTACTTGAAAGTTATTCAAAAGATTTGGATTATTATTATTATTTTTATAATTCTATACTTAATATGATTGCAGAGAGAAAATCATTAGTTACCCCAAGTACTTTAAAAAATGTTACTATAAGAATGCAAAATAAAATAGATAATTATCAAAGAATTATAGGGGATAGTATTAGAAGAAAAAAAGGCGAAAATGAAGATGATGCTTTTATTAGAGGTGAAAGAATAAAAAGATTATGTTTTGTCTCTTATAATGTATCTAAGGCCTTAAAAGAATTACAAAAAGAATCTGTAGATTCTTCAAAAAAACCAAGAAGATTAGTAAAGTAAAAGACTTAAAAATAATAAGTCTTTTTTTAATACTTATGATATAATTTTTTTGAGGGATAGAATATGAAAGAAAAAAATAAAAAATCTTATATATATTCAATTTTAACTTTCTTTATTTTGTTTTTTCTAACATATTATTTTGTTTTAAGAGACTATGATTTTGGTGAAATGATTTCATCTTTTGATTTATTAAATGGGAGTTATTTATGTTTAGCTACTTTAGCAGTAGTAATTCATACTTTGGCAGCTTGCTTATTTATGATAAATACATTTAGGTATTTTAATAAAAAGATAGGTTTCTTTAAAGAACTAGGTTATAGATCAACAGAAGTATATTATTCAGGTGTTACACCTAGTGCACTTGGTGGACAACCTGCTGAAATGATGGAAATGGCTAAAGATGGTATTCCGTATAGAATGAGTAGTGTAGTAGTTTTATTAAATTCTACTATGTATATGGCTACTATTGTAGTATTTGGATTATTTGGTTTTATTTTTCATTCTAAGTTATTATTTAGCCAGGATCACATGTTTATTATTGCAATGTTGTTGGGATTTTTTGGTACTATATTTGTAGTTATGATGTTTTTACTATTATTATTTAGTAAAGGATTTATAAATTTATTATCAAAGTTAATTATTAAAATTGTTAGATTATTTAAATTAAAAAAGCTTGGAAATAGATGGGAAACTAAATTAAATGAAACTGTAGCAGATTATCATAAAATTGCTACATTTGCTTTGAATCATCCTAAAATGCTTATTGAAAACTTTATAATATTAATGGTAGAAAGACTAGCAATAGTATCTATTCCATATATAGTAATGAGGGGATTTGGACTAAATCATTATAGTTTTGGAGAAGTAATTTCTTTACAAGTAGCTACTAGTTTGGGTAGTGACTTCTTCCCATTACCAGGAGGAGTAGGAATAAGTGAGGTACTTACACTTCAATATAATAGAATGATATTTGGAGAAGGACTAATGGTACCTGGAATGATGCTTATAAGATTCTTTTCGTTTTATGGATTAATGATTTTCTCTTTAGTTACTTATATGATATTTAAATTTATTAAGAGAAAACCTGTAAAAGATATAGAGGTAAAAGATGAAAAATAAAAAGGGATTTACATTAATAGAATTAATTGCTGCTATTGGACTTGCTGCTATTATTGGTACTGTACTAGTGTCTAATATACCTAATTTAAATCAAGGTGCAAAAGACTCTTCTAAACTTGCTTTAGTAAAAAGAATGGAAGATGCTGCAAAAAGATGTTCAACTCTTGGAGCCTCAGTTAAAGTAGGTGGTAAGACTTGCATAGAAAGTTTTACTACTACTAGGGGAGGTAGCTCACCAGCTACAACATATATTCAAAGTAAAACTGTAAATAGAAAATCTTATATTAAAGTATCAACTTTAGTTGCTTTTGGCTTATTAAAAGAAACTGATTATAAAACTTTAACTGATACATATGGGGTAAGTGATGTTGAAGCTGTTGTTACTATTAAGTTTACTCAAGCAGTTACTAATGGACCAAAGATAAGAACTTGTTGCTTTGAAAAGTTTCACACAAGGGCAGATGATTTATATCGTGACTCTACTGATACATCAGATCTATGTTTAGAAGGATTTTAAGATAAGATTAGTCTTATCTTTTTTATATAAATACTTATTAGCACTTAAGGGTTGACAAGTGCTAATTTTTATATTATAGTTTAATAGCAATCAAAGATTACAAGTGCTAAATCGGAGGCGATGATATGGACGAAAGGAAGAAAGCTTTACTAAAAGAAATAGTAGAGAACTACATAAAACTTGCTAAACCAATAGGTAGTAAATCTTTATGTAAAAAACTTAAATGTTCTTCAGCTACTATTCGTAATGAAATGGTTAAACTTGAAGAATTAGGATTTATAGAAAAAAATCATATTTCATCTGGTAGAATACCTTCTGAGATGGGTTATAAGTACTATGTAGAACATTTAATGGAAATACAAGAACTTACTGAAAAAGATGCTAGAAAACTTGAAACTATATTTCAAAATCATCAATTAGCTATACCAGATGCTATACAAGCAAGTGTTGAAATAATATCTGAAATGACAAATTATACATCTATTATACTTGGTAAGAATTCAGTTGCTAATTCATTACAACAAGTTAGCATTATACCTTTACAAGGTCCAAATATAGTTGCACTTATTTGTACTGATAAAGGTATAGTAGAAAATAAGAAATTTACTTTACCAAAAAATATAAATGTAGCAGAAGTAGTTAAAACATCTGAACTAATTAATAAAATGTTAATTGGTACTCCAATAGATCAAGTATCTGAAAGATTAGAATTTGAAATTAAACCTGTAATTGCAAAAAAAGTTAGAGATTATGAAGCTATTTACTCTATATTTAAAGAATCATTTACAGACTTTGCTTCTAAAGCAAATGAAACTGTTGCTGTATCTGGTACTAAATACTTACTTAATAGTCCAGAGTATGATGATAT
>OCTW011479108.1_pt1 | contig 11229 bp, 10 predicted proteins | sample 1539671 | NCBI WGS metagenome assembly OCTW01 (sample SAMN02144230, study PRJEB22623) | gut metagenome | biome: sheep rumen | host: Ovis aries | place: New Zealand | reverse complement strand
GGTAAATCATTAAGAAATATTTTGGGAATGTTATTTGGCATTTTTATATGTATCTTAACCATATCGCCAAATTATATTTATAGTATCCTTCAAAAAACACAGCCCTTTGATATATATAATTTAAATAATTTTGGGCCATATTTATACGATTTTATTGAAACAATAATTTATTTAACAGTGGCATATTTAGAATGTATTCTTATAGGAACAATAATTATTTCATTAAAATCAGTTAAAAGAAAAATTAAATTTGATAAAGATTATATTATTATTTTAGGTTGTCAAATAAAAAAAGATGGTACTTTAACACCATTACTTAAAGAAAGAGTTGATGCGGCAATAACATTTAGAAATAATCAACTAAAAGAAACTGGTAAAGATTTAATATTTATACCATCTGGTGGAAAAGGTGAAGATGAAATCATATCTGAAGCACAGGCAATAAAAAATTACTTGTTGGAAAATGGAATAAAAACAAAAAATATTTTAATTGATGATAAATCTACAAATACATATGATAATATTAAATTTTCAAATAAATTAATCAAGAAAAAGAATGCTAATGTAGTATTTTCTACAACAAATTATCATGTGTTTAGAGCAGGTTTATTGGCAACATCACAAGGCTTAAAAATAGATGGTATTGGTAGCAAAACAAAGACATATTTCTGGATTAATGCGTTTATAAGAGAGTTTGTTGGAACTTTATATTCAGAAAAGAAAAAGCACATAATAGTTTTTATAGTAATCTTAGTAATAATATCAATAATGATTTTTATTACATATTTGGGAAATAATTTATAAAATTAATAGTGAATAAAATTAATAATAATTAAAAAATTACTAGTTAGCCTACGCATCCTAGTATAAAAAAGGAAAGGAGATTTTTATGAATATTGTTTTAGGTTTTATAAATATTATAGTAATATTTAGTTTAGTGGTTTTAATAGAAAAATTATTTAAAAAAGAAGGTTTATATGTTTGGCTTAGTATAGCTACTATACTTGCAAATTTAACTGTATGTAAAATGATTGGAGTTTTTAGCTTTACTACTAGTTTAGGTAATGTATTATTTGCATCAACATTTTTAGCAACAGATATAATGTCAGAAAAGTATAGTAAGGAAGATGCTAAAAAAGGTGTATATATTAGTATATTTAGTGGAATTACATTTATAATAATTACTCAATTAACTTTATTATTTGCACCTAGTAGTGATGATGTAGTAAATGAAGCTATGAAAACATTATTTTCTATTAGCATAAGAACAATATCAGCAAGTATGATAATGTTTTTTATAAGTAATATGTTAGATATTCATTTATATAATAAATTAAAGGAAAAATATCCAACTAAACTATGGTTTAGAAATAATGTATCAACAATATTATGTAATTGCATTGAGAATTATTTCTTTAATACACTAGCATTTATTGGTATATTTCCTATATCAGTAATTTTTTCAATTGCTACTACAACAACAATTATAGAAATAGTTATTGCAATATGTGATACACCATTTTTGTATTTATCAAAGAAAATAAAATAAATATTTTCTTTTTTATTTTATGATATAATCATATTAATTGAGGTGATATAATGGTATATTCGTATGAACAATTAAATAATAGAAAACAAAAAGGTATTAAATTAGACTTTGATAAAATAACAAAAGAACAATTAGAAAAGTTATTTATTGATGAATCTATACCTAATTCAATTATTGCTGATTTATATGATGTAAGTGCTGAAAAAGTAAAAAATAAAAGATATAAATGGAATATTAAGATTAATTCAGCTAAGTATTTATATTCTAAGACCAAAAAAAATAATAAAGAATTATTTGATAATTTAAATAAACAATCAAGAGAAAGATTACTTGATAAAAATAATATAGAGTGGTTATCAAAAGCATTAACTCATTATTTATTTAGAAATGGACCAATTGAGGATATGCATTCAAACGGTCAATTTTCACAAGATGATATGAAGACACTAAATAAATTTATGGTTAATCGAATCGCAGGTTTATTAAAACTAATAGATGATGGTGAATTTCTTAAGATAGATTTATTATTTAATACATTTATATATAGGTATTGTGGTTCAAATTGGGATAAAGTAACATACGATACAGATGAAATAGATTATGTATTTAACAATACTATTTTAAATAAAAAGTAAACCTACTTTTTTAAGTGGTTTACTATATTTATTAGATGTATACCATTTGATCCTTTAAGTAAAATGATATCATCTTTATTTAATAAATTATCAAGAAAATTATATGTTTCATCTTCTTTTTTAAAATAATATATATTATCTTTGTTAAATGAATTTTTTAACAATTCATCTTTTATATATTTAACATCTTCTCCAACTAATATAACTATATCAAAATCATGTTTAATAATTTCTCTTCCGATATTAGTATGAATTTCCTTACTATAATCACCTAATTCTAAAATGTCACCTAGTAATAATATTTTTCTTTTATAATTTGCCTTTGCTAATAAATCAATTGCATTTTTTACAGAATCAAAACTAGCATTGTATGTATCATTAATTATAGTTTCATTGTTTTTACCAATTAATTTTTCTAATCTATTTTTTGTTAATTCTATATTTTTAATACCATTAGATATTTCTTCATTACTTAAATTGAATTCTTTACCAAGAGCATATCCCATAAGTGAATTATATACAAAAGCTCTTCCTCCAACATCTATTTGAAATTCATATCCATCAATGTTAAATTTATTATCAAAGGCATTTTCTATAATATTAGTAGCCATGTAATCACTTTTATTTTCTATTCCTATAGTAACAGTATTAATTTTTTTTCTTATTTCATCAATATGATTATGAAGCATATCGTTATCATTATTTATAAATAATTTACCATTTTTATCAAGACCAGAAAGTATTTCAAGTTTTGCTTTTAATATATTTTCTCTAGAACCAAGTTTACCAATATGTGCAGTACCAATATTAGTTATAACTGCATGAGTTGGTTTTGCAATATTACTTAAAGTTTCTATTTCACCAAATTTATCCATACCCATTTCTAAAATCATCATATTATGGTCTTTTAATTTTAATATAGTAAGTGGTAATCCAATATCATTATTAAAATTACCTTCTGTTTTCAAAATATTATATTTCTCACTTAATATACTATATATTGTATCTCTTGTACTAGTTTTGCCAACACTTCCAGTTACTGCTATAACTGGTATATTATATAAAGATCTTTTATAACTTGCTAAATCTTGAAGTGCTTTTACTGAATTTTTTACAAGTATTATATTTTTATTTTCTATATTTTTATAATTAATATTCTCGTTATCAACTATACATGTGCTTGCACCATTTTCAAAAGCATTTAAATAAAATTTATTACCATCAAAATTTTCACCTTTAATTCCGATATATACATCATCTTTATTTATTTTTCTAGTATCATTCGAAAAATTATTAACTTCATAATCTAAATTTCCATATATTAATTTACCATTACAGGCATTAATCAAATCTTTTATTTTCATACTTCCTCCATCTGTATACTAATATAATTATATCAAATTTTTGTATAATAATACATATTATGTTTGACAAATAAATTAAAAAATTTTATTATGATAATGGTGATATATATGACAGAAGAAAAAAATTTGGAAATAAGAGAAAGGGCCAGAATATACGCAGAAAGAAAGAAAAAGATTTTAACTCTTATAAATAATATAAATATATTATTTTCTAAAAAATATTATGAAGAACTTTCAAAGAAATTTGGCATAGAAAAATCTAATGCAAGTGATGATATGAAGTTGGGTATGGTAAAATCTATTTTTACTTCAGGTGGTTGCTCAGTTTATGCTAAATTCTTATATGAACTATTTAAAGATGAAGGTGCCAAAATGTATATAGTAGATGATCACATGGTAACGGAAATATATAATCAACTATATGATGTAAATGGTTACAATTTAGATGCTGCTTATGAGATTGCTGCACAACATTTACAACCATTTGGTTTAGAAGAACCAAAAGATATTGATTATTATAATTGGTATAGAGATTTTTGTACTATTTCATCATCAGGTGGTTCTAAAGCTGAAATGCTTGATTTTTATGAAGAAATATTGAATGAAATAAAAGATGATATATTAAAAAATAAAGAAGAAATGATGTTAAAATAATTTCTTTTTTTTTGTAAATATTATATAATATATATAGTAGGTGAAAAGAATATGGGAAAAGTGCTAAGTGATAGAGAGCTTAAGAATATCAATAATTATTTTAATGCAGCAAATTATTTGTCTGTAGGGCAATTATATTTACTTGATAATCCACTTTTAGAAAGACCACTTGAAAAAAGTGATTTAAAAGCTAATATAGTTGGTCACTTTGGAACAGTTCCAGGACAAAATTTTATTTATGCACATTTAAACAGAATTATAAATAAATATGATTTAAATATGATGTATATATCAGGACCAGGTCATGGAGGTAATGCATATATTGCTAATGCATATTTAGAAGGTACGTATAGTGAAGTATATCCAAATATAACTAAAGATAAAGAAGGAATGAAAAAACTATTTAAGCAATTTTCTTTTCCAAAAGGAGTATCTTCTCATGTATCACCTGAAATACCAGGATCTATTAATGAAGGTGGAGAACTAGGTTATAGTTTATCTCATGCTTTTGGAGCAGTACTTGATAATCCAGATTTAATTGTATCTTGTATAGTAGGTGATGGTGAAGCTGAAACAGGTCCACTTGCTACTTCATGGCATTTAAATAAATTTATTAATCCTTTAACAGATGGAGTTGTACTTCCTATACTTCATTTAAATGGGTACAAGATATCTAATCCAACTATTTTTTCTAGAATTTCACATGGTGAGTTAGAAAATTTCTTTAAAGGATGTGGTTGGGAGCCTTATTTTGTTGAAGGTGATGATGTACTACAAATGCATGAAAAAATGGCAGAAGCATTAGATGAAATAATTGATAAAATAATGTTAATAAAGGCAGATGCTAAAAATAATAGAATAAGAAGACCAATGTGGCCAATGATTATTTTAAAAACACCTAAGGGTTGGACAGGTCCAAAAGAAGTTGAAGGTAAAAAAATAGAAGGTTCATTTAGGTCACATCAAGTTCCACTTATTGTAAATAGTAATAATACAAAAGATATAAAATTATTAGAAGATTGGCTTAGAAGTTATAAACCGGAAAAGTTATTTGATAATGAAGGTAGATTAAGAGAAGAACTTTCTGAACTTGCACCAAAAGGAAATAGAAGGATGAGTGCAAATGTTCATGCTAATGGAGGTAAATTATTAAAAGAATTAGTTCTTCCAGATTTTAGAAATTATAGAGTGCTTGTTAATAAACCAGGTGATAATATTAAACAAGATATGATTGAACTTGGTAAATATATTAGAGATGTAATTAAATTAAATGAAGACAATAAAAATTTTAGAGTTTTTGGACCAGATGAGGCTTTATCTAATAGATTAAATAGTATTTTTGAACAAACAAATAGACAATGGGTAAATAAGACATATGAATCAGATGAATATTTATCTTCTAATGGTAGAGTAATAGATTCTTACTTATCTGAACATTTTTGCGAAGGTGCTTTAGAAGGATATTTATTGACAGGTAGACACGGATTTATTCATACTTATGAAGCATTTTCTAGGATAATTGATTCAATGGTTTCACAACATGCTAAATGGTTAAAAGTTACAAAAGAACTTCCTTGGAGGGAAGATATATCATCACTTAATATAATTTTAACATCACATATTTGGCAACAGGATCATAATGGATATACTCATCAAGATCCAGGTTTCTTAAATCATTTAGTAACTAAAAAAGCTGATATAGTAAGAATGTATCTGCCACCAGATGCAAATTGTTTGATATCGTGCTTTGATCATTGTATAAAAACAAAAAATTATATAAATGTACTTGTAGCTTCAAAACATCCTAGATTCCAATGGTTATCTATGGATGAAGCAATAAAACATTGTACAAAAGGTGTAGGTATATGGGATTTTGCATCAACAGATAAAGGAAAAGAACCTGACATTGTTCTAGCATGTGCTGGAGATACTCCAACTCTTGAAGTTTTAGCGGCTACTAAAATATTAAATGAAAATTTTCCTAAGTTAAAAATAAGAGTAGTTAATGTTGTTGATTTAATGAGACTTGAGTCTAATGATAAACATCCACATGGACTTACTGATGCTGATTATGATGCAATATTTACAAAAAATAAACCTATTATATTTAATTTTCATGGGTATCCATCTCTTATCCATCAATTAACATATAATAGAAAAAATAAAAATATGCATGTTCATGGATATTTAGAAGAAGGAACAATAACAACATCATTTGATATGAGAGTACAAAATAAGATAGATAGATTTAATTTAGTTATTGATGCGCTTAAATATCTACCAAAACTTGAAGATAAGTCATCAAGTTTAATTGAATGGTGTAAGAATAAATTAGTTGAGCACGATGAATATATAAGAGAACATGGTATTGATATGCCAGAAATTATAAATTGGAAATGGAAAGATATAGAAAAATAATCTATATCTTTTTTATTTAGTATGCTATAATTTACTTAGGAGGGTATGGTATGTTTGACGTTGTAATTGTAGGAGCGGGTCCTGCGGGGTTATTTTGTGCCTATGAGCTTATCGAAAATAATCCAAATTTAAAAATAATGATATTAGAAAAGGGGAAACTTGTTAAAAATAGAGTTTGTCCAATGAATAAGCTTAAAACAGAATGTAAAAACTGTAATCCATGTAATGTACTTTCAGGTTATGGAGGTGCTGGTACTTTTTCAGATGGTAAATTAAATTTTATTCCAAAACTTGGTAAATCAGATTTATTTAAATATATGAGTGAAGATGATGCATATAAACTTGTTGATGATACTGAAGCTATATTCAATAAATTCAATATGGATGCTGAAGTTTATCCATCAGATATGACTGAGGCTAAAAAAATTCAAACCAAAGTAGCTAAGGAAGGACAAAGGTTACTTTTAATTAAACAAAAACATTTAGGTAGTGATCATTTGCCAGAATATATTGAAGGAATAACAAAATATTTAACTAAAAAAGGTATAAAATTAATGGAATCAGCAGATGTGCTTGATATAGAAAGTAAAAAAGAGGATTTACATAAAATTATATATAAGAAATCAGGTAAAGAAGAAGTAGTTGAAGCAAAAAATGTAGTAGTTGCTCCAGGTAGAACAGGTGCAAAATGGATTCAGGAACTTGCTGATAAATATAAAATAAATTATTTATCTAAGAGTATTGAAATTGGTGTTAGGGTTGAAGTAAGAAAAGAAATAATGCAAGATATATGTAGTGTTATATATGATCCAACAATATTTATAAAAACTAAGACATATGCGGATGAAATAAGAACATTTTGTACTAATCCAGGAGGATTTGTAGCTAAAGAAAATTACTATGGCTATATATGCGTTAATGGACATTCATTAAAGGATATTAAATCAAATAATTCGAATTTTGCTTTTATAAGTAAAGTGAATTTAACAGAACCAGTTACAAATACAAGAGAATATGGTGAATCAATTGCTAGAATTGCAAATGTATTAGGTAATTCAAAACCAATAATTCAAACACTTAGAGATTTAAAATTAGGTAGGAGAAGTAAATGGGAAAAAATTAATAAAATGTTTATTACTCCAACACTTAAAGATTGTGTAGCAGGTGATTTATCACTAGTGCTTCCTCATAGAATAGTAATAAATATTCTAGAAGGCTTAGAAGAACTAGATAAAATAATTCCAGGAGTTAATAATAATGAAACACTTTTATATGGACCAGAAATTAAATTTTTCAGTAATGAGATAACAACAGATAATAATTTTAAAATAGAAAAAAATAATTTATATTTTATTGGTGATGGTGCAGGGAAAGCAGGAAATATTGTAATTGCTGCTGCTACAGGGTTAGTTGCTGCAAGAGATATATTAAAAAGAGTTAAATAACTCTTTTTTTGTGCTATAATACATAAAAAGGAGATTTTGTATGAATAAAGTTGCTTTAATTACAAGTTGTGCTAAAGGAATAGGTAGACAATTAGCGATAGATCTTGCTATAAAAGGTTATGATATTATAATAACTTATAATACAAGTGAAGTTATGGCATTAGATTTAAAAAAATATATAGAAAGTAATTACAATATTAAAGCATTAGTAATAAAATGCGATATATCAAATGAAAAAGATATAATTAATATGAAAAATGAAATACTTAAATTTTATAATCATATTGATTTACTTATAAATAATGCGGCTTTATCATTAGATAATTATATTTGCGATAAGACTAAGGAAGAATTCATGAAAGTATTAGAGGTAAATGTAGTTGGTACTTTTTTAGTTACAAAATATTTATGTGAATATATGAATAATGGTGTTATTGTTAATATATCATCAACAGATTCAATAGATACTTATAGCACATTAAACATAGATTATGCGGCAAGTAAAGCAGGGGTAAATATGCTTACAAAAGTATTTGCACTATCTTATCCAAATATTAAAGTGATAGGAGCAATGCCAAATTGGACAGATACGGAAAGTATTAGAGAAATGAATCAAGATTATTTAAAAAGTGAACTTAAAAGAATTGGACAATCTAAATTAGAAAGTGTTAAAGAGGTTTCTAATAATATCATAAATTTAATAGAAGATAATGAGATTTATAGTGGGCAAATAAAAGAAGTTTAAATAGAATGGAAGTGAAAAATATGGATATAGATCAAATTTTTAATGAATCAGAAAATGAGATAAGAAATGAATTTGAAAAAATAGATAAAATGTGTGAGTTTAATAGTGAAAAAGTATTAAAGGCATTTTGGAAAAATAAAATATCGGAGGCACATTTTTCATCAACAACAGGGTATGGGTATTCAGATATTGGAAGAGATACTATTGAAAAAGTATTTTCAGATGTATTTGGTAGTGAAGATGCATTAGTTAGAAGCCAATTTATATCTGGCTCACATGCATTAACAGTTACTTTATTTGCACTTCTTAGACCAAATGATACTATGCTTAGTATTTCTGGCCTTCCATATGATACCTTACACGAAGTAATAGGAATTAAAGATAATGATAGTTCATTAAAGTCATATGGCATAAATTATAAGCAAATTGATTTAATAGATGATGATTTTGATTATGATAAAATCAAAAGTGTCTTGAAAAACGAAAAAATAAAATTAATAGAAATACAAAGGTCTAAAGGATATTCAACTAGAAAGAGTATAACTATCGAAAAAATAGAAAAGGTAATAAAAGAAATAAGAAAAGTAGATAAAAACGTAATTATAATGATAGATAATTGTTATTGTGAATTTGTTGAAAAGAAAAATCCAATAGAAGTTGGAGCAGATGTTATTGTTGGTTCATTAATAAAAAATTTAGGTGGTGGAATAGCTCCTAATGGTGCATATGTTGTTGGTAAACATGATTTAATTGAATTATGTGCGCAAAGACTTACTTTACCAGGAGAAGGAAGAGAAGTTGGCCCTACACTTGGAATTAATAAATCTATTTTACAAGGACTATTCTTTGCTCCAAGTGTAGTAGCTAGTAGCCTAAAAACAGCAGTACTTACAAGTAAGGTTTTAGAAAAATTAGGTTATAAAGTAGAACCAAAATACAATGATGTTAGGGCCGATATAGTTCAAAATATTGAATTTGGTGACGTTAATAAATTAATTAAATTCTGCCAAGGAATTCAAATGGGGTCTCCAATAGATTCATTTGCTGTTCCAGAGCCTTGGGATATGCCAGGATATTCAGATAAAGTAATAATGGCTGCGGGGACTTTTACTCAAGGATCATCCATTGAACTTTCTTGCGATGGACCAATTAGAGAGCCATACATTGCATATATGCAAGGTGGACTTACATACGAATATGGAAAATTAGCATTAAAACAAGCAATTAAAAATTTATTAAATCAGGGGGAATAATAATGGAAAATAAAAATTATAGTAATGAAATAAGAAAATATATAAGTAGACAATATAATTATGCAAAAAATTATTTTGAAAATGATGATAAAGAAACAGTAGACATAACTTATTTATATACTCTTGATGCAATAGAGGAAGATTTAAAATGTAGGTTAATAGTTTCTAATAGGACAGCAACTATTAATGATCTTGAAATTGCAAGATTATTTGCAAAATTATCTAGAATTCAAATGTATACAGATTATTATAGATATTTAAAATTTCAAGATGTATTATATAATAGTAATTTAGTAAAAAATTTTCCTGAAATTAATTCATATGAAGATCTAAAAATGATTTTTGAAGATCAAATCGCAGCTTGTGAGATGATTAAAGCTTGCCTTGAATTTTCACAATCAAGTGGTTATGATAAAGTTTTACTTACAAAATGTTTAACATTTAATGAACGCAGTCATTTATTAAAAATCAATCCATTCTTTGAATATGAATTGAAAAAATATGACTTGAAAGTAGATTTGAATTTTATAAGTAGACATCTAAAAAAGTGGCAAACTTGTTTTCCAAATGATAAGGAAAAATCGTATGATGAGACAGTAAAATTTATTGCAGATTTATATAAAATTAGCAATGTAGAAGGTTCAAAATTGATTATTGGTTTATTAAATGAGTTAGGGAACCCATTTATATCTAATTATGCATCTGATGAATCTTCAAAAGCGAAAACAACAAATTTAGTAATGGATAATCTAATGCTAAAGAAAATGATTAAAGATTATGATGAAGAAAATAATCATACACTAAAATATACAAATGGTGATTTAAATGGAAATAAATAAAAATGAAATAAATAATTTTATAAATGAAACCATAAAAGATAATACATTAAATAAAATAAATAATATATATTTATCAAATAAACAAATTTCTATATTAAATGGTTATAATATAGATTATAAAAATGTTGTTGATATTGCAGAGTTAATTTTTAAAGTTGAAACTTTTATTGATGAAAATTACATGGATATGGATGTATCTGATTTAGAAAATTTATCTTTAGAACTATCTGAATTTAATTATTACTATAATACTAGAAAATAATTAAATTCTTTTTTTTATAGGTAAAACAATATATATTTTTAAGTATATAGAAATATCTGAGTGAA
>OCTW011413876.1_pt1 | contig 11229 bp, 8 predicted proteins | sample 1539671 | NCBI WGS metagenome assembly OCTW01 (sample SAMN02144230, study PRJEB22623) | gut metagenome | biome: sheep rumen | host: Ovis aries | place: New Zealand | reverse complement strand
GGAAACCCATGCACAAGCAGCCTTGCTACAAGGATGTGTCCGCTTATGTGAATGGCGTTTCCGAGGCTATTTTTAAGGTGGGTATGTGCCTCCCTGCCGGCCCGTATGTGACGGATGATGATGTGAGGTATATTGTGGAGACCATAAAGAATGCAATTGTGGGATAGGTCACTGCGCTTTTAACAATAACGATATCTTTAACCCCAGACGACACAGATAAGTCTATTAAGAATGGGAATAACAATTGCGGACTGGCATGAAGACCATTGACGTAGAATTGCTGAATCGGGTATCTGCTCAGGCGAAGGCGGCGGAGCGGCTGCGGATGAACTATAACTTCCACGAGTCGCTGGAGGACAAGTGCCACCGTATGCTGAATGCAGTGGAGCCGGGGACGGTGGTACCCATCCATCGGCACCCGACGAAGGATGAGTCTTTCGTTATCCTGCGAGGCAAGGTTAGGGTGACTACTCACAATGATGATGGCTCTATCATAGAAGATGTGGTGTTGAGTCAGGAGAGTGGCAACTATGGGGTTGACATCCCTAAGAATGTGTGGCATAAGCTGGAGTCGCTAGAGTCAGGGAGTGTTATCTTTGAATGCAAAGAGGGGCCGTTTGTGCCGCATGAGGTGGAAGGGATACTGGAAGTGAAAAGTGAAGGCTGCGATTAAGCGAGAGGAGAGCTAAGCTTGCTTAGGCTTTCCCGAGCGTGAGCAGTCTCGACTGAAGGTCAAGAATGAAGAGTGAAAAAGTTGAAATCAATCCTGAAAGGTGTTTGGGAGTTTTGTAGGTATGTGTTTGTGCCGCAGAGGCGTCCCAAAGATGATGGTGCGGCAGGATAGACAGACGAGGCGACCGCCTCTGGCGGGCGGCTGGTCTGTGCGGGGAGCGGAGTAATGTGCCGCGTGACAGCGCGGTACTTTATGGAGCGGGGATGGATGAAGAAGATTTGTTGTTATGACTCAAGACGAACGGTGGATGATACATTACAATGAGGTGAAAACCATTATTGTTACTTATCATCGGAACCCATCGAAATACATTGACTCTGAACGCGGCCTTAGAAACTGGGTCAAACAGAAAAGAAGCTCTTGAACGCAGGTGCGCTGGAAGGCCAACGCCTAATGATGTTCAATGAGCTTCTTGGGTTAGGGGAGTGGTATAGGAGGATGAATCAATATCAATAAACGGTCGCTCCGGCCATCTTGTCGGAAATACGACAAGTCCGCTTCCGCTATAATAAAGAAGCGATACCGCAGACGGCAATCTGCTCATGGACTTGCATAAAAAAATAAAACTTTAAGACATTGTTTCTGAAACATAAAAGGAATTTATATGAGGTATGATGATGTGCAGATAAAAGAATTCCACGTTGGGAATGGTGGTATGATTGCCATCCTTAGAGGTGGTATAAATAAACCTAAATCCTACATGGATGGTGTGGTCAGTGAATATGTTGGACATGCACTGCACAATGAATTTATTGAGATTTTCTTGGATAATCCATACGTGAGAATCATTGTGACAGGAATCAATGATTTTGATTATGAGGTATTTGATACTTCAAAACATCATTTAGAGAATAATCGATGATAAGTGATGTTGAAATAGCCCAATTATCTCAAGCAATCAACTTAAGATTGTCGTATTATGAGACCATTTCTTTCGCTAATATCTTGGCAGAAAGTTCTATCAGATATCCGACTGCTGAGTATCTAGAAAGGCGCTTGTCTTATAATAATATCATTTTGGAGTACGCGAATCCTATTTTCAAAAGAAGAAGATGTGATTTGTATGTGGAAAGAGAAAGGAAGGAAACCATATTTGAATTTAAGTATGTGAGGGATACTTCGGCTGCAATGTTTCAGGATTACTTTGATGATATACTACGTTTGCATTATTTACATGCAGATGGTATTCAAGCCCTCTTCGTTGTATGTGGCGGCCCTGTTAATTTCAATAGTCAATTTCGTAGCATTAAGAAACGCACGGCAGTCTTAGCTGGAAAGAAAGGCAGTGCTTCTGGGCCTTTTTCAAAAGTGTTGTCTTTCTCAACAGCCAATCCGGTTAAAACTATTGATACAAAAAAGCACCAAAGCAACTATAATGAATTCTGTAAGCTTTATGAGTTTAAGGATGCAACCAAGTCACATCCTGGTGCTATGATTATTCAAACGAGGTTGATTAAGTTGATTCATGAATTGGGGCAACAATCAGTGGGTATCTGGGAAGTATTGTGATAAAAGTAGTGCTTCCTGTATGGAAACATCTGAACAGTCTATAAAAGATATTAGGGACTGTGGTACCCATCCATCGGCACCCAACAAAGGATGAGTCTTTCGTTATCCTGCGTTAGAGTGACTACTCACAATGATGATGGCTCTATCATTGTCGCCCCTGCTTTAGTCGTAAATAGTTGACATTCAGCAAAATAAGTTCAAAAAGTACTTGATTTATTTGCAGAAAATGCTTATCTTGCAGGAAGAAACCTGCAAATAATTGAGAGCATGATAGGCAAAAAACCAGCGGAACACCAGATGTCCATCTTTGACGTAGCACAGAAATCTGACAACCAAAATCAGCAAATTACATCATTAGGGGCTAATAATCAAGTGCGGATGCTTGATGTGAAGAACGTGGAAGAGACGAGGCAGATAACAGGGATGGTTATTGACGGCTATCTGAAAACAGTATAGCTGATGACACAATACGAAGCCTTGCTAGCGAAATATGGCGAAGTAAAGACCAATACACGGACTCCAAGCAAGCATAATGATGACGAAAGAGAAAGTTATCTGCACTGGATGAAGCATAATAGAAAGCTGTTTGCGGCGGGTTGTTGAAAAAATGATAGAGAGGAGAAGTTTAAGGTGTTGTTGGAATTGAGTGAGAAGTATAGGCGTAAGAATCAAAACGAATAATCTTGGGATTATATGAACGAGGCTGAGACAAGAGAAGGTGCATATAACGAGGATGAAGAACTCCAGGCCATGCGGCAAGAATTCTTCTCCTATTACCGCAGTTTGAGGAGTTACCTCTTCTCAGATACGGAAATCATATATGAAACCAAACTGACCAGAGAGGTTTTCGATCTGAAACTGCAACAATTATCACAGGATAAGAAGCAATCAGAATTCGAAAACTTTGCATTGGCCGTAGCAGCCCGTTTGATAACACCAAACATAAAACCACAAACCGGTCCTGATGGAGGTGGCGATGGTAAGGTGGATGGAGAAACCTATCCAGTAGATAAGGCCATCTCTGATAAATGGTGGGTGACCAGTGGATGTGCGGGTGACCAAAGGTGGGCTATTGGAATCAGCGTTCAAAAGACATGGGGGACAAAAGTGGAGGGCGATGTCAAAAAGGTTGTGGGAACAGGACGTGGTTATACCAAGATGCTGTTTTTTACAAATCAGAAAATCAAATCCAGCACACGCCTTGCCAAAGAAGATGCTTTAAAACAGAAATACGGAATCCCTGTCAGCATATTCGATGGTACGTGGTTTTCATTTGCGGTTTTTGAGCAGGGGTGTATGGATTTGGCTGTTGAAAAGCTGAACTTCTCTGACGAATACCGCAAAAAGACGGTCGATGTAGGCCCTAATGACAAAGAAAGGGCTGAAGAATTAAAGAAACTCGAGGATGGATTTCTGACAAGAACCATCACGGGTTTGGACACGCAGTATGTGGATGAATTGCTGGATACCTGTCTGCTGAGCAGAGGACTGGCAAAACCGAGAGTGGAGACAGAAGGCAGGTTTATTAGAGCCTTACGTGAAGCCAAAGAACATGGTTCATCTATCCAAACGTTTAATATTGTTTATAACCATGCATGGACATCATTCTTCTGGTTTAATGATGTGGACGCCACTTATGACGATTATCTGAAACTGAAAGAGTTTGCAACGGAGCATCCGTCAGTCCATACCATAGAACGACTGACCAATATACTTACCAACCTGGAGAACGTTCTGCCCATAGGCCTTTTTGAACCTGAGAAGTTCAAAATAGAAGTTGAGTTTATTAAGGCTTTCAGGGAGAAGCCTGAACTTTCGTTGCCTTGTCAGCTGTTCTTAGATATCTACATATCAGAACATCGACTATTCCAATTGGTAAGAGGTAAGAAGGATGTGACGGAAGAAATTAAGATCCTGGCTACTCTTCTTGAAAAGAGTGCAAACTATCCAGATATCAGCTTTGACGCCCAAGAGCAGATTATTGATATGGTAGGGCAAGTCATCACGGATAATGAGGAGTTTGAACATTTGGTAGATAAGATGGCTGAAATATCATCAGCTCGAGAGTCGGAGGTGAAAGGCGCGACACTTCACTTCCATCGTGCACAGGCATTGATGCAGAATGAGAATTATTTGGCAGCAGTGAAACACTTGGGCCACTGCGTTTACTCATTCCTGAAAGAGGGACACGAAGAAGAGTATATAAAATCGTGTGGGTATATGGGAATAGCATTGTATGAAATGTCGCTCCCATATAGCGCAGAAGCATACCTCGTAAAATCAGCTTCAGTATTGGTACGAGAGTTTTATACCAAAGGAACTATTCCACACTTGCTGACAACCATCCTCTCCAAACTCTGCAAGATAGAATTACTGTTGGGTCGTCTGGTGATGTATCTTAATTGGCGTGAATTGTTGTTCGTTATTGCCAGAAACGGTCAAGAGTTTGAGACCCCAGATTTTGTGGAACGTGATACCTTAGAGGATGGAAGCTGGTGCTGTCATCTTGCAATGACGGATATTAGTAAGCAGGAGATAACGATTCTTCCTGATATCTTTGAACGCTCTGATATGCCGCTTTGTGCCAATTACCTAAAATATGCACTTGGCTATAAAGATGAGGTGGACGCACAGTTCTCCGATTTGATAAAAGATGACTGGACAAAGCTTTTAAGGAACCAACCGATTCACGAACAGTTCCTTGGCGATTTGAATGTAGCCACTGAAGGCATGGTGACGTTAAACACATTGGCGCATAATTGTCGGTTTTATGTCACCTACGATAATTCTATTAAGAACCAGTTGATAGCAGAGACATTCTTGGCATCAGTGGAAACGCTGCTGGCAACTTTCGTTGACTTTGAACTTGTAGTGCTGCATCCCGAAATCCATGTTACAATAGAAGAGACCAAAGAAGTGTCCTCGCTGGAAAGAGGAACCACTAATACAGAATACATATTTTATGTGAATCACGAAACACTCGATGATAAAGCGTATTGGGTTTGCTTTGCCAGTTTCATTGGTTTGTTCATGTCATTCAGTACGGTTTCGAAAGAAAATGTTGAGGCTTTGTTGGCAGAAAGGCAGGCGAAGGAGAAGATTATGGACAGGGTATCTGCATTGATGCAATTGAACAAGTCTGTTTACTTTGTATTAGGGGATAAGTTCAGGTGTGCCATCAGCCAGTGGCAGAGCGAAACCGATAAAAACTATCCTTGTATTGCAGTAGCAGAAACTGTCGAGAAGACTTCACAACGGAAGAATCCACAGCAGAACATGTTGGTTTACACTATCTCATCGAATATGGATTGGTGGGATAAAGCTAAATGGAAGGGTGTGGGATTCATCTTTGACAGTAGAATGATTGCCCCTCCAACCTTAGCACTGATGTTTAGAGACGTAGAGGCGGGAAATAAGATCATTAATGAGTGGCGTAGTAATATGGCAGCGGGCAAAGCGGGTGTGGAGGTGCAATTGATTAAAGGAATTAACAAAAAGCATCCCACCTGGTACAGGGTATGTTTGTCGCCTGTGATTACTGCAACAGAAAAAGATGCATGTAGATATATGGCTGTGATGTGCAGGAAGCATACAATGACTCCAGACAATACGCAGAATATGGATGCTTTCCTATATCTTTATCAGCGCTTTGGAAAATGTGGAATTATTTCACTGGCGATTGATGAGAACAATCGTTTTGAAATGCCAAAAGACCTATCTGACGCGATAGAGGTGAGTTCTGTTGTTATTACAGATGCATGGCGTTTAACAGCAGGTAATTCAGCTTGTAATGCTCTAGAATGGGATGATGATCCATTCATTCCGGACAGTGAAAAGGATACAGCTCCTGTTTTAGAGGTACTGAAGGAAATGAGAGAGGTGCATGAAAGGCAAGCGGGCAGGTGAGACAGACGAGGCGACCGCCTCTGGCGGGCGGCTGGTCTGTGCGGGGAGGGGAGTAATGTGCCGCGTGACAGCGCGGTACTTTACGGAGCGGGGATGGATGAAGAAGATTCGTTGTTATGACTCAAGAAGAACGGTGGATGATACATTACAATGAGGTGAAAACCTTTATTGTTACTTATCATCGGAACCCATCGAAATACATTGACTCTGAACGCGGCCTTAGAAACTGGGTCAAACAGCAAAAGAAGCTCTTGAACGCAGGTGCGCTGGAAGGTCAACGCCTAATGATGTTTAATGAGATTCTTGGGTTAGGGGAGTGGTATAGGAGGGTGAATCAGTGGCAATAGTATATTTAGTATAAAAATGAAGTGGTAAGATTATGAGCAATATTTTAAAGATGAAAATGTCAACAAATCCTCGTTTATTAAAGGATGTGTTGACACTATATAAATCCACCTTCTATGCGCTAAAAGAACTGATTGATAATTCAATTCAGGCAAAGGCCAAACGTATTGAGATCAATCTTATTCCTTCAGCTTGCTCTGAAGATTCTCTTCAATATAAAAAAATAGTGAGTATTGAAATATTGGACAATGGAGAGGGCGTCCCATTTTCAATGTTTGAAAGTAGTATTATGCTAATTGCTACTGAAAACAAAACTGAAGGGAAGGGAGTAGGACGTTTTGGCGCTTTACAGATAGGACAAGAAGTTAAAATTGAGACAGCTGCATATGATACTGTAAAGAGTAAATATACACGAACTGCTGTTACTATGACAGCGGCAAATATCCTGTCATCAAAGGATCTGCAGGAAGTTGAATTCCCAATTGAGACGGAGGACTTAATTGAGTCGTGCAATCCATTCTACAAGGTCACCATTACTAATCTTTATCAGTATTCGCAGGATAAGATCAAGAAAAAGAATAAATTAAGCGAAGAGTTTGGTGATTTAGATACGTTTAAACAGGCTATCTTTGAAACTTATCCATTTGATGTATTTGAAGGCAGAATTCAGTTTGTTGTAAACGGAGACACACTAAATCGTGAGCACTTTTTGCTTGACACTCCACGGATTATTAAGAAGGAAATTGAATGTTCGGATGCTAAGAAGCATGAGATTAGACTTTGTTTCTATAAAGTAAACCTTAAAACTGCGGATATCAGTATCTATTTCCAAGCGGATAATGGTGGAATAAAGCAATCAATAGCTAAGTATTCATATGTTAGCCCTTGGCATACTCCTGATGTCGGTGCTTGGTATGTTCTGGTAGAATCCGATCTAATTACGCCAGATATGATGGCTGACTTTGCAATTACCGACTTTGGTAATGACAGTAAGGCTATCCAACAACTTATTAAAGATGCTATTGATGATTTCTTTAAGAAGGACAATCGGAAGTTTGTGAGTTTTGTTGACCGGCTTAAGGCTGACAAGTTAAATCCTTATTCTGGTCTTAAGGAGGCTGTTACTCCTCTTGAGGAATCACTATTTAATCATACCGCTTATATCTTGGAATTAGATCAAAAGCTGTTAGAGAATTCTAATCCTACACGTGGTATTGTATATCGTATGGTTAGGAAGCTTATTGGGGATGGAAATGTTGAGTTCCTCTACGGTGAAATATTGAAACTAAGCGATGAGAGTAGGGAAAAGTTTAGAGAGCTGCTGCGTGTAACCGATATGGATGATGTGGTAGGTTTCTCCTCTTCCGTTGCTACACGAATGTCATTCCTAAATTTCTTACACGTCTTGTGCTATGGAGATGTTTCAAAGTGGTTGTTAGAGCGGAGCCAATTACATAAGATTGTTAGGGAGCAGTTGTGGATATTTGGAGAAGAATATACCGAATCCACTGACTTGTGGTCAGACAAGAGTTTAGAGCATAATCTGGAAGAACTGCATAAAAAATATTTATCATACGAGCCAACTGAAGAGGCTGAGAACATTATAGCAGAGTGCAAAGAAAAAGATAAGGATATAACAGATTTGTTCTTCTATAACAGGAAAAAGACCGGATACGGTAGAGAAGAGGTTATGATAGTAGAACTAAAAAGGCCTTCTTGTGCTATCGCAGAGAAAGAAATAGCCCAGATTGAACGTTATAGAAAGGATATTATTGAATCTTCTGCATATCCTAAAAACAAGGTTAGTTATAAAATTCTACTTATTTCATCCAGGATTACTGAAGGTGCTAGAATCAAGTTGGAAGGTGCCCAGACATGGCTTTCAACAGAAGATCCATTCCTGTATTCCATGTACAATCAGCATGGATACGATATCAAGTTGTATGTAATGGAATGGGGAGAGTTGATAGATATGAATAAGAAGAAACTGACATACCTATCAGAATCGCTCCTTGTAAAGCCAGAAGATGTTGGTGAGAAGTTTGAAAGAGAATATCCAGAACTGCTTGATGAAAAATCTAGAAATAGATTGAATCAAAGGGAGTTGAAATAATAGAAATAACAGGTAACTAATTCGCGGGAGGCTTCGGCAGGCGGTGCTGACTGCAAGGCTGCACGGCCTGCGTGCGGGAGCGGAAGGCTCTTTGGGGCAACGCCCCAATGTGCCTGAAGCGGGGATGTTAACAATAAATCAAATGGATAAGACAGGATATTTCAATCTGACTGCGGAAAAAGAAGATTACCTATGGAATCATGCGGTAATTGTGCTTGATACATCAACCCTAGGTAATCTTTATTGCATGGCTGAAGAGCCTAAACAAACACTTCTTGATATATTTAATATCGTGGAAAAACGTGTTTGGCTCCCAGGTCATGTGGTATATGAGTACAAGAAAAACCGGACAGATTTGATTGAACGTTCATTTGAGTCATACTTTCTCCCTAAACAGGGTGTGTATGTTAATAAGTATGAGTCTGAAATGAATGAATTCCTTAAAGAGAATTCAAGCGACAATTATCATCCATATCTTGATCTAAAATCCCTGAAAGTTATTGAGGCTGCTGACACGCTTATTCGTGAAAACCTGAAAGTTATCAAAGATGAGATAAAAGCACAGTATATAAAACGCCAAGAAGCGTTAAGAGGTGTAATAGAAAACGATGCAATTCAGAGATTCGTGGAAGCAGTGTCAAAAGGAGACCCTTTTAGTTTTAGTGAGCAATTGGAAATAGCCAGAGAAGGAGAACTACGCTATAGAAATCTTGTGCCGCCGGGTTATGAAGATGCACCTCCTTTTTATGATAACAAAAAAGGATTGCAACGATACGGTGACCTCATTGTCTGGAAGGAGATTTTGCGCTATTCTAAAGAAAAGCAATTGCCGCTTATTTTTGTTTGCAATGATTTGAAAAACGACTGGTTCTATTTTGAAGGGAAACGCGCCACTAGTACCCCAAGACATGAGCTAATAAAAGAGTTCCAGGATGAAACAGATCAATTGTTTTGGATGTACAGCCTAAAAGACTTTATTAACAAGCTGGAAGAGAAATATAAGGATGATGAAGCTCTGCCGCTATTCCCGAAGCTGGAAATGGTAAAGCGTGTTCTGATTAACAATGAAAATAAACAGAGGGGACGCAAATACAAGAATCCTAGTGCCGTGCTGGTGGCTAGGTGTGAGGAGTGTGATGATATCATAACCATACGAAAGGATGAGATAGATTGGGAGTGGGAAGGCGTTAGCATTGAAGAGAGAGAGATGGACCAGGAAATTCAGTATGAGCATGAAGAATATCTAGAGTGTGAGAATGGCCACTCTTTGACTATAAGATTTTTAGTTTGGGAATATCCGGCTGGTGTGATTGACTGCACAGAAATTGAATGCGATGGCGGAGAAATAGAAGAAGAATTTGATTTTGAGGACACTTTCCCTGTTGATAGGCCTGAAGATTATGAAGAAGATCAAGTTTGCGTTAAATGTGGAATACATGGACCGACTAATCATTTGGGACTATGTCCGGAGTGCCAACGGAGATATGTTGAATTCATGGAAAAAGACGACTAAGAAATAGAATCTATAACCTAAATACAGAAAGGAGCCAGAATGATAACAAAAATCGAGAAGTTGAAGAACATTGGTAACTTTGAGGATTACACCGCCAGCGGCGATGTGACCTTAAAGCCATTCTGTATTGTTTATGCTGAGAACGGTGCAGGAAAGACAACGCTCTCACGCGTGTTTCATTCTCTATCAACTAATGATGCTGGTGTCGTGTTACGCCATAAACGAATAGGCGGCACTGGCAACCCAGAGATAACTATTCAGAATGAAACAGCTTCGCCTTTTGTTTTCAGCGGTACACACTGGAATCGCCCATGTCCGCAAGTGGAAGTCTTTGACGCTCACTTTGTGGCTAACAACGTGTATTCAGGCTTCAGCATGAACTCTGACCATCACAAAGGGTTGTACCAGTTTGTGATTGGTGCGTCGGGTGTTTCAATCATAAATAAGATTGATCGTGTAAAGAAAAAAATAGCAGAGCTGAATGTTGCAATAGCTCAGCAAATAGAGCTAATCAAAGCAACCGCAAATTACCACAACGTGGAACAAGTATGTGGTTTGGTTCAGAAACCCAATGTGGATGAAGAAATAGCTGCTAAAAATAAGGAGTTGACACTGGCTAAAGGACAGGCTCAAATCAAAAACCAAAAGTTGCCTGAAGAGATAAAAATACCAGTCTTTTCGTATAATTATGATGAAATAAAGGCTGTGCTTGAGCTGGTTGTAGATGGTATTGGCAAAGAGTTCCTAGACCTTGTAGGAGAACATCTAAATAATCTGTCAGCAGCTGGCTTGCTGGAAAGTGCAGGTTGGGTGTATAAAGGAACTAAACTATTGCCTAAGGTGGGTAGCTGCCCTTTCTGTGGGCAGGATGTGAATGGTGTTGCTTTGATTGAGGGTTATAATCAATACTTCAGCAAACGATATACAGACGCCGCCAATAAGTCAGTAGAATTGCAGAAGAAATATTCAGGTAACAATGTAGAAAACTTCGTTTTACATTTAAAAATGCAATATCAGCAGATAGAGACCCTGATGAAATTTTGGGCCAATATTTTTACTGATTTGCCACCCGTGCCGGCGTTTGATGTTGATGAATTGAAATTGGGCGAG
>OCTW011505803.1_pt1 | contig 11230 bp, 9 predicted proteins | sample 1539671 | NCBI WGS metagenome assembly OCTW01 (sample SAMN02144230, study PRJEB22623) | gut metagenome | biome: sheep rumen | host: Ovis aries | place: New Zealand | reverse complement strand
TTGTTTGAAAGATCAACAAAGCTGTCAACGCTTGCACCACGAATGGTCTCGAGCTGCATTACGGAAAAAGCATTTCCTGTAGCTTCCTGATTCTTGGCTGCGCCAAGTGTAAGAGCAGCATTTTCACCCTGGATGATAAGAGGAATATTAAACTTAACAGCCATAATGTAGGCTGAAGCCCAGAGACAGTACTCAGAAGCAGCTATGATATTACCTCTTTCAAAGAATGACTTTCTGGCAAGCTTCTTGGCTACGATAGGATTAGGTCTGATTGAAATGATATCAAAACCAAGGTTATTAAGGTTCTCTATATTCTTGCGGCCAATCTCTGTGATCTCATCAGGCATGCAGTTAATAAGAAGAGGATTAAGTCCAAGTCTCTCCTTGGCGTAAACTGCCTGGAAGGTTGAATCCTTACCACCTGAAACTCCGATGATACAGTCATATGTATTACCACGCTTTTTGGCCTCTGCCTTGGCTTCCTCAGCAAAAGACTTAAGCTCTGCCTGACGCTCTTCCCAGTTTATTGTTGCCTTGGATTCTTCATAGCGGCAAGCAAAACAAATCTGTTCGTCATCAAAAATAATACCCGGCCTTGTATCAGGCTGAAGGCAACGTTTACAATATCGCATTTTCATGTGCGTAATCTCCTTTGTTTAGGCATAAATTTAAATCGATTTAGTATACTACTAAATAATAAGGTAAGGCAAGTGGATGACAAGGATACCTTTTGATTATATAATAAAGGGCATGAAAAGGGATAAAACTAACAGGCGAGTATATATTTGCCACACTTATTATCATGTTTATATTGCAGTTGTAAAAGAGCTTGTAGGAAGACAGGAACGAAGTGGCAGTGCTGACATAATCCTCAGCACCATGTCTAATGACTTTGAGAGCCTTGAAGACAGACTTAAGAAGTCGGGAGTCTTCGAAAATATTTACACTTATGACGAGCAGGAAGATGTTACCTCAGAGGAAGTGATGAAGTATCACAGGGACAGAGGAAATATCATCCTTAATTTAATACAGAGAATTACATATACAAAACTCCTTGGTAAGCTTCAGGAGGATTACATACCAACAGATATTTCTAAATATGGCGATGTATATGTCTTCTGCGATTCAGATCCGATCGGATATTACCTCAATTATAAAAAGATTCATTATCATGCCGTTGAGGATGGACTTAACTCGGGACTTCTTGACGATCAGGCAAGAAATGCCAACAAGGGAGCCTGGCCGCTTAAAAAGGCTATGGCCAAACTTGGTCTGATTTTTATCGAGAGCGGTTATAGCAGGTATTGTCTTGATTACGAGGTAAATGATATAAAAGCCAATCATAGTCTTCCGCCTAATGTTGTGGAGATTCCAAGAGAGGAACTTGATAAAAAACTTTCTGTAGAAGATCACAGGATTTTAGTTGAGATATTCCTCACTGATCCGGACAGACTTGTTGGGCAACTTCTTAATAAAGACGCTGGCGATGCAAACAAACCAAATGTTATGATATTGACTGAGCCTTTATGCGAGCTTGATGTCAGAAAGAAAATGTTTGCGGATATCGTAAATGAATACAAAGATGATTACAGAGTCATAATCAAACCTCATCCCAGAGACCTTCTGGATTATGAAAAAGAGTTTCCGGGAGTAGTTGTTGTTAAGGACAGATTTCCTATGGAGGTTCTGGGAGATATTACAGGATTTGAGGTCGACAAGCTTGTTTCCGTGATAACTCAGATTGACAATGTGTATTTTGCCAAAGAAATAGTTTATTTGGGACTCGATTTCCTTGATAAGTATGAAGACCCAAGCATACATAGGAAAACAGAGATGCTTGATAAATGATAGGAAGTGGCGCGGCAAACAGATAATTCAGCCCCGGTATGGCATAACAGATTGATCAGAACAGAAGGCGGATGGTGAGATATATGCAGCTTAGGCGTGCAACTATGGATGATGCTCTAGATGTTTTATCCTGGCGTAATGATGAGACTACACGTATGAATTCATTTACACAGGATGAAATATCCAAGGAAAGTCATCTCAAATGGTTTAAGAAAAAACTTGATGATGATAATTGCCTTATGTATATCCTTGAAGATAAAAATGTGAAGGCTGGCAGCATCAGAGTTGATATCACTGATGATGTCGGAGAGATCAGCTACATGATAGCTCCATACGAGAGAGGAAGGGGCCTTGGAAAGGGTATAATAGAACTGCTTGAAACTATGCCTGAAATTGTCGGTAATGATAATAAAAAACAGATAAGATGTCTTGTCGGATTTGTTAATGAGGATAACATAGCGTCGGCCAAATGCTTTAAAGGTAATGGGTACACGGAGCTGAATGCAGGGAATATCAAGTGTTACATTAAGACGATGACAGATAGAGATTTTATGGAGTGAGTAATGTTTAACGATAGTATTAAGATTGGAAACAAACAAGTAGGCAAAGATAATAAGGTAATGATAGTTGCCGAATTGTCAGGCAATCATAACGGCGATTATAACAGAGCTGTTGAGATCATTCATGCTGCGGCTGAGGCAGGAGCCGATGCTGTTAAGCTGCAGACGTATACAGCTGATACAATAACAATAGATTGTAATAAGCCATGGTTCATGACTTCTGAGGGAAGTCTTTGGGAAGGACGAACTCTTTATGATCTCTATAAAGAGGCTTATACACCATGGGAGTGGCATGCTGGACTTATGGAGGAGGCCCATAAGCTTGGTCTTGAGTGCTTTTCATCTCCATTTGACTTTACAGCTGTAGATTATCTTGAGAACCTGAATGTTCCTGCGTATAAGATAGCAAGCTTTGAAATAAATGACATACCTCTTATCAGGAAGGTGGCAAGGCTTCATAAACCTATTATTTTTGCCACCGGTATAGCTTATGAAGAAGATATAAGGCTTGCACTTGACACTTGCATTGAAGAGGGAAACAAGGACATTATTCTTCTTAAATGTGTGAGTGCATATCCTACGCCATATGACATGGTTAACTTGAGAATGATGGAAGATCTGGCAGAAAAATATGGTTGCATCGTAGGATTATCTGATCATACACCGGGAAGTGTTGTGGCTACAGGCAGCGTTGTTCTTGGTGGCAAGATGATAGAAAAGCACCTTACGCTTAATAGATCAGCAGGCGGCGTTGACGATGCCTTTTCAATGGAACCCGCTGAATTTGCAGAGATGGTCAAAAATGTAAGGATAATGGAGATGGCTCTTGGCCAGAAAGAATATGCCATATCTGACAAGCAGGCATCTGAGAGAAGACTTAGCAGATCACTTTTTGTGGTTAAGGATATCAAGGCAGGAGAAAAACTAACTCCTGAGAATGTCAGATCTATCAGGCCTGGAAATGGTATGCATACCAAGCACTATGAGGAAGTCTTGGGAATGACCGCCAAAAGTGATATTGAGAAGGGAACACCACTTAGCTGGGATATTATAGAATAACACGAGATATGATTGGAATCAGAGCAGACGCTAACAGCATAATTGCCACAGGCCATGTGATGCGTTGCATCACTATAGCCAGGGCTATTAAGACTTTGGGGGAGGATGTCACGTTTTTTGTGGCTGATGATGAATCACTTAAGCTTCTTGGTGGCAGCATTACTGAGAATGAGTTCGAGGTAGTTGTTCTTGGAACAGACTGGCAAAATATGGACAGTGAGTCAGAGACATTGATAAATGAGCTTATGACTAGAAAAGTTAAGACTCTTTTAGTGGATTCATATCAGGTTACAAGGACATACTTTGATAAGCTCAAAGATGTATGCAGAATAGCATATTTAGATGACCTAAACTGTGAGGCATATCCTGTAAATGTGCTTATAAATTACAGTGGTTATTCTACCCATATGGGATATGACAAGGCATATCAGGATGTTACAGGGTATAATAATGAAAAGACATCATTATGTCTTGGACTTCAGTATGCACCTCTTAGAAAACAGTTTTATGATCCTGTTTCTGAAGCTGAGACAGATGCTGATACTATCAGTTCTTTTTCATCACGGGAATTTAAGCATGTTTTGATATCAACCGGTGGTGCAGATATGTGCAGTATGCTTGAGCTGCTCATTAACATGATAATAAAAAGTAAACTACAGAATACGGCTATCTGGCACATTGTTGTAGGGGATTATGTTGATAATCCGGATAGGATAGTTTCACTAATAGAGGGATGTTCCAATATAGTAATTCACAGGTCGGTCAGAAACATGGCTTATCTTATGAATAGATGTGATATTGCTGTTATGGCGGCAGGAACTATGCTTACAGAATGTGCTGCCTGCGGACTTCCTACCATCTTTTACCAGGTCGCGGATAATCAGAAATACAATGTTGTATTCTGGGGCGCTTCAGAGGGAATGTTTTTTGCAGGAGATGTGTCCGAAGGTGAAGCAAATAAGATGGTTGTGCTTGATAATATACAGAGTAAGATAATGAATTATCTGAATGATACAGAATCTCTTAAGGGTATGTCAGACAGCCTTAAGAGCATAACAGACGGGAGAGGCGCTATTCGTATAGCCAGAGCGCTGATGGGGCAAGTATGAGAATAAGTATAATAGTACCTGTTTATAATATGGCAGGTGACAACAAACTTAGGTTTTGCATGGATTCTCTGACTTCGCAGCATTTGGAAGATTATGAGATAATAGCTGTAGATGATTGTTCTACTGATAATTCTCTCGAGATTCTGAGGGAATATGAGGACAAATATCCCGGATTGGTTAAAGTTATCCACAGTGAGGTCAATAAACATCAGGGAGGGGCTAAGAACCTCGGAATACGCGAGGCATCCGGTGACTGGATTGGTTTTATTGATGCTGACGATTGGATCGATCCTGATATGTACAGGCTTATGCTGGAAAAAGCAGATGCTACCGGAGCTGATATGGTTGGATGTGACCTTACACTTGTAAGCGAACATACTTATGAGGTTTCTGATAATGTTGAAAAAAACGGAAATCCATCTATGTCAGGTGTTCTGGATCATGATAAGAAAAAGCAGCTTATTCTGGACGGAGGAAGACTTGTAGTCAAGATTTATAAAAGAGCAAATGTTATTGATAACAAACTCTTTTTCCCGGAAAATATCTTTTACGAAGATAATGCCATGAGCAATTCTTTTCTGCTGACTGCCAGTCATTATGAATATATTGAAAAGCCCTGGTATTATTATTATCAGCATCAGGAATCTACCGTTCATTCTTTTTCTGAGAAGATGTGTCAGGATAGAATGGAGGCCGGAAGGATTATGCTGGGAGAAGCCAGAAGACTTGGCTTTTTCAATGAATTCAGACAGGAAATTGAGTTTATTTTTACTCAGTTGTTCTATGTTAACACTTTGTTTACTTATATGCCTTGCGTTAAGCCTGCCAGAATGTCTTTTGTCAAAGAGCTTACAAAGGAGATGAAGGAAACATTTCCTGAATTTGAGAATAATAGTTATTATGTAGATAGAGTTGGCGGAGAAGAAAAAAAGCTTATAAGACTAGCATGTAAGTCCACAGCTTTGTTCTATGTATATTACAGACTACTATGGGGATATAGAGGTTTGAGAAAGAGGCTTAAGAAATAAATGAAAGCACTAGCATTGATAACTGCCAGAGGAGGCAGTAAGAGAATTCCTAGAAAAAATATTAAGGATTTTAATGGAAAACCAATAATAGCCTACTCAATTGAGGCTGCACTTGGATCAGGTGTTTTTGATGAAGTAATGGTATCTACTGACGACGAAGAAATTGCGGAGATATCAAGATCTTACGGAGCTCAGGTTCCGTTTCTTAGAAGTGAGAAAACTTCAAATGATTATGCCACTACATCTGATGTTATAAATGAAGTTATAAGTGAGTATGAGAAGCGCGGTAAGAGGTTTGATATTTTAACATGCATATATCCTACAGCGCCATTCATAACAGCCGATAAACTTAAAAAGGCAGTAGAAGATCTGGAAAAATCAGATGCAGATACCCTTATCCCTGTTGTGAGATTCTCATATCCACCGCAAAGAGCTATGGAGATACATGATGGTAAGCTTGTTTTCAGGCAGCCTGAGAATCTCAAGGCAAGGTCACAGGATCTGACACCACATTTTCATGATGCCGGGCAGTTCTATGTAACCAGAACAGAGAGCTTTTTGAAAACAAATAATCTTTTGATGGGCAGTATAATACCTCTTGAACTTTCAGAATTGGAAGTTCAGGATATAGATAACGAAGTTGACTGGAAACTTGCTGAACTTAAATACAACCTTCTGAACAAGTAACCTGATGTATTCATGACATGAGGGAGATATATGGATAAGAAACTGATCTGGATCAAGGCTAATGGTAATAGTGAACTTGCGACTGGACATATCAGGCGCTGCATGACTATTGCCAGTGAACTGATGAGAAATGGTATGGATGTTGAGTTCATATTATCTGATGAGTATAGCGCCAATGTGCTGATAAACTTATCGGATCAGGAAAATACGGCTTTTGATGCCAGAATTCTTCATACCATATATTCTGAGCCTATGGGTGACATACCTGTTTTGCAGGGAATGCTTCAGGATCAGGTGCCGGATTTCTTCCTGATGGATTCGCCTTTTATAACGCCTGAATATGTCGATGAAGTTAACAGGCTATTTGAAGAGTGCGGTCACAAGGTAGCAACAGGATATATTGACGATTTCAACAAAAATGATTATCCTGTGGATTTGATAATTAATTATGACGTTTCCGGGCCTAAAGATATATATAGTGCCAGGATAAAGCTTTTGGGCGGGCAATTTGCTCCCCTTAGATCAGAATTTGGACAGACAGAATACGTTATAAATCGGCATGCCAAAAGAGCTTTTTTGTCTGCCGGAGGAACAGATTCCCATTGCGTTTTGGGGAATATTCTGGCGGAAATCTACGAAGCAGACAGTCCATGCAGAAAGGTTCTTGATAATTCAGGACTTTGCTGTGATGTAATAGTTGGGGCTTTGTTTGAGGCTGACTACAAGAGACATTTGCAGGAGATGGCAGACAGACATAAGGCTATCACATTGCATAGCGCAGTTGGAAATGATATGGCAGCCATAATGAGTAAGTGCGATTTTGCAGTTTCTGCAGGTGGTGCTACTATGTACGAGCTGTGTGCAGTAGGCGTGCCAACAGTTATTTTTAGTTTTAATGACAAGCAGGCTGATTTTGCCAAGGGCTTTGATAAGGCTGGTGCCGGCAAATATGCAGGAGATGCCAGAGATGACCACAGACTTGTCCAGAAAATTGTCACCTGGGGAACTGCGGCTGTAGATAATCCGGGCTTTAGGTCCAGAATGAGTAAGAAAGCCAGGGAAATAATAGACGGCAAGGGGACGGAAAAAATAGCGGATGCTATATTAAATCTTTTGATGTAGCCTCCTTGAAAGGATTTGGATTAAGAAAAATATATGCGTAGGATTTTTAAGAAGATCAATATTCTTTTAGACAGAAAACAGAAGTTGCAGATGGTGGGGATTGTTTTTCTGATGCTCATCGGAGGTATTCTGGAAGCTCTTGGAATTGCCATTTTGGCGCCTATTATGCAGATTGTGGTAGATCCGCAAAAGGTTGAGGAGAGCAAGTATCTGTCAGCCCTGTACCATGGTCTGAACCTGTCTAGTACTACTCAACTTGCCGAAGTTATCATGGCAAGTCTTATTCTTGTTTTTATAATTAAGAATCTGGTGTTATTTCTGATAAATGTAGTGCAGCTTAGATTTACATATACAAACCAGTTTGCAACATCAAGGCGTATGATGATCAACTTTATGCTCAGACCCTATGAGTATTACCTTAATGCAGATACAAGCGTTATCCAGCGTAGTATCACCTCTGATGTAAATAACATGTACGCACTGATACTCAGTATTTTGCAGCTTACCAGTGAGATAATTGTATTCATATGTCTGGTGGCATTCCTTCTTAGAATGGATGCTTCTATGACTCTTACCATTGCACTGTTACTTGTAACCGTTCTGCTGATCATCAAATTTGTGATAAAACCTGTAATGGTCAAGGCCGGCCAGGACAATCAGGACTATTACAGCGGATTATACAAGTGGATAAATGAGTCGGTTACCGGAATTAAAGAGATTAAGATTGCAAACAAAGAAAACTATTTCATAAATGGTTATGCAGATTGCGGAGCCGGATATGTTTATGCTGTACAGAAGTACAATCTTTATAATTCAACCCCAAGACTTTTGATCGAAACGATAGCTGTAGCCGGAATGGTAGGATATATGCTTCTTGTCATGATGAGAGGAACCTCTCTTTCTACACTTCTTCCGCAGCTTACAGTTCTTATGGCAGCGGCTACAAGACTTCTGCCAAGTGCCAACAGAATTAACAACTATCTTACATCTATTGCTTATTTTGAGCCTTTTATGATGAATGTAACAGATAACCTCCAGCAGGAAATCCACGATGGCTCAGTATCATATAATAGTGATGACTACAGGAAAAAGAAGGAAGTTACCAAGCTTCCTGTTAAAGAGCGCATTGAGATGACTGATATTTGCTACAAATATCCTAATACGGATTCTTACATACTCAATAATGCTGCTATGAGCATACCTGTTGGCAAATCAGTGGGAATTGTTGGAACTTCAGGTGCAGGAAAGACTACAATAGTAGATGTTCTCCTTGGCCTCTTAAAGCCCGAGAGCGGTAAAATATATGCTGATGGCGTTGACGTAATGCAGAACTACCAGGGATGGCTCAAGAATATTGGCTACATTCCTCAGACTATATTCATGGTTGATTCAACAATACGTAAGAATGTTGCTTTTGGCTATCCGGATGATGAAATTGATGACAACAAAGTCTGGAATGCCCTAAAGGAAGCTTCACTTGATGAATTCGTCAAAAATCTTCCGGAGGGTCTTGATACACAGATTGGAGAGCGAGGAATCAGACTTTCGGGTGGACAGAGACAGAGAATCGGAATTGCCAGAGCTCTTTTTGAGGACCCTGAGGTATTGGTTCTTGATGAGGCTACATCAGCTCTTGATAATGAGACAGAAGCTGCAATCATGGATTCAATCAACAGACTTCATGGCAAGAAGACTCTTATCATTATAGCGCACAGACTTCAGACAATTGAGAAGTGCGATATGGTTTACAGAATAGAAGATGGAAAAGCGGTTCGTGACAGATAACTGCGGTTGGAGGCGTAATGTCCGGTGGGGATAAGATAAGTAAAAAGAGAAATGCTAATTTTGAATTGTTGAGAATCGTAGCAATGCTTATGATTCTGACACTTCATTATAATTCGCATGCGGATGTTTTGCTTCATTTAGGAGTTCCGGCTGGAAGAGTACAGCTTTTTGCAACTATTTTGGAAGGCTTTTGTATCACAGGTCTAAATGTTTATGTATTTCTAAGTGGTTATTTCCTGTCCAAATCCAGGATAAAGCCCAGTAAAATAATACAGCTGATATGTCAGGTTTATTTTTATACTATTTTAATATCGGTTGCTATGATGATAGTCGGCGTATATGTCGTACATACAGACGACTCTGTTTTTAAAACAGTTCAGTATCTGTTCCCTATTTCGTCAGAGCATTACTGGTTTGTTACTGCTTATATCATTATGTATGTTTTTGCACCAATCATGAATGCAGCAGTGGAGGTGCTTACCAGAAAACAGCTCAAATATACTATCCTTGGGCTTCTTATATGGTTCTGCTTTATCAAGAGCGTTGTACCAGTGATGTTCGTTACGGACCATTTTGGCTATGATTATGGATGGTTTTTGTGTTTATACCTTATAGCTGCTTATGTTAGAAAATATGATGTAGTGCTATTCTATAATGCCAGGAGAAGCGCATTGGTGTTTGTATTTTCCTGCCTCATGATCGGTATTATGTGTATTGCAATCTATTACTATAATCTGAGATTCGGCGGACTTAATTACTACGCTGAAGTGCCGATACATCTTAACTTTATCTTTACACTCACAGGTTCCTTGGGACTTTTCTCACTATTTAGGTTCTATAAGATGAGAGAAGGAAGATTTGCTGATGTGGTAAGATTTATTGCTCCGCTTACTTTTGGAGTTTATCTGCTGCATATGCACATTGAGATCAAGGACAGATGGGTGATTTGGCTTACTCATCTTCTTGGAGAGGTACCTACAGGAAGCATTATTTTATATTTATGGCATCTTATAAGGTCTGTTCTTATTGTATTTGCGGCAGGAATTTTTGTGGATTGGATCAGGAAGATGATCTTTGATTATGTAGGGCGTGTATTACACGATACCTGGCTTTTCAAAAAACTCAGAAAATGGGATGATGATTTATGCTAAAAAATATCAGAAGCTATTTTTGGAGATTTAAAAAATATCAGTCACCTCTGGAAAAATATATTTTTCCACTGGTTTTGTTATTATATCCGCTTATAGGGGTGAATGCTGGCCTTGATATTACAGATACAATGTATAACATGGCCAATTACCAGTATATAGACCACATTTATCCAATGTGGTTTTTTTCTACTTTTCTAAGTAACGTAGCAGGGAGTATTATAATGCATTTACCCTTTGCCGGGACTATGCTTGGCTTTGGTGTTTACTGCACTTTGATAATAAGTGCTATAGCTCTTATAGTATATTATTCTCTGCAAGAATACATGCCGGGCTGGATGATATTTATCGGACTGTTTATGGCTGAGAGCCTTTCCTGGTGCCCGAGAGTAATAATGTACAATTATCTTACTTATTTATTTTTTACTCTTGGAACCTTGTTTTTGATAAAGGGAATATTTGCATGGGATAAACAGGGAAAATACCTGTTTATAGCTGGAGTTTTCCTGGGGCTTAATGTGATGGTAAGATTCCCAAACATTGTTGAAACCGGGATGATACTTGTTCTCTGGTTTTATTGTGCGATCACCAGAGAAGAATTTATTAATGCTATCAGGAAAACAGGAGTATGTATTCTTGGCTTTCTAATAGGAGTAGGAATTCCATATATAATAATAAGTGTTATTTATGGACCTGTTGCATACTTTGAAATGATAGCAAATCTTTTTGGAATGACCGAGAATGCTGCAGATTATTCATCAGGCGGAATGATTTCCATGATCATTTCAGGCTATTCCGGATCGGCAATAGCTATGCTTATAATGATTCCTTGTTTAATGGCAGGATTTATTATGTTTTTGCTATATGAGGACAGGTACGTATGG
>OCTW011523191.1_pt1 | contig 11231 bp, 9 predicted proteins | sample 1539671 | NCBI WGS metagenome assembly OCTW01 (sample SAMN02144230, study PRJEB22623) | gut metagenome | biome: sheep rumen | host: Ovis aries | place: New Zealand | reverse complement strand
GGATGACATGGATGTCCGGAAATCTGCGCAGCGCCGCGCGGAAAGCCCCCAATGTCACCAGATGTTCTCCTCCGGTCATGACCGGCAGTTTTCCCGCTGTCAGGATTTCTTCCTCGCGCGCCTCAATGTCAGAGAGTGCCTTCTGACTGTTCCCGAAGCAAAGCTCCAGATCACCGGCGTCAAACACGCGGATGTCGGTGAGGTCCCGGTCCTGATACGGGCTGTACGTCTCCAGGCCGTAACTTTCATGCCGGATTGCCGGCGGGCCGAACCTTGCTCCCGGCCGGTAGCTGGTCGTCGAGTCAAAAGGGGCCCCAAAGAGAACAATATCCGCGTCTTCATAGCAGCTGTCACAGCCGATGAACGTCTCCACATTAGGATGAATCATCAGTTCTCCACCTCCTGCAGCATCTCCTCCAGGAATGCCGGGAGCCAGAACGCCCCCACGTGGAGTCTCGTCGTGTAGTAGCGGGTGTGCAGATTCAGTGCCGTCCAGGCATCCGCGTCAAAGTCATCCACCGGATGGTATTTCTTGCTGGCGAATCCAAAAAGCCAGTACCCGGCCGCATACGTCGGGATGTGTGCCTGATACACCTTGCTGATGGGAAAGGTGCTGGCGATCCGCTTGTGCGAGCGCTGCATGGCCCGCGCATCCTCTTCATAGAAAGGACTTCCCTGCTGATTGACCATGATTCCGTCATCCTTCAGGGCATTGAAACAGCTGCCGTAGAACTCCTTCGTGAACAGCCCTTCGGACGGTCCGAACGGATCCGTCGAGTCCACGATGATAAGATCATACTTCTCTTCGCTGCGCCGGATGAACTTCAGCGCGTTCTCAAAATAGATGTGCACCCGGCGGTCGTCCAGCCGGCAGGCATTGCCCGGCAGGTACATCCGGCACGCCTCCAGGACCTGCGGATCCATCTCGACCAGGTCGATGTTCTCCACCCGGTCGTAGCGCGTCAGCTCCCGCACCACGCCGCCGTCCCCTGCGCCGATGACCAGAATGTTCCGGATTCCCTGATGCACCGCCATCGGGACGTGTGTGATCATCTCGTCGTATATGAACTCATCCCGCTCCGTGAGCATGATGTTGCCGTCAAGCGTGAGTACGCGCCCGAATTCCGGCGTGTCAAAAATATCGATCTGCTGAAAATCACTCTGTTTCTGGTACAGATGCTTCTTCACACGCATCGCAAGCTTCACATCCGGCGTGTGGTACTCGCTGAACCACATCTCCATATCCCGCTTCTCCTTTCCGTCACTGCACCACGTTGATCTGCTCAATGTCCGGATCCTCCGGGCCTGTCATGCTGGCACCCTTTTCCTTGGCATACTGAATGTGCTCCAGGATCTCTTCCGTGATCCGCTCCCCCGGCGCCAGGAGCGGAATTCCCGGCGGATAGCACATGACGAACTCACTCGCCACCCGCCCCGTGCTCTCCGCAAGCGGGAGGCTGACCTTGTCCGCGTAAAACGCCTCCTGGGGACTGATCACGACCTGAGGCTCCACATATTCCTGTGTCAGAAGCCCCGCCGGGTCCTTCTGATAGCGCCGGCGGATCTCCGCCAGGGCGCTCACCAGTCTCTCCATCTCCTGCGGCCGGTCGCCCATGGACAGGTACGCAAGAATGTTGCCGATATCGCCGAACTCAATCTGGATGTCGTACTCATCCCGGAGAATATCGTATACCTCGATGCCCGCCAGCCCGATGTCCAGCGTGTGGACGCTGAGCTTGGTCGTGTCGAAGTCAAACACGGCGTTGCCGTCGCGCAGCTCGCGGCCGAACGCATAGTATCCCCCCACTGCGTTGATCTCCTGTCTCGCGTACTCTCCCATGTCCGATACCCGGTGGAACACGTCCCGGCCCCGCAGCGCGAGGTTGCGGCGGCTGATGTCAAGGCTCACCATCAGCAGATAGCTCCCGGAGGTGGTCTGCGTCAGGTTGATGATCTGCCTTGCGTAGCCGGCCTGTATCCTGGGGCCGCAGAGAAGCAGGCTGCTCTGCGTCAGACTCCCGCCGCTCTTGTGCATCGAGACGGCCGCCATGTCCGCGCCGGCCTCCATCGCCGACACCGGAAGCCCGCCGCCGAAGTAAAAATGTGTGCCGTGCGCCTCGTCTGCCAGGCAGTACATGCCCGCATCGTGCGCCATCTTGACGATCGCGCGCAGGTCCGAGCAGATTCCGTAGTACGTCGGATTGTTCACCAGAACCGCCACCGCATTCGGATGTTCCCGGATCGCCTTCGCCACAGCCTCCCGCTTCATACCCAGCGAGATGCCCAGTGATGCGTTCACCTCCGGGTTTACGTACACCGGAACCGCGCCGCAGAGGACCAGCGCATTGATCACACTGCGATGCACGTTCCGGGGCAGTATGATCTCGTCCCCCCGCTTGCAGACCGTGAGGATCATGCTCTGCACCGCGCTGGTGGTACCTCCCACCATGAGGAATGCGTGCGCTGCCCCGAACGCATCGGCCGCCAGATCCTCCGCCTCCTTGATGACAGAGACAGGATGGCACAGATTGTCCAGCGGCTTCATGCTGTTCACATCTACGCCTACACATTTCTCCCCGAGGCAGGCAGCAAGTTCCGGATTGCCGCGGCCGCGCTTGTGCCCCGGCACATCAAAGGGAACAATCCGCATCTTGCGGAACTCTTCAAGTGCCTCATAGATCGGAGCCTTTGTCTGATCAAGGTGATATCTGGTGTTCATGCCTTTGCGTTCCTTCCTCCGCCGGAAGGCGCAGACAGCAAAACAAGAGCTGCAACCGCAGGACAGCCGCACACCCTCAACTGTGTCGTCAGATAGAATTGTCAGGAATTACAGGGACAAGAAAAGCCCTGCCATAAACGAGAAGACGGACAAATTACAGAAACTGCCTGCGCACTGCCGCTTAACGTCCTGAAATCTTATTGACGGTTTCACAAGTCTGCGCCTTCCGACGCATGTAGGTTTGTAAGTAACCAACTTATAAAATCTGGGCTTCTAACCCAGTCAATAAGCAGCGTTAAGCTGCCGTTCGGCAGTGGACCCGGCTGTCCGTATGGCCTGCCTCCGCCTGCCCACGGGCAGAACCGGAGTGATCCTCAAATCGCGCTCCGAAGAACGCTACGATATTTTTTAACACGGCTTGACATGCATGTCAAGAATCTTCTGGGACTGCATTTTTGACAAGAAAACGAAAAAGACTTGCAATTGACCGGTGTATGCGATAGACTTTTTAAAGTCAGAAGCAAATATTGAAGCGAAGAACAATGGCGTTCCGGAACCTTGGCTTAATGCCAATGTCTGGGGACGCTTTTTCTTTTTAAACAGCTTCTGGCCTGAGAATGAACCTGTCACAAGAAGGGAGCATGTTAAAGATGAGCGAAAAGACTGATGTATCTGCAATCTTCGGCGAAAACGTCTTCAATGACTCTGTCATGAGAGCCCGTCTTCCGAAGAACACCTACAAAAATTTCCACGCCGCCATCGACGGAACCCGCGAGCTGACGATGGAAGACGCCGACGTGATCGCGCATGAGATGAAGGAGTGGGCGATCGAGAAGGGCGCCACCCATTACACGCACTGGTTCCAGCCGCTGACCGGATCCACCGCCGAGAAGCACGATGCATTTATTTCCGCGCCGCTGCCAAGCGGCAAGGTACTCCAGCAGTTCTCCGGCAAGGAGCTGATCGAAAGCGAACCGGATGCCTCATCATTCCCTTCCGGCGGCCTGCGCGCCACCTTTGAAGCCCGCGGCTACACTGCCTGGGATCTGACGAGTCCGGCATTCGTCAGGGAGAGTGCGACCGGCCCGATCCTCTGCATCCCGACGGCATTCTGCTCCTACACGGGCGAGGCACTCGACCAGAAGACACCGCTGCTGCGCTCCATGGAAGCGCTTGACAAGCAGGCGCTCCGCATCCTGAAGCTGTTCGGCAATGACCACTCCAGAAAAGTCACACCGTCTGTGGGCGCCGAGCAGGAGTATTTCCTGGTTGACAGAGAGAAATACCTGCAGAGAAAGGATCTGGTCTACACCGGCAGAACACTGTTCGGTGCCATGCCGCCGAAGGGCCAGGAGCTCGACGACCACTATTTCGGCGTCATCCGCGAGCGCATCGGATCGTTCATGAAGGATCTCAACGAGGAGCTCTGGAAACTCGGCGTCTCGGCGAAGACACAGCACAATGAGGTTGCGCCGGCGCAGCATGAACTGGCTCCGATCTACGCGGAGGTCAACATCGCGACCGACAATAACCAGCTGACCATGGAAGTCATGAAGAAGGTGGCGTACCGCCACGGCCTGGCGTGCCTGCTCCATGAAAAGCCTTTTGCGGGTGTGAACGGCTCCGGCAAGCACAACAACTGGTCTCTCACCACGGATGACGGAATCAATCTTCTGGATCCGGGCAAGACACCGCACGAGAACATCCAGTTCCTGCTGATCCTGGCGGGCATCCTCAAGGCTGTGGATGTTCACGCCGATCTGCTGCGCGAGTCCGCCTCCTGCGTCGGAAACGACCAGCGCCTGGGCGCGAATGAGGCGCCGCCGGCCATCATCTCTGTATTCCTGGGTGACCAGCTCGAGGACGTCGTGCGTCAGCTGATCGACACCGGCAGCGCGACGAGCTCTCTTCCGAGCGGAACGCTCAAGACGAGCACATCGGCTCTTCCGAACATCCGCAAGGACGCAACCGACCGCAACCGCACGTCGCCCTTTGCATTTACCGGCAACAAGTTCGAATTCCGCATGGTCGGCTCTTCCGATTCCATCGCGCCGCCGAACGTCGTTCTCAACACGATCGTCGCCGAGAGTTTCTGCGAGATCGCAGACGAACTGGAGAAGGCCTCCGATTTCGACCTTGCCTGCCATGACCTGATCAAGAAGCTTCTCACTGACCACCAGCGGATCATCTTCAACGGAAACGGCTACACGAAGGAATGGGAGGAAGAGGCAAAGCGCCGCGGTCTCCCGAACATCAACTGCATGGCATACGCAGTTGACGTGCTCCGCAGCGACAAGGCCATCGATCTGTTCGGAAAGTTCGGTGTATTCTCAAAGACGGAGCTCCTCTCCCGCGCGGATATCAAGTATGAAGCGTACTCGAAGCAGACCGCGATCGAAGCGAAGACGATGATCAACATGTCCGGCAAGCAGATCATCCCGGCCGTCATGTCCTACGAGGGCGATGTCGCCGCCAGTGCGGCCGCCGTCAAGGATCTCGGCGAGGAGCCGTCAGTTCAGGCCGAGATTCTCAAGGAGACCAATGCAGACCTGAAGGCCATGCAGGCCGCCCGCACGGCTCTGATAGAGGATCTGCAGAAGGCAGAGGAGATCACCGATGACAGCGTGAAGGCGAAGTATTATCATGACACCATCACCGTCGACATGGCAGCCCTTCGCGCTCCGGCGGACAAGCTCGAGATGATTGTCGACAAGGAGTACTGGCCGTTCCCGTCCTACGGCGACCTGCTGTTTGAAGTCTGAAGCCAAGCCCGGCTGACGGACATCGAAAACAATGAGCCCGTGGGGAATCCGTAAATTACGGATTCCTCACGGGCATTCTTATTGTATGAAACTATCGCCAGACATCCCGATTCAGGGTACGCAAAAATCTCACTCCGGATAGACCAGCTGTTCCGGCTTCGGATCAGCGAGGACCCGATCCCTGTATTCCTTCACATAGAGCTTGGCGAGGGTCAGATTGTTGTCCAGATAATTGCCGCAGTCGCGAGGCGAGTACCCCGGTATCTCGCCCTCATAGGCAAGCGTCCACTCCGAGGCGGCAAGCAGAAGAGGCAGAATGTCGCGAGGGCTCAGATCTCCCTCGAGGATCAGATAAAATCCGGTTCTGCATCCCATGGGTCCGAAGTAAACGGTCCGCCTCCCCCACATCGGATGGTTGCGGAAAAATGTCGCCCACATGTGCTCGATCGTGTGGACACCGGCTGTGTCAAGCGGCGCCTCGGCGTTGGGGCGAGTAAAGCGCAGGTCGAATGTGGTCAGCACGGTGTTTCCGAAAACATCCCGGCGTGAAACATACACGCCCGGGAGCAGTTTTTCGTGGTTTACGGTAAAACTTGCAATCTTGTCCATCCCTGTCTCCTCAAGAATCCCTTGTGCAAAAACCTCTGCCCGCGTCAGATCGCCTGATGCTTCACCACCTGGTACTCGTCTCCGGCGGCAAAGAACGGACAGCCTTCTGCGTGCCGGCCCGCAAGGAGCCTCTCATAGTCGTCCTCGTCCATATCCACGCCGCAGCTGTACGAGTCGAGTTCCTCGTCGTACACATAATTACTGCAGTACTCACAGCCGCTTGTGCTCATGATTCCTTTGCCCCGCTTCTCACCACGACATTCTTATGGTTCTCGTCCACATCCACGATATCGACCTGCGGAAGCGCGGACATGAACTTTCCAAGTGTGGCGTAGCCGAATTCCTTGACCTTGAATTTCGGGAACTGCTTGTGCAGCTTCTGCCCGAGAGAGCTCAGGTCCACGCCGTTCTCGCCTCCGCTCTCAGCTGTCCTCACGATGTAGTTGATCAATTCCCGGCGCGTGGAGTCATCTTCCTTCATCTGAACGATGAAGGTCGAATTGCGCTTCTGAAGCGAGAAACTGTTCATGTCGCCGATGAACGTCGACAGAGAACTGTAACCGTAATTGCGGACGTCAAAGTCCGAATACTTCTTCTGCAGGCGGCTTCCGATCTCGCCGAGCGCCGTGGAGCGGCCGCGGTTGTCATTCTCCGTGATGATCTCGATGATCGCGTTCTCGATCTTGCTCTGCTTCACCACATTGCGCTTGCGTGCATTGCCGGTGGAGAGGCTCACGCTGGCGTTGTCGCTGCCCGAGTCGTACAGGATCTCGAGATCTGTGAAGACCGAACAGGCCGCGCGGAAAGACCGCGGCGTCTTGCTCTCTCCCATGCCGATCACGTCCATCCCGGATTCCCGGAGTCTCCCGGCAAGCCGCGTGAAGTCGCCGTCGCTAGACACGATGCAGAATCCGTCCACCCTGTCCGAGTAGAGGATGTCCATTGCATCGATGATCAGCGTCGAGTCCGTCGCATTCTTGCCGACTGTATTGCGGAACTGCTGGATCGGCGTGAAGGAATTCTCAAGGAGTTCCTCCCGCCACTTCGCGTTCTGCGGGCTGGTCCAGTCGCCGTAGACCCGCTTGTAGGTCACAGTCCCGTACTTGGTCATCTCATCGATAATGCTGGGCAGATAGCGGGACGAGATATTGTCCGAATCCACCAGGACTGCGTATTTTCTGTCATCTGTGTTCATAAAATCATTGTTCTTTTCTCCGGCATCTCATGCCGGTGTGTGTCAGTGCCATACGGCCCAGATAAAAACATATCCCACCATCACGGCTGTCAGCGTAAAGGGGACTCCGATCCTGGCAAAATCCCTGAACGAAACGGAATACCCCTCTTTTCTGAGGATCCCGCCCGCCGCGATGTTGGCCGAGGCGCCAAACGGTGTCAGATTGCCGCCCAGCGTCGCGCCCGAGAGCAGGCCGAAATACAACAGGTACGGCTCAATGCCAAGATTTCCCGTTATCCCGGCGATGACCGGAAGCATCGTCGCCACATACGGAATATTGTCGACGAATGCGGAAATCAGCACCGAGCCCCAGACGATGATCGTGTAGAGCAGGAACATATTGCTGCCGCCAAGCCGCGCGATGAGTGATGCCGCGTCATCGATCAGACCGACAGCACTGACGCCGCCGATGACAAGAAAGAGCCCGAAGAGCATGAGGAGCGTCTCATAGTCGACACTCGCGAGAGCGTGCAGCAGCTTGTCGGGGTGGCGGGATCGAATCAGCTCATACACGCCGACAACAGCGGCAAATGCGCAGCAGATCAGGCCATTGGTGATGTCCGGCTTATCCGGCACAAAGGAGACAGCGATCAGTGCCGCCACGAGACCGACAAGGGCAACCGTCGGAAGGTAGTCGCTGACGGGCGTCTTCTCACTGGCCTGAACCGGCTGCTTATCCCTGCGGAACAGCCACTTCATGATCGGAACCGTCGCAAGGCAGCCGAGCTCAACGGCAAAGAATATGCCTAAGCGCCCGTTCATCCAGAAGAAATTCGTGAAGTCCATGTTCGCGTAGGCGCCGAGCATGATGGATGTGGTGTCGCCGACAAGCGTCGCCGCCCCCTGCAGGTTGCTGGATACCGCAATGCACAGAATCATGCCCACCGGATTGATCTTCAGCTTCCGGCAGATGGCAAGTCCGACCGGGGCGACCATCACAACGGTGGCCACGTTGTCGATGAACGCCGAGATAACGCCCGCGAAGAGGGACATGGCGATGATGACCGAGGAGACATTCTTGCATCTGTCCAGGATGATGTCAGCCATGCGGTTGGGCATCTTCGAGTCGATGAAGAAATCGACCAGGACCATGGTGCCGGCCATCATGAGCAGAACATTCCAGTTAATGGCGCCGGCGACATCCTTTATCGGAAGGATCCCGGTTGCCAGAAAAAGTGCCGCCGCCCCGATGACGATGCCGGTGCGGGCCTTCATGTTCTTCATGAACAGGATCATGAGCACATACATGGCGGCAAACACAATCAAAGCTGCAGTTTTCATATTAATGCCTTTCTGAATATGAGAATTCCAAATAATGCGCATGCGCGCAGAGTTTTTTCTCACATCCCGGAAAGGCAGTCATCCCTTGCGAGGCCGTACCCGGCCAGAAGAATATCACGGAAGGCTAGTTCTGATTTTGTGCGCGTATTCAGTTTTTCAAGTAATTCCGCTTTGCTCACAAGCCCTCCTCCTCTCTTCAGCCTGTACTCGCTATGATACCACTTTATCCTGATACTTTTCCAGCAGTCCCACATATTTCTGGGCGATGGGCGAGAGCGGCATGCGGGCGATCTTGATGTAGCCGATCGTCATCGTCTCGTCCGTGTCCAGGGGGATCGCCGTGTATTCCTCGCCGTTGAGCTCCTCGCAGATGAGTCCGGAGCACAGCGTGTAGGCATGCAGTCCGACCATGAAATTCAGGAACGTTGCCCGGTCGTCAGCCTTGAGCATCTTCTTGTAGTCATACGTCGGCATGACTTCTTCCGAAAAGTAGAAGGAATTGTTGTCCCCCTGCTCAAAGGAACAGCACGGATAGTCCTCCAGCTGCTCCATCCGGATCTTCTTCTGTCCCGCCAGCGGGTGATCCTTGGTCAGGAATACGCAGATGTGGCAGTCAAACAGCGGCACGAATTCCAGCTCGTCTCTCCGGAAGATCTTCTCCAGCACCGCCCGGTTGAAGTCGTTCTCATAGAGCACTCCGACCTCGCTTCTGAGCGTCTTCACGTTATCAATCACCTCGCCCGTCCTGGTCTCATGCATGGCGAACTCATACTTGCCGAATCCATACTCCCGCACCAGCTTGATGAATGCCTCCACGGCAAAGGAATAATGCTGTGCCGAGACAGAGAACTTCTCCTTCGAGTCCGACTTGCTCACGAACCGGTCCGTAATAAGCCGGTAGTGTTCCATCATCTGTCTGGCATAGCCCAGAAACTCCTCCCCGTCCGGCGTCAGGGTGACTCCACGGTTGGAACGGATGAATATCTCAATTCCCAGCTCACTCTCCAGTTCCCGGATGGAGTTGGACAGACTCGGCTGTGTGATGAACAGTCTCTCCGCCGCCTTGTTCATGGAGTGCTGGTCCGCCACCATGATCGCATATCGAAGCTGCTGCAGTGTCATGCATTTTCTCCTTTGCTCTCAGGCGCCGCTCCTCTGCCCGGCTCATCCCGGTCATAACTATCCAGGAAGGAGTGCGTCACGCCGTCCTTCTTGTACGCCAGAACGGTGGAGAGGTTTACATTGGTCATGGAGTTGAAGATGTTACTCTCGACAAAGGGATTGTCCTTCTTCATCTGGCGGATTAGTTTCTTGACCGCTAGTCTTGCCGAGTTGGTCGTGCCGTCGGAAGCGCAGGTCGTGCAGGTCTCGGTGAAATGGCAGGCGCACTGCAGAAAATGCAGATTGTTCTCATCGCGCCAGCGCTTGATGGACTCCTCCCGCACCAGATACAGCGGGCGGATGAGCTCCATGCCGGGGAAATTCGTGCTGTGAAGCTTGGGCATCATGGTCTGAACCTGCGCGCCGTAGAGCATGCCCATCAGCGTCGTCTCGATCACGTCGTCGTAGTGATGGCCGAGCGCGATCTTGTTGCAGCCAAGTTCCTGCGCTTTGCTGTACAGATACCCCCGGCGCATTCGCGCGCACAGATAGCAGGGTGATTTCGGTACCTTGTCCACCGTGTCGAAGATATCGGATGTAAAAAAGGTGATCGGAATTCCGAGAATTTTAGCGTTCTGCTCGATGATGTGCCGGTTCGCCGCGTTGTACCCGGGATCCATGCACAGATACAGCACCTGGAAGTCAAACTTGTTCTGGCGCTTCAGCTCCTGAAAGCACTTCGCCATCAGCATCGAGTCCTTGCCACCCGAGATGCACACAGCAATCCTGTCGCCCGGCTTCACCAGCTCGTACTGACGCACCGCCTTTGTGAATTTCGAGAGAATGGACTTGTGGAATTCCTTTCGGATACTCTGCTCGATCTGTTTTGTGCGCAGCTGCCTGGCCGCCTCGCTGTGTTTTTCTTCCGTCGAGAGCGCATGGATAACCCACGCGTCATATCCGCCTTCCATGTCATACACCGTCAGGCCGCCCTTTTCCCTGAGCCACCTGACCGCTACCCCGGAGCGCACGCCGGACTTGCAGAACACTGCGACCGGGCGTCCGGACGCCGCGTGGATGACCTTGTCAAGAATCCGCGCCTCCTGCGCTGCATTGTCCTCATAGCCGCCCGCCGCGACCGGGAAGCTGCTCTGCGGCTCATGATAAGCCTCCGGCACCACGCCGTAGTGCAGCTGGTCATCCTCGCGGATATCCAGCAGCACATAGGAAGTCTCCGGCACCATATCCAGCTGTTCCCATGTCCTTGTGAAGCTGTCCTTCGAAATCTCTGTCAGTTCCATCCGAACATCTCTCCTGCTTTCTGCCCTGTCCGTCCCGTCAGAGGCACACGACTCCTGCGGGCGATTATTGCGACTATACTACAGATGACTCGTTTGTTCAAGTTACACGCTATAGCCGCCGTCTGATCCCGGAATAATCAAAACCACCAGCTCAGCTGGTGGTTTGCCCTCCGCCTGAAAGGCGGCGATTACTGGCCTGGCCCTCCAAGGGCCTCGAAACAAAT
>OCTW011499277.1_pt1 | contig 11232 bp, 7 predicted proteins | sample 1539671 | NCBI WGS metagenome assembly OCTW01 (sample SAMN02144230, study PRJEB22623) | gut metagenome | biome: sheep rumen | host: Ovis aries | place: New Zealand | reverse complement strand
TTATGGAACGGCAACAACAAAAGCAACAAGTTTAAGTGGAAGAAAAGAAACAATTTATAAGAACTTAAGAGCAACAGCTGGAAGGGTAACATTTAAAGCAACGTGGGTAGCTAATAAATATACAATAGCTTACAATTTAGATGGAGGGGCTTTTGGAGCAAATCATCCAACAAGCGCAACTTATAATGTTGCTGTGACAATAAATAATCCAACTAGAACTGGATATACATTTAATGGATGGACAATAACAGGGATGGATGCAACAACTCATAATTATGGAAGTGCAACAACAACGGCAACAAGTTTAAGTGGAAGAAAAGAAACGTCTTACAAAAATCTAAGAGCAACTGCAGGAACAGTAACATTTAAAGCAACATGGAAGATAAATACTTATAATGTTACATGGAATGGTAATGGTGGTAGTGTTACCAAAAATGGTGCAACAAGAGTTAATTATAATAATAATGTAGGAACACTTGGAACAGCTTCAAGAACTGGATATACATTTGCCGGATGGTTTACAGCCGCTAGTGGTGGAACTCAGATTAATGCTAATACTAAAGTTACAGGCAATGTCACATATTATGCTCACTGGAATATTAATAAATACTATTTAGATTTAAATGGTTTACTAGATGGAAGAGCTTCTGGAAATATAGCTGGATATGGAACTGCTGATGTTTATATTAATAATCAATTAGTGTGCAATGATTGTACTGATTATTATACTCAATGGAATTATGGTACTAGTTATGAAATAAAAGATATTAAAGCTTTAAATGGTTTTGCTTATCAAGGAGTATCATCTGGTTCTATAAAAGGAACAATAGGAGCTGGAAATGTCGCAGTTCAATTAAAATTTGCTATTTCTTATAAAACACCTTCTGGATTAAAAGTTGGTGATGTAATTTACTATTTCCTTCCAGAGTCAAAGGGTGGAGATAAGATTAAAGCAATTGTTATGGAAGTAAGTGGAGGAACAGCTAAGGTTATTCCTGAAACAGCTGTTATGACTTATAATACTACGAATTCTAATATGTGGAAAGTTGCTGAAGATGTTTTATCTAAGGCTCAGGCTTATCATAATCCTTCTATGTCAGCTAGTGTTTCTACGATAGGTCATGGTCAGGGTAATGATCCTTCTACAGAAACTAATAGTGAAGCTCATACTTATGTAGGTAAAAGAAGTTTGATTGATGCTCAGATAGGTCAGCTAAATACTTTAAGAAATAAAGGTTTTAATAATTTCTATGCTAAGACATATTATACAAGCTGTAGAGAAACAGAACGTCATTCTTGTTCTGGTAATTACACTTTAGTTCAAGATAGTAAAAAGATAACTGATGCCGGATTCATGATTTACTATGGTGATGATTGGGCTCACTGGGGAAGTGGTGATTATTCTACTAATGGCGCTAATGTTGGTGTTGGAGCTCTTGGTGGATGGACAACTATTTCTATTAATTTTGATAGTTCAAGAAGTTCTATGGGATATTATGAAGTTCAATCTACCATTATTCCGATTATTACTTTAAGAAGTGATTTGAAATTTAAGGAAGGAAATGGAACTTTAGCTAGTCCTTATGCATCATTTACAGCGGCTGATATTCAAAAGTATGATAATATGTTAGCTGTAATAAATCAAAAGACTGAAGAAGCTGTGAAGAATACCTTAATGAGTAATAATGTTTATTATGGTTATACTCATAAATACATTACTGTAAACGGTTTAATAAGTATGGGATATTTAGATGATAGCTATAGAATTGATCCTAGGACAGGTAGTACTTCATTTGGATGCAACGTTGTTAGAGTTTGGTTAAGGGGATATAAATATAGTGTCAATGGTTTCAATGGTAATACGAACTGTAGTTCAACTAAATGGTCAAATAATTCTGATGCTAGTTAGGAGGAAAAAATGAAAAAGATTTATATAAAAATAGGCTTAATAGTTTTAGCAATATTATTTCTAGCTCTTTTAGCTTTTTTCCTTTTTCCTCTTTTTTCTCCTAAGAAAGTTTCAAGTTTAGATGTTTACTCAATGAACATAATGTATTATGATGGCGAGAAAGATATTGATATTAGTGCTTCTTATTCTAAAGATGCAGGATATACTATTCTTACAGATAATATTGAAGAAGGTAATCAGCCTTATCGTAGTAATAATATAAATGTTGATATTTATGCTCTTTTAAAAAACAATCTGAGTGATAGGGAATTATTAAAAAATAAAGTAGAGAAAAATCTAACAATGTCTGCTATCTGGAATCTAAATACTGAGCTTTTGCAAATTATTCCTAATTCTTCTCAAGAGTTAGCTTGTGAGTTTCAAAATAGTCAAGGAACAATTATGCTTTTAGAGTGTAAAAATGAAAAAGAAGAATTAATTGTTGAAATTTATTAATAAAAATGCAAATTATGTTTGCATTTTTGCTATTTTTATTGTATATTTTTGTAGTAAGAAGTTTTTCTGAGGTACTCACGTACTCCTTGCATGGTACTTTGGATAAACGGATATTAGTAAAAGAAGGAGGAATATATTATGGCTATGACTAAAGAAAGAAAAGCTGAAATTATTAAGAAGTATCAAACTTCTAAAAATGATGTAGGTTCTGCTCAAGTTCAAATTGCACTACTAACTGAAGAAATTAATACATTGACTGAGCATTTCAAAGTTCATATTCACGATTTTCATTCTAAACGTGGTTTAGACAGAATGGTTGGAAGAAGAAAAAAGTTACTTAGTTATTTAAAAGAAAATGATGTAGTAGCTTATCGTGAATTAATTAAATCATTAGGATTAAGAAAATAGGCACTTATATTTTTAAGTGTCTTTTTTTAGGTAAAAAGAAAAGAGGTTAGAAATGAAAAAAGAATTTAAATTAGATTTTAATGGTAGAGATATTATTGTTGAAACAGGATGGCTTGCTAAACAAGCAAATGGTGCATGTCTTGTTAGATATGGTGATACAGTGGTGTTATGTGCTACAGTTATGGGTAAAAATGTTATTACACAAGATTTTTTTCCTTTGCAAGTACTATATCAAGAAAAACTATATTCAGTAGGTAAGATACCTGGTGGATTTATTAGAAGAGAAGGAAGACCAACTGATGAAGCAACTTTGGCCGCTAGAATTATAGATCGACCACTTAGACCTATGTTTGATGAGAATTTAAGAAATGAAATTCAAGTTATTAATACTGTTTTATCTGTTGATCAAGATAATTCACCAGTCATGACTGCTTTATTTGCTTCATCACTTGCTCTTGGTATTTCTGAGATTCCATTTGATGGTCCAGTATGTGGAGTAGTAGTTGGTAAAATTGGTAAGGAATATGTTATTAATCCAACTACTGAAGAATTAGAAAAATCAAAACTTAATTTAACTGTAGCGGGAACTAAAGAAGCTATTTGTATGGTTGAAGCTGGTGCAAGTGAGGCTAGTGAAAAAGAGATGCTTGAAGCTATTATGTTTGGACATGAAGCTATTAAAAAGTTATGCGATTTCCAAGAAAAAATTATCAAGGAAATTGGTAAAGAAAAAGTGGAACTTGACAAAGCTGAATTAGATAAAGATTTGGTTGCTCAAGTAAATAATATGGCTTATGATGCAATTTTGAATGCTGTTCAAATTAAAGATAAATTAGAGAGTTATAATAGAGTAGAAGAGATTAAGCAACAAGTCATTGGTTCTATATCTTCATCATATTTAGATTCTCCTGATTTGGATTCGGTTTTAAAGCAAGTTGGAAAAATACTTCATAATATCGAAGCTGATGTTGTGAGAAGTTTGATAACTGATAAAAAAATTAGACCAGATGGAAGAAAAATGGATGAAATTAGGCCGTTAGACGCTATGATTGATTTACTACCTAGAACTCATGGTTCAGCTGTATTTACACGTGGTCAAACACAGAGTCTTGCAACTACTACACTAGGTCCAATATCTGATCATCAGATTTTGGATGGACTTGGAATTGAAGATACAAAACGTTTTATGCTACATTATAATTTCCCTGCATTTTCAGTTGGTGAAATAGGAAGATATGGAAGTCCTGGAAGAAGAGAAATTGGGCATGGAGCATTAGGAGAAAGAGCGCTTTCAGCAGTGATTCCTAGCGAAGAAGAATTCCCTTATACAATAAGAGTTGTATCTGAAATTTTAGAGAGTAATGGTTCGTCTTCCCAAGCAACTATTTGTGCTGGATGTTTATCTTTAATGGCGGCAGGTGTTCCAATTAAAGCACCAGTTGCTGGTATTGCAATGGGTTTAATTACTTCTAAAGATAGTAAGAAATATACGATTTTAACAGATATTCAAGGATTAGAAGATCATATGGGAGATATGGATTTTAAAGTTGCTGGAACAAAGGATGGAATTACGGCTTTGCAAATGGATATTAAAATTAAAGGTGTAACTGAAAAAATATTAAAAGAAGCATTATCTCAAGCTAAGAAAGCAAGACTTGAAATTTTAGATGTAATGCATGATTGTATTAAAGAGCCTAGAAAAGAATTAAGTCCTTATGCACCAAAGATTGAAACATTCTCAATTAATCCAGATAAGATTAGAGATGTTATTGGTAAAGGTGGAGAGATGATTACTAAGATTATCTTAACTGCTAGTAATGTATCTTCAGTAAATGATAAAGATGCTGTTAAAGTTGATTTAGAAGATGATGGAAGAGTTATAATTTATCATACAGATAAAGATATTATTGAAAAAACTAAAAATATGATTTTAAATGTGGTAAGAGAAGTAGAAGAAGATCGAATCTATACTGGTAAGGTTACTAAAGTAGAAAGCTTTGGATGCTTTGTAGAACTTTGGGAAGGTTGCGAAGGTATGGTACATGTTTCTGAACTTGCTCATGAACGTGTTAACAAACCTAGTGATATTGTTAAAGTAGGAGATGAAATATTAGTTAAGAGTTTAGGATATGATAATCGTGGAAGATTAAATCTATCTAGAAAAGCTGCTTTACCAAAACCTCCTAAAAAAGAAGAAAAAGAAAAGAAGAAAAAGGACGAGAAGTAAATCTCGTTTTTTAATTATATAAAATATCAATATCGACTGTATTTTCTGTTATCCCATTTATTTTAGCTTTGGAAGTCATTTGCCATAGTTGATATTTTCCTTGATAGTCAGTTTTATCAGTATAATGAGCTAACCAAATATTGTTAATATCATCTAATATCCAAACATTCTCTAAGTAATATTTAGAACTATAAAGCATGGCTTCATATCCGCTTTCTTTTAAAGTGTTTTCAAATTCTTTGTAGGCACTACTTAAGGAATAAAGAGATGTTTGGTAAGTCATAAAATTAGACCAATCTTCAAAGTCAAAAGCAACAGGTAAATCCAGTTTTTCTCCATTAAGAGCATCAATGACCCATTTGGCAGTGTATCTTCCCTGGTCTTTTGTTGTTGCTGTATTATATACATATACTCCAATTTTAAATCCTAATTTTTTGGCTTCTTTATAATACTCTTCAAATCTTGAATCCATATCTAAGGTATCATCTATACTTCTTTGGGTTCCAATTCTCATGATGATAAACTCAATTCCAGCGTCTTTAACAGCTTGAAAATCAACGTTTCCTTGCCATCTTGAAATATCTATACCAATTTCGGTGTTTTCATTTTTATATTTTTTTATAATGTCTTCTATATAAAGATATGTAGGAGAGTAAGTAGATGTGTTTGAAGGTAAGCTTTTTACAACGTTTAAAGTAAAGGGCCATTTTCTTTCGTTATTAGAGGAATCTGTAATAATAAATTCTAAATTTTTATATGTTCCGATTTTTTCTGTAGAGTATTCTCCTTTTACTTTACAAGAAGGAATCTTATCATAGTTGTCAGCATATACGATTTTTTGACATAATTCTTCTTTGTCTGTATCTAGAATAGTTAGAAAAGAGGAGGCACTTATAAATGTTGGAGGAACATCATCTTTTATTTCATAGTCTATATTATATGTATAAATTTTGTTTTTATCTTTAATCTTAATTTCTTTAGTGTGTTTTCCAATAGTTTCTCTTTCTAATTCTTCTTCATTTGATAATATGTCAACATTACTTTCTTTAATGAGTTCTTTTACTTTATGTCTTTCAAAAACAGGGAATATGTTTTCATTTGTTTCTATTTTAATATAATCGGGTATTGTTTTATTATCCTGATAAAATAAAATAGGTATTGCTATAACTATTAAGATAATTGTTATTGTAAGTAATACTTTGTTTTTCATTTGTTTTCACCTATTATATTATATCTTAAAATATTGAAAACATAAAAAAATTTTTAAAAGAATATTATATAGTATGAATAAACTAATTATTTTATTTTTTAAAGGTATGATTATTGGAATAGGTAAGATTATTCCTGGAGTATCTGGTTCTTTTTTAGCTATGACTTTAGGAGTCTATGAAGAGGCTATAAATAGACTTCGTTTGTTTAAAGATAATTGGAAAGAGAATTCATTTTATTTTCTTCCTCTAGGACTTGGTATTGTATTAGCTATTATTTTAGGAAGCAAACTTATTATGTTTTTTTATGAGAAATATTATTTGTTTACAATGTTGTTTTTTATTGGTCTTCTGTTGGGGACGATTCCTTCCTTTGTTAGAGTTCATCGTGTTAAATCTAAAGACATTTTATTTATTGTGATGCTTTTTTTACTACTTGTTTTTGTTTTTGATTTTATTTCCTTTCCAACTTTTGTAATGAAGAAGAATATTACTGATTATATATTTATTTTTTTTCTTGGATTGATCGAAGTATTTACAACTCTTATTCCTGGTATTTCTAGTACTGCTACTTATATTATGCTTGGATCTTATGAATTTATCTTAAATCTTTTTTCTTCTCCTTTTTCTGACATATTAAGTCTTATTATGTTTTTTTTAGGTTTTCTCCTTGGTTTTGTTTTTTTGATTAAGTTTCTTTCATATCTTTTAGAAAAAAAGAGTGCCTTTTTGTGGATTGTGATTTATGCTTTTTTAATTTATGCTTTATTCTTTTTGGTAAAAGGTGTTTTGCTACTTATGTTATCAAAATTTTTTCCTTGTATAATTCTTGCTTTTTTGGGATATCAGATAGGTTCTTCTTTTTCTTTAGAATGAAATAATAATCTCAATTTAATATTTGGTTAAGTCGTGGTAATAAAATGTCGTTGCTTTTTTGAAGGGTTTATACTATAATTTAAATATGTAAAACAGATTTTTTATTATTTAAGAGAGGATTGAATGTTGTGATAGAAGTTATTGTTTTTATCTATTATATTTTGTTTGCCCTTTGTTTTGTTTATAGTATGTATTTTACCATTACTGGTTTGTTTGGATTTAAAAATTATCATAAGAGTATGTTTGGACGTCATAAGCCTAAACATAAATTTGCTATTATTATTCCAAGTAGAAATGAAGAAAAAGTGATTGGAGCTTTAATTGAAAGTTTAAAAAAGCAATTATATCCTGAAGATTTATATGAGATTTATGCAGTTCCAAATAATTGTACTGATGATACAGCGGGGGCGGCTAAAAAAGCTGGTGCTAAAGTTATTGATGTAAAGGTTCCGGTTAAAGTTAAAGCTGATGCTTTGCAATATACTTTTAGTTTACTTAATAAGAGAAAAGATATTGATGCTTATATTATTTTTGATGCTGATAATTTAGTTCATCCTAATTTTTTGGCTAGAATGAATGATGCTTTGTGTGAAGGAGCACAAGTGGCTCAGTGTTTTAGAGATGCTAAAAATATGAGTGATAACTGGTTAACTGGTTCATATACTTTATTTTATTTTATCCAAAACTTCTTCTTTAATAGAGCTAGAATGAATTTTTCTGGTTCGGCTGCGATTAACGGTACAGGATTTATGATAAAAAAAGAAGTTGTTAAAGATGGATTCCATACTAAGACTTTGACAGAGGATTCAGAGTTTACGGGACAATGTGCTTTAAGAGGAATCCAAGTAGCGTTTGTTGAAGAAGCTATTACTTATGATGAACATCCTAGAAATTTCTGGGTTTCTTGGAAACAAAGAAAGAGATGGACATCTGGAACACTTATGTGTTTAAAACTATATGGTAAAAAATTACTTGGTTCATTCTTTAGAACGGGAAATATAGCTTGTTTTGATATGTTAATGATGTATATGGCTCCTATTGTTGTGGTACTAGGGTTCTTACTTGCCATTGTATTATTCATCTTCCATATTACAGGAGTAGAGTTGTTTGATTTCTTCTCTTATCTATATGCAACAGGATTTATCTTCTTTATTGTTTTCTATATTTTAAATGTACTTATGAATATCTTTGTTGTTAAATATAATAAGAAAAGTGTTAAATCTATTTTCTCTGGTGTAATTTTATTCTCTTTATTTATTGCAACTTGGATTCCTATCAATATTATTTGTTTGTTTAAGAAGACAGAAAAATGGGAAGAAATTAAACACGAGAGAAGTGACGTTGATTTAGATAAATTAATTCAGTAAAGAAGCAGGGTAGATTACTCTGCTTTTAAAATGGTTCTTTTAAAAAGTTTCCACGCTAGACTTGTTATTTTTTCTTATTTATAGTAGAATATTACTATGTTAAGCGGGTTGAAGTATATATGAAAAAAGTAGTTATAGGTTTATTATGTTTGGTACTTTTAGCAGGTGTTTTAATGGGGGTTTGGTATTATTTCCTTCCTTTAGAAGTTGAAAGTGTTTCTTACTCTGTTGATAAAGAAGTGATTACTGCCACTTTAAAAGTTAAAAATGCTAAAGAAAATACTCAATGTATTATTGAAGATAAAATATATAATCTTGTAAATAATGAATGCTCTTTTGAAGTTGAAAATAAAGAGTCTAAAGTAGTTATTCAAAATGCTATGCAAAGTGTGGAACAAGAAATAAGCCCTAATGTTAATCAAATTGTAGATTTTACTTTAAGTGAAGATAAAATATATTTAGTTTTAGAAGAAGAAAAAGAAATTACTTTTTCAACAAAGAAACTAGGAAATCCTAAAGAGGATATAGCTTTAACAAGCAAAGATGAAAGTGTTGCTAGAACTGATAAAAATAAGATTATTGGGGTTTCAGCTGGAAATGTAGTAGTGGAGGCTAAAGTTGGAGAAGTCACAAAAAATATTGAGGTAGTTGTTACGGATTTGATTACGAAACCAGTCTGGAAAGGACAAGATAAACCTAGGCTTACTTGTCATGTTTACTCGGAAGAACAAGCTAAACTTTTAGATGAACTTTTGTACTACAGGGTTGAACAAGCTGGTTTTGGAACAAGAGCAGGTGCAGTTGCAGCAGCAAGATTCTTAACATTAGAATTTCCATATCGAGTTCCTTATTTTTATGAAAATGGAAGATTAGATCCTAAGACTGCAGTTCATATCGTTGATGGAGAGGGAAGATATTATAAAAGAGGACTATATTTATCTGATAGTAAATTTGAAAGTATCTCTTCTACTTGGAAAGGACCTGCTATATGGGGATGCCCTTTAATGAATTTAGAAGATGATCCTGAATCGAGTTATTATCCTGGTCAGATGAGAGGAAATGGACTTGATTGTTCGGGGTTTGTATCTTGGACTTTAGTTAATGGTGGATTTGATCCTGGAGATGTTGGCGCTGGAGAAAATCCTGGTATTTATCAATTAACAGATACAGGAGAATATATGCATCTATCAACTGAGCTTATTAATTCAGGAAGAATTAAAGTTGGGGATTTATTTAATTACTGGGGTCATATTTCTATTCTTGTTGGAATGACAGATGAATACTTTTATATAGCGGAATCTTTACAATATAAGAACTTTGATGGGGCTACAGTTAAACAATATAAGAAAAGTAATGTTATGAATACTTTTGATTATGTTGTTTTAATGGATTCTTTCTATAAAGAAGATGGTAATTATACAGAGTATTGGGAGTGATACTACTTTTCAATATTCTTTTTTTATGCTATACTAACTATAGTTGAATATAGGATGGTAGAGTATGAAGAATGTTTTTAATAATAAAAAGAAAGTTATGTATTTTAGTATCATAGGAATTCTGCTTCTAATTGGAGTCTCTTATGCTGTATGGCAGTTTAGTTTTGTCCAAAATAATCCTAATTTAGCAGCATCAGCTTGTTTTGATTTAACATTTGAAGAAGCAAATGACATATCTTTAACAAATGCTTATCCGTTAACTGATGAAGAAGGTCGTGCTTTAACTCCATATACTTTTACAATTAAAAATAAATGTAGTGAATATGCTTCTTATCAAGTTAATCTAGAGGTCTTAAATAACTCTACTTTAAGTAGCGAGTATGTAAAGTCAGAGTTTAATAATAATGTAAAACTAGTTTCTGCTTATCCAACAACAACTAAGACTTTAAATAATGCATCAACAGCATATAAACTAATTACTGGATATTTAAATCCAAACGAAGAAAAAACATATACTTTAAAACTATGGATAGATTATAATTCGACAACAGAACAAAGTGCAAATAAAACTTATGAATCTAAGATAACTATAGCAAGTACTTATAAAGGAACAAGCCCTACTGCTTTAGAAGAATGTGAGAATACTTATGGGGAAGGAGCAACAATTTGTAATATCATAGCGAGTGCTGACCCAGATAACTCTAAGTGTTTAAAAGTAGATGAAAATGGAATGATATTAAATCCAAACTCAACTATGAGTGATAGTGATACTCCAATAATATGCACCATGGAAGATGATTATGGAACCTCATATTACCTAAGAGGAAATCATCAAGATAATAATGTAAAATTTGCTAACATGTGTTGGAAGTTAGTTCGAGTAACTGGAAGTGGAGGATTAAAACTCGTCTATAACGGAGATTTAGACGAGAATGGTAAATGCACAACAACATCAGGAAACCATTCAGGATTTACAGGACAAACACTATCCTTAAGTGGTAATAAAGTATATGGAACAAGTTATACCAAAGAAGGAAGCACTTATACTTTAGCTGATACTTCAACAATGAACTTTAGTACAGATTCATCATCTATTATAGGAAAATATACCTGTGGAAATACAAATACCTCTTGTACTAATCCATATTATGTTGTATCAAAAGAAAATGATACAACAGGATATGTTTTAAAAATGGGAGTAAGTACCAATTATGCACAGATAGGTACAAGTGCGTTTAACTCAAGTTATAACTCACCATCCTATGTAGGATATATGTATAACGATGTCTATGCTTATCAATCTAAA
>OCTW011557351.1_pt1 | contig 11236 bp, 12 predicted proteins | sample 1539671 | NCBI WGS metagenome assembly OCTW01 (sample SAMN02144230, study PRJEB22623) | gut metagenome | biome: sheep rumen | host: Ovis aries | place: New Zealand | reverse complement strand
AGACGGCCGCAACCCGACGTTCCGGATACTGCCCGTCATCGATCCTGGTTTCAAATCCGTTTGTCAGGAAGATCACCGGGCGACGGTTATACTGCTTTTCCAGCAGATCGGCATAAAGCTTTGCCTGCTGCCGGCCTTTCGCCACATCCACACATGTCCTCTTGGCTTCGATAACCGCCAGTGCTTTTCCGTCATCCCCATACAGTACATAGTCCGCATACCCGACTTCGCTCTGGTTGGGCATGCCGGGCAGTTCCACCTCATCCAGCCAGTCTTTCCCTTTCGTCCAGCCGGCGTCTTCCAGCATGACATCGATATACAGTTTTCGGGTCTTGTATTCGGAAATCTCCAGGGGCTTGGGCGTATAGGTCTGCTGCTGTTCTTCACGCCGAACCGTCAATTCTTCCTTCAGGGCAGCATTTTCCTCGATCAGCTTCGCCAGCTGAATCTCTGTTTCCGGAGGCACCACATAAACCGGTGCGGAAGATTGTTCCGGTAATGCGGGATCGAAGGTGCCGGACTGATAGTTCATGCTGTAGCAGCACGCCACAAAGTCCATGAACACCCACAGGTTCTGCAGGCATAACATCGCTTGTTCTTTGGTGATCTTTTTCCCATCGTGGGCAGCGAAATTACCGATTTTGCGGATATACTCCAGACGCCGCATCAGGTTCGTGTCCACGATATCCCGGAATTCTTCCGTGCTCAGCAAACTGACCAGCTTATCATCCCAGGGCATAGAAAGGGCGCTGTCCACGGAATACATCCATTTGACAGCAAATTCCATTGCCCGGCGGCAATTCAGCACACAGGCTGCCGGATCAATGGTATAGATCTTTTCCGCTGCTACCGCAACCTCCCCGAAGGGGACAAAGTCCGGCACGGAAAGGAGAAAATCAAAGTTGGTCATGGTGGTCACCTCTTCTTTAGTGACTGTTTATAGCATCTATTGGATTCGTAAGGATGATTCTCCGTAGTTCTTCAATCCTTTTGTCTTAAAATAGTTTGTGAGAAGGATCTTTTCCGAATCACTCATTAAGGGGCCAAAAAGGATTTCTGCATTCAGTATTGCTTCTTCACTTAGGTCTAGAAATAATGTTTGATAACCTGGTATATAGGTTTCATCCATGATTCTTCGTACATATTCTCTCTGCTTACCCAAAGCCCTTTGGCTATCCGCTTCATCCATTTCCTTTATTCCCATTGGGGCACCAAATATCTTATATCTACACTCTTTTTGAAAGTTCCAGCATGTTCTTTTATATTTTCCAATGGAATCAAATGACAACAAACATTTTGATGGTTCTCCGTTTATAAATCTCTTTACATCTTCAATTGTTCCTTCCGAAATAATAGAAGGATAGATCTTGTCATCATCTTCAACATATTCAACATCTATTAGTTTGGGTTGAGCAGGCGCAAATGACATTTTATTATCTTCATAGTAACGATAAATATCCAAATAAGAATTATAGGCATTTCCATACTGGTTGTCTATTTTTCTTAATACAAATGGGTATTCTTTCATTCCAATGCGCACACCACTCATATTCCCACTATATTGGCTCCACATTGGAATGCTTTCTTCAGCTTCTCGTGTCCAACAACTAACAAACACATATTTACCAATTCGCCCCAAGTCTCTACTTTCGGCTTCATCTAGGTCATCACACTTAGTCAAATTGTTAAACTTCAAACTCTTCTTTTCCAATATTTGTACTAATGAACTGATAGAAGTGTAATGATAAATCATTATTCTTTTCCTCCATCCATCATCCAAAGTATTGCTGCATCAGAGAGTCAAAGAGAAGTTGTGTACGATTAAGGGCATTTTTAACGACAACTTTTGATTTGTCGACCTGGGAGACGAAGACGGAGAATTGGTTTTGTAACTCCAAAGGGGGAATAATCATCGGACAAGAAAGCAAGTCACCTTTTCTTAAGTTTGTTTGACTATCTCCGTCATTATATGATAATAAATACTCATGTCTGTTTAGCAGATAAAATAGAAATCGTGGATTGTATCTGTAGTTTCTAAAACAACAAATCCGTTGGTTTAATGAATATCTTCCGTCACAATCAATATACATACATTTTGCTAAGGCCTTCCCGTTAGGGACGTCACTCATCACCATACATATATCTCCGGTTTCTAATGGAAAAAGGAGCTCGTTTGTTCGCCTAACCTCTTGCCCTTCAGAAGCTATACAACGCGAAGTAACAAGAATGTATTCACCATTTTCATCAATGACTTGCTCATGTGGCTTTCCGTTATAAAAGTCAGCTACTTCTCCTAATGTTGAGATAGGCCACTCCTTATCATTACTCCATCTATCCCCAAACATCTCGACAAATCGGGCTTTGATGAGGTTGTCAAGTGTAGAGATCTGTTGCTTCCTTTCCTCCATGATTTGGAGAGCATTGTCAAGTATTGCAATAATCTCCTTTTGTTCCTCAAGTGAATACAAAGGTATTTTGTAATCCTTTAACCATTCAGTGCTCATATTCTTCTGGGCAACCCCTTTTGAAGACTGAATACACTGTTGCTCAAAGAAATCACTATTCAAAATATGAAACAAGTACCTTTTTAAAACTTTATTCGATTTCATTCGTAAGCATGCTACACGCTGATTAAGAGCTGCTGGCAAAAATTCCTTTGCTAAGACAGCCACACGCCCAACATTACCGGTTAAAGACATCAGCAAATCGCCCTCTTGCAGCATAAATTTGTCTATGCCTTCGAAGTCTATTGGATAAAACGCAGGAGTATTGTCTTCAATATGACCCTTTTGAACGTTTGCAATTCGAATAATGCGTACTCCTGAATCTACATAGTTCTCGCTTTTGAATGCAAATCCGTTGAGCACTTCGCAAACTTCGCCGAGACGAATTACATCCATCCTATCATCCCTTCTCAAATCCGAAGTTGTTTGTCCATCTATTCTTATCCAAAATACTTCTGCATCAGACTATCAAACAACACCTGAGCCTTATCCAGCGCCGCCTGCACGACAGCTTTTGATTTGTCGACTTGGGAGACGAAAGATGCAAATTGTTCTTGTTCTCCAATAGGCGGTGCTGGGATTCTCATCTTTTTCAGATCTGTAGTAGTTATGCTTGCTTGGTTCACAGCTTTCTTTGTTATGGATGATATATATTCCTTTGCTACTGGAGTCTTGAAAAAAAATTCTACGAAAGTGGGACAAAACGAGCGTTTAATCCGTGCACATAGCAGGTTCATTCCGTGAATTACGGGTGTATTTCCTAATTGCCCTTTATACTGCACAGCGCGTCCCAAATAAGCAATACTATTTATATGAGAAATAAGTATATCACCAGCTTGTAAACGATATCCTTCATATTTACCCATTTCAAATATACCGGCATATCCCAATCTGTCAGTATTGAAAACATCGTTCGCCAGTGTTTCGATTCTTGTGATTGGAATTCCAGATGCACCTTTAGTTTGTTTGATATTTGCACCGTTGCGTAGAAACTCGCAAATATCGCCAAATGCAACTTCTTCATAAAAGCCCTGTTCAAACATCTCGACAAATCGGGCTTTGATGAGGGTGTCAAGGGCGAGAAGCTGGCGCTGGTAGAGGTCGATAATACTTGTTAGGTGCTCGAATACACCACTAATAGCGTTCTGTCTCTCAAGAGACGGACAATCTATTTCCACAGCTTTCAGGTCAGACGTATTGGCTCTCGGCATTTTTGCACCGCTCGTTTTGTCGTTAATGTAACCAACAAAATGCGGGGAACGAAGGAAATATGTCAAGTATTCTCTTGTGATGATTGTCGTGTCCGGCCTTAATGGTAGCATCTCAGAAGTGGCGAAGCCTGCTCGATCTGGTAAAACCACCTTGTTCAAGTAAGGGCGCAGCTTTGAATAAAGCACATTATAGATGTCGAAAGATACAATTGATGAACCGATCTCATCAGGTTGCACATACACGTATTCCAGTATTCTTCCCGTATTGCTTTCGACCATATCGAGGTTAAGTAGCCAACAAGGGTATTCCATCGGCGGTGTACCCTGTTGTATTGGGGCTACATCTCCAAGCCTGTATTTCGCCATCCCATTACCCCCACAAATCCGAATTTACAGTTCCAACAGTTTTTCCAGTTCGTCCATCTCTTTGTCAATCTTCATTTCCAATTCCCGCAGTTCCGCCATAATCTCTGCTGTCGGGGGATACTCCACGGGTTTATATTCTGTCTGTTTGTATTTGTTGATGGACAAATCATAATCGTTCTGGACAATCTCTTCCTTCGGCACCAGGAAGGATTGTTCTGTACGTTTCCGCTCTTCCTCCCCTTCCCGGTTTGCGAATCTGGCAAGGATATCCGGGATATCATTTTCTTTTGTTTCGCTCCGTTTGTCGTCCAGACTGAAGCCATCCGCTTTCATGTCGTAGAACCAGACCTTGTCCGTCCCGCCGTGGTTCGTCTTGGTAAAGATCAGCACGGCGGTGCTGACGCCTGCATAGGGTTTAAATACACCGGAGGGCATCGAGATGACTGCTTCCAGCCTGTTGTGATCAATGATTTCCTGCCGGATCGCCTTATGCGCTGTGGATGATCCGAACAGCACGCCATCCGGAACAATGCAGGCACATCTTCCGCCGATCCTCAGCATCTTGAGGAATAGAGCAAGGAACAGCAGTTCTGTCTTTTTGGTTTTACAAACCTTCAGAAGGTCGGTACTGACAATCTCTGAGTCCAGGCTTCCCTTGAAGGGAGGATTGGCCAGAATCAGGGAATACTTCTCACGATCCTGGTTCTGGTCGCTCAGGCTGTCCCGATATTCGATGAAGGGATTCTCTACGCCATGGGTCATCATGTTCATGGCGCCGATGCGAAGCATGGTGCGGTCCATATCAAAGCCGGTGAACATCTCGTTCATATAGTGTTCCCGGTTTTCCTTATTGAAAAAAACTTCGGACTTTTTATTTTCCTTCAGGTAGTCGCTGGCGGCCACCAGGAAGCCGGAAGTTCCGCAGGCCGGATCGCAGATCAGGTCGTCCGGCTTGGGCTGCATCAGTTCCACCATCATACGGATAATATGGCGGGGCGTACGGAACTGGCCGTTTACACCAGCGGTAGACAATTTCGACAACAGATACTCGTAGACATCGCCGCGGGCGTCCGTATCACTGAGTTTTGCCATCTGCTCATACATATCGTCCATGGCTGTGACGATCTTATCCAGCATCAAAGGCGTAGGCACCTTGAAGATGGCATCGCCCATGTATTTTGAATAAGCGCTTTCCTTATTTCCATGCAGGTTTTTGATGAACGGGAATACCCATTCCTGCATGACGCTGTACATCTTCGTCGCCGGAAAATCGTGGAACACACTCCACTTCAATTGGGTGCCATCCACCGTCTGGCTCCCAATCTGCACTTCCTCCGCGAAGATGCTCTCGAAGGGCAGTCCCAGCATGGCACTTTCCTTTGCCCGCAGGGTATCGGCAGTGTCCAGGTCATGGATGAACATGAGATAGGTCATTTGCTCAATAACATCCAACGGATTGGTCAGGCCGCCTGTCCAGAAGATTTCCCAAATGCTGTCAATCCTGTTTTTCAGTTCACCGGTAATCATTTGTCATCCACCTCACGATTCCAAATATAGGATGTATAGCGGCCGCCGCCGATTTTCAGAACTTCCCCGCTTGCAAGGAGACTTTCCAATGCCCGTTGTACGGTCTTCGGACTGATATCAGGACACTGTGCCATAATCTCCGCTTTGGTCATCTTCCTGCTGCTGTTGCAGATTATTTCCTTTACACGGTCCGGTTTTGACAGGCCTTTTGTGATCAGAATTTCTACTCTGTCAGAGAAATCCTTGTAGGCAGCAATAATCACTCCGAGCATATACCGTGCAAAAGGCAGATAATCATTCTTTTCCTCATGCCATCCGGCATCACTGTCCTGCAAAGCTTCGTAGTAGCTTTCTTTATGATCTGCAATCAGCTTTTCCAGGCTGATATACTTCCCAACAATATACCCAGACCGGTAAAGAATCAGCAGCGTCAGCAACCGGCTCATTCTTCCGTTTCCGTCATTGAATGGATGGATGCACAGGAAATCCAGGATAAAGATGGGCATCAAAAGAAGCGGATCCATATTCGGATCTTTCAGGGCATCATTGAACTCATTGCAAAGCAATTCCACCGCTTCCGGTGTTTCCCATGCAGGTACCGGCTGAAATCGAATCAGTTTGGTGCCGTCCGGCATCTCCTCTGCAATAATGTTATCGCTGTTCTTATAGTTTCCGCCAAATCCCGGATTATTGAACTTATACAGGTCCCGATGCAGCTGGAGAATCATTCCGGGGCGAACCGGAAGATATTCATAATTTTCATGGATAGTTGTCAGAACATCCCGATAACCGGCAATTTCCCGCTCATTACGGTTCCGCGGCGCTGTTTTGTTCCGAACGATTTTCTTCAGTCGATCATCTGTAGTGATAATTCCCTCAATCCGGTTGGATGCCTCTGTGCTCTGGATTTTTGCTATCTCCAGCAATTCGGACAATGTGTCCTTATGGGCTTCAATAAACAGATTCTGCTGTCCCTTTTGTTCGTGGATCTGAGCCAGGCAGGAAACAATCTCCGGAGTCAGCAGCTTCTGATACGTTTCTTTATAGTTCAGGCTTCTCATTCATTTTCCTCATTTTCCGATCATTATTCCCATATGTGCCGGATTTGCCTGTATTGTACCATTAACTTAGCCAAAAAACAATTCAATTTAGTCATATGTTGTAAAAATGACTAAATTGAATTTGCAAATGGCTATCTTGATTTCAAATGTGGCTGGAACTGGTCTGGATTCATATCCCCTACACATTTTCACCAAGGATAGTAATTTGTTTATTCGCTTGCAGCGTATTTCCGCTGTTGTTGCACATTTGCGCGCTGGACGTCAAGATTTTCGTCATTGTTCCTGTGACGGATAAATATCCGATCATTGTTCGATCCTGTCTCCCAAAACCCGGAGATGCCGAGCGTCTGGTTTGTAAGAGAAAAGGAAAAGACCTCCCCATGAATAGATTTGGGGAGGTGAAGGCGATGTCCATGAAGGGCTACTACAGGACAATGACAGGCTATCACAGGTACATGCCATAGATTGTCCTTTCCAGTCGACATTATTTTTCTTTTCTGTTGATAACTGCAGCCATGATGTTCCCGAAGGCCATCATGTCGCCCATGCGATCTTCCAGTGCATCATTGAGAGTCCGGTCGCCGTATACCCGCTCCACGTCTTCCGGTTCCCATACATCGCCGATCTCTTCCATCCGTTCGATAAAGGTCTCAATCTCTGCTTTCGTCATATCCGTTTTCCTCCATTTCTTTCATCTGAAATAGTTCGCCCGTTGTCTTGTCCAGCAGGTAAAGGCATTCATTGCACAGGAACAGATCCTCGCATTCATAAAGTGGGGCCTGTTCTGATCCACAGTTGGGACATCGCATCTACTCTCCTCCAGTTTCTTTCTCCACCAGGCGGATCAGCTCACTGGGCTTCAGATCCAGAGCGTACGCAATGTTCCAAAGCGTGTTCAGCTTTACCGTCTTCTTTCCGTTCTCCAGCTCCACCAGATGGCTCCTCGCGATCCCCGCGAGGCCTGACATTCTTTCCTGCGTCAGACCCTTCTGGGTACGAAGGCGACCAATGACTACACCAAAGGCTTTACTGTTATAGGGCATTTTTTTGATCCTCCTTTTTTTCGCTCCTATAACAGGCCTTGTTTTTTTCGCGAGGTTATGAAAAGACGCTGTGGTGTTCAGCGCCTTATTTTCCAAGGAATTCATGAGGTTTACTGGAACAATGCTCCTGACATAATGGTCAGACTGAAAGGAACGCCAGATTTCAACTGATCTCCTTCATTTAGGGTAATGAAGATCGTCGTGGGTTCCTCACCATCTTCCGGGGCAGACACGACATTCCACAGGATCTGTTGTCCTTTGCCACCATCCGAATACACTGTTACATTTCCCCAATCTTCGCCAACGGCCATGCAAGTGAAGACATACCGCCCGGCAGGGATATCACTGCCCGCGATATATGTACCCTGGGGAAGCTTCGCTGTCTTGTTAATCCCACGGCGGACGATTTCTTCATTCACTTCGTCCAAAAGAGCAACAATTTCATCATTGGACATAGAAGACAGATCCACTGTATCTGCAACAGCAACAGGAATCAGCAGGAGGCAGACCACCAGCAGACAGACGAACCGATAAAAAAATCCTGATACCTTCATGAGAAACGACCACCTTTCGTAGTACTGTCCTCATATGGTATCAGGATCAGGATACTATTTTGTCCTCTGAAACTAACAACAATTACCATCAGAAAAGCATGCATCAATCCTCTATTCCACGATAAAATAGCCAAAGGAATCGTTTTTCGATATAATGCTTCTACGCTGTGTGTGTCCTTGATCTAGAACATTTGGAAGGAAGTGTTAATCCATGGGACATAAGCAACTGTTTGAACAAATTGTTTTTCGAAAATATCTCCCAAAGGTAAAGGCATTCAAAGAAAGATGGAACCATCAGAATCAAAAGATCGGTTTTCCGATAGTAAACGCATACAGTCTAAATGAAACAAACTATTTTCGTTTCTTAGGTGCCATTGATAACTATGAAGACAATGCCCGACGGATGATTTATGACATCATCGTTGCCTTGTTAAAAGAATACAATTACCAATTTCACGAATTGCCCATTAATGGTGAAATCATCAATGCATTCTTTGTTGGAAACGCTTCCATTCCTATATGGACCTCCAGAACTGACAGATCTACCTTCCTAAAATGCATCATTATAGACGTTTCAGACCTCAAAGTTTTATTTGTTTTCCGTGATTTCGGGATACACAATAGAATAGCTGATGTAGGATTGCAGCGTCTTCGTGAGTTATCCCCCTTTGATGGCTTCTTCTATGTTTCATTCGTTTTTGATAAAGCTTATGAAGAAATAATTGATCACAACAATGATGAATCAGATGTAACCAAAGGAACCCAGTGCCTATCCTTAAGTGACTTTTTTCTGAAATTTTTTGATGCGTCAGAGTATGATTTGCTTTGTAAATACTTAGAGTTGTTTAAAAGCGAAGTTGTTGAATACATGGGAGTTACCGTAACCAGAACACTTCAGCCCAATGCGATCCCGAGTTTTAAAAGGGATCTAATAACCGATATCATTCAAAAAGATTATTATGCTACTCTCTGTAAGATCTGTCAGGACCATACGCCTCCGAGATTGCTCATTGACAAAATCAAAGAGCAATTTATTGATCAGAATTACTACACCTCTCTCATAAGCACCAATAAATTTTCTATCAGTTTTCTTACTGCAGAATGGTTGTATTCCTCTTTAAACAATGTTGTAACTATTGATCAAACCCCCATCATTCTTGGTTATTTCAAAGCCATGGAACAACTCCTTTTTGATTACGTCTCTTTTCAAGCCGTACCTACAAAAGCAAACAGGCTTAAGACAATAAAAATGAGCAAAAATAGCACTCCTCAAGTTCTTAATAAGGCTCTGCTCTCATCTAAAGAAAAATATATGACTATAGGCACCTTTACATTATTCCTTGCATACAGTGGTAATCGTGATCTAATTCGTTCCGACCTGCTTTCTGATAGCTCACTAAATGCATATGGATTTATATCTAATTTTTTGGGAAAAATCGCTGGAATGAGAAATGAATACGTGCATCGGGAAAACATAAACAATTGGAAAACTGTTAATAAAGTAAGGGATACAGCTTTCTCATTATTCTTTATCTTATTGGGAGCATACACGTATGAGCCTAACGAAAAAGCAACCATAGGGATTTCTTGTACATCTTCTCCTAGTCCTATGATTCTATTATGCGAATATATTCATCGCAAAGCACTTGAAAAACACGATATCTTTGAGTACCCGCTGTTTTACTTAAATCACAATTACAACCAGCCGTTGTGGCCGGATCCTGATTATAATATTTCATACGATCAGTATGGCAGCATTTCATATTCTGGAATTTACTTTCACAGTCTAGGCCCTATTGATTCTTCCTCGTATGTTGAATTGTCTTTTTCTTTGAGCGAACTGACAGATCTGATAATCGAAGAAGACGTGTACATCATAAATAAAGAAGATCCTTCCAAATCGCATATAAAAGGTGATAAAAAGATTGTATATCAAAATGGAGTTTTTGTCCCACGCGAATAAAAAACACGCATAGCTTAAGCTATGCGCTCCACCCTCAGATCACCCCTTAATCGCAGCGATGATCTGTTTCCCTGCTTCAGCCACGATTATCATAATCGCACCGGCTTTCCCCAGGTTCTCCAGGGCACGAACGATTTTTTCGCTCATGATGTTACCTCCTTTCCGGGGTCCAGCCCCTAAACCACTCAGTAACATCTGTGCCCTCCGGGATTTTATCATAACAGAAAATAGTAGATTGTAAAGAGGTGTTTTCTGGTTTTTTTGCTTAGTCATCAGTGACCCGCTGATCTTCATAATTCCAACCCAGATCAATTTGCTTGCTCTCGTTTTCACTTCTCAATGAAAGCATCGACAGCATTTCTCCATTTTTTAGGAAAATCAGCCATTGATTACCATAAAAAACTGCCATGTCCGGACTCTTGCTTTAGTAGTAATTTCTCAGAGATTATACCTTCTCTATCCGACTCTTCATAATTTATATGCCTAGGTGTAATGGTTGCATTTATTCTGATTCCCGCAATCCTGCTGCATCACCGGGAAGATGCTCCCGGGAAGATCCGGCTTTGGAGATGCCTTTGTCTTATTTGCCTGCGGCCTCCGATACGATCTGCACCGCGGTGCCAAGCGCCTGTGTCACCCTGGGCGTCTCCATCGTTTTCGGTACATGGATAAAGCCTGCGGGGATGGTATGGTTCACAGCGTCCATCAGCGTATAGAAAACCGCATTGCAGACGTAGGTGCCGGGCCGGGAAGCCCTTCCGGAGAAGGCCTTCGAGGTCCCGGTGGCCCCCGGCCGGAGCGTTTTCCTCCGGGTGTTGTGATCTGTCAATACCGTTGTTATACAACAGTGTCGGCCCGCACCCCAATAATGGCCTTGTGTTTCAGTCCACAGGGCCTCTTTTCCGTCTTTGGGGAGCGAGAAATACAGCATGGTATTTTTCACTTCTGATCCTGTTTTTTACAGGTATGTGCTGTATGATATACACGTACCGATGAGGGACCGTCCA
>OCTW011253852.1_pt1 | contig 11236 bp, 8 predicted proteins | sample 1539671 | NCBI WGS metagenome assembly OCTW01 (sample SAMN02144230, study PRJEB22623) | gut metagenome | biome: sheep rumen | host: Ovis aries | place: New Zealand | reverse complement strand
ATTCCGAATTCCGAATTAAAACTGCGAAGGCCGTTAGGCCTGAGCAAATCCGTTTGTAAAAAATACAATCCCTCCAACCATAAAAAACTACAGAATCCTGTCCAGGCAGCGCTTAAAGAAGCCATCTTTCTTGGTATTATCCTGCGCTTTGGGAACGCGATTATGGCTTTGCAGCGTCGGCGTCGTCTTGAGTTTGACACACTGGCTGTTAAACGGTTTTCTTGCAGCACGTTCGCTGGCCAGCTGGCTTGAGCGAACCCGACGCACGGCACGCTGAGATGACGGCGTCAAATGCGACATCTGATTTGCAGCAGCGGCAGCAGCGGCAGCCCCCAGATTGGCATCAAATTTCTGTGTTTTGGCATTGGCAATTTGAGCCGCATATTCTTCGGCCGTCGGCGGTGTCGATGTCCTCACGGTCCAAGCATCGCCTGCTTCGCGGCGGCGACATTCGATCGGATCGAGGAATGCTTCGAGTGCACTGGCCAGTTCATTGACATTCTGATAACGCGCCGAGGCTTTCTTTTCGACGCATTTCATAATGATTTCCTTGAGCATCGAAGGCACTTTGTCGTTCATCGGCGGGAATGGATTATTGATGTGCATCATCGCGACATCGAGTGCCTTTTTACCTCTGAATGGCGCATCACCTTCGAGCATGGCATACATCACGCAGCCCAAAGCATACACATCACTTCGGCCATCGAGCTTTTCGCCTTTTGCCTGTTCGGGGCTCATGTATTCGGGCGTGCCACAAACGACGCCACCTCGCGTAATCTGCTCGGCGCTCTCTGGGCCGCTCACAACTTTTGCGAGCCCAAAATCCACAACCTTGATGCGCAGATGCGGCCCTGGATTGTGCATGATAAAGATGTTTTCGGGCTTGAGATCGCGATGGATAATGCCTTTCATGTGGGCTTCGGACAGCGACCAGGCCACCTGCAGTGCCACGCGCGTCGCAGTAATGGGCGACAATTTCTTCTTAATGCGCATGATCTCCCGCAAATCTTTGCCATGAAGCCATTCCATGACCAGGAACATAAAACCGTCTTCGGTCACACCATAATCGATCAATTCGATGGTATTGGGATGCATCAAACGTCGAATGGTACGCACTTCGCGCTTAAAACGTTCGATCGCGACGGGGTCGCGCTGCAGCGAAGACCGCATGATTTTGAGCGCCACAAGCTGTTGCTGCTCCAAATCGGTTGCCAGATAAACAAACCCCATCCCACCAGCCGCAATGAGCCGTTCAACCCGAAATCGTTCGCCAAAAACGTGGCCTGCCTGAAAATCAGCCGCCGGATCATGCTCTTCTAAATGTTTGGATGCCACCATATCTCACCTTCATTGAGTATTGCACTCTTTGAGTGTTGGTTATCATTAAGCGTCTCAATGACGTCTATGGGATTGTCTCACATCTGGCAGTATAGGCAATTTTCGGGGGTATGCTTTTTCGGCATATTCTATGAAACACGCACCCTATGCGCTGCGCGCATACGGCCTGCGTTTGCGGCCTATGGGAGGGCATCGCCCCCCATACGGCCGCCTGGCCGCCCGCTATTGGCATGCCAATACGCGGGCGGTTGATTCAAAATAAACAAACGCGGCGTATTGCTTTAGCAATAGCCGCGTTTAGCGAGCGTAGTGGCGCGGCCTCAGACCCGCCCCAAGGCGAGCGTTCGTTATTTTTGCACCGCGTATCGCAGATAGCGGTGCCAGGCGAGCCGTAGGGGCGCGGTCTCAGACCCGCCCATCACAGAGGCGCGGTCACGGACCCGCCCCAAGGCGAGCCATGCGCAGGCGTATCGGGCAAAAGCCCGATAGCCGCGCCACACAAAATCGTTTTAGATTTGACAATTCTCGGCGTGTGCCTATAGCCTTGCGGTCTTTTTGTGTCCATAGATAGAGGATCACAACGATTCGGGTGAGCTCGATTTGGCGAGTCTGTTGGACAATCCCGAGGATGGATTGAAGTAATCTTTTGTCGTTGTGAACACAAGTTTGGGGGGCGTCCAGCAACGCCCCCCATTTTATATAAGCATTGAATACGGTCTGCACCCATTAGGGCCATTGAATTAGGCTATGTTTAGCCACCGTGGATATGCCATAATCTTTAGGTTTCGGCTTTTCATTGCTTAGAGCTTAGAGTGACTAATCTTTTCTCTAAGTTCCAAGCTCTAAGCCGGAATTGCAATCTTTTGTGAACAAAATCACCACGATCTTTATACAGAGCCTTTATTCATAACCGTAGTTGCCCTTATCATCTTTGGCTTCGGGTTTATTACACAATTCGGGCCCGGATGTGGCGGACGAGAGTTTAAAGCAGCTGCTGCGCGTATAACAACATCCCTCGGCATTGGTTTGAAGACGTTCACATTTGCATGCGATACCATCGCCATTGCCGTCATAATCGGTCAATTCACCTTTGGCACATTGAATGATAAAGCCTTTCTTGTGGTATTCTTCATTGACACATAATTGCAGTGAATTGTGACATTGTCCGAAATAAGTACCATCGGCATTACACGAAACACGTCTTTTCCCGTTGGTCAGATCGATGTCAAAGGGATGCGTACGCTCATCCGTTGTCGTGCTGGTATAGTCAGTGAAATCATAACCGGTGACTTCTTTTAACACACGGGTATCCTTGACTTCTTTGGCCCAATCAAAACCTCTAAACGGCGGATAATCCTTGTCTTCGGCTTTGCGAACCTCTTTGCATCTATTTTCGTCATAACACGGGTTAGGATTTGAGGGAGCCCCGACCATCGGCTCGCCCCAGCATGGATCACACTTATCACACTGGCTTGTGTCGCATTCATATTCCATTTTCTGAGGGTCAGTCCCCTCAGTACAAGCAGCTGGGCAGGCATAGCCAGGATCATACGGATCCAGTTTATTTTCGATGCGATTCCATGTGCCGTCTACACATCGCCACATAATGGCATTGTTGTCATTGTCTTCGGTACATTTGAGTTCATCATTTTTGCATTCACCGCATGTGGGAACATCCGTGCGGCACGAGACATCACCGCAGTTGGCAATGGTATTGCCAGAGACACCATCCTGACACATTTTAATCTGGCCGATGCCGTCCGCATTGTTTTCACACAACTGCGTGTAATTCTTACACGAGCCGCATTCGGTTTCGCTCTTGCACGAAACTTCGTGGTCCTCGGCATCTTTGCAGGTCTGCTTTTCGAACGTCGAGCCGTTGCACAGATAGAGCTTCCCAACGGAGAGTTCATTTTTGCAGCTTGGTGCGCAGTTGGGATCACCGGCCGAGCATTTGACGCCTTCGACTTTGGTAGAACACATCTGGGGACTGTCACTGCAATCATGGGAATTGAAGTTACAAACCGCGCCTTGCCCGCATCCCGTCTGGTTGCACACGCAGATACCGCCGGCAGCGTCACCACCCGAAGCCTTGCAGGCAGCCTCGAATGTGATTTCGTCAGCATCTCCGCATCCTTCAGAGCCTCCGGATTTGGACGGACATTTTTTCAATTCGGCATCGCATGTCTCGTACTCACGGCACTTTTCACCACCGCATGTGCAGTAATGCCCATCGGGGGTGCCGCCGGTATTTGTGCAGGCTTCGGCAAATTTGAGATCTTTGTCGGATACGCAGGTGTTGTATTCCTTTTGTTTTTTGCCGTCACAGACGCAGAAAGAGTCGCCCTCGAGCGTGCCGCCGGTTTTCTGGCAGGCGACCTCAAATTTGAGGTCCCCCTTCGGAACAGGGACCGGGCACGCCTTGTCCGAGGCGCATGTCTCATACTCCTTGCACTGATAGCCGCCACACGAGCAGAAATTGCCATTGGGCGTACCGCCCGACCGTGTGCAGGCATCCGCAAACGAAAGGGAAGCATCACCACCGTCCGGACATGATTTTGTGGTATAGTTGCAGACATCATTGGGGCTGCATTCTTTGCCACCGCAGGTACAGGTTAATTCATCCTTATAGGTGCCGCCCGAGGCTTCGCAAAGCGCGGCAAAAGAGGATGTGGGATCGACCGGTGTCGTCGGTTCGTCATCGCATGCGGCCAATCCCGCACACACCAAAAGGCCGGCAAGCAGCTTATATTTACGGTTCATGAGGCATACTCCATTGGTTGCAGTTAAAAAGAAAAGAGGCTGTCTCCGGATCAAGGCCAAATCATTTCAGCATACGGATTTGCTCAGGCCCGAACGGCCCGGGCGAAACTTTTGATTTATGGAACGGGTTAGAGTGGCGGAATTGGGCGGAGATTAATGTTCATCATTGTCTAGACTAACATTTTGTTCCTATTTACATAATTCACTATAATTCTGGGGTCTCATTATACCATTCTCACAAACGAACGAACAAGATTTTCTAGGCCCATCTTCTTTAATTCTGCAAACGTTGTCAAAATTGTAAGACGTTAAAGCAGAGAACGATTCAAGTTCATTAAAAGTGGCTTCAAAGCATTGATCATAGGGTAGATGATTGGAGATACTATCATTGACACATTGAGCCTCAGTAATACCTAACTTCGTAAGTTTATCATAACTTGAATAACAAAGATAGCCCAAGGATTCTTTAAACTCATAAAATTGAACATATTGATTCATGTCCGTTTTATCAATACAACCTTTAAATTGACCTTTATTATCTCTTTGACAATACTGCCCGTTGTTACATTTTACATCACCACATGAACATTCGTCGTCCTGACATTCAGAAACATAAAAGACCGTCATCTCAGACACATAATTGCACGTTTTATTGGATGTTCCAGAACAAACCAAACCAGGCTTACACTGTTCTGATCCACATTTGCATTTACAATCAGGCGTATTGCATGCACATATTTCACAGGGTGGATTATTACACTTAATCAATCTACCAATTGCAAGGTCTTCATTGTTGATACAGTCTTTATTCTGATAACAGAATTGCCCGGTTTCGCATTTTTTTCCAGTAGGATTTTCAGATGATTCGCAAGGGCATGGACCATCTTTACATTCTACGACGCCAGATTCAGGCTTTAAATATGTGAATAATTGCCCATCCATAGTAGAACAATGCTTAAATTTATCATAATTACCGGATGCATTTTTAATGCACTCTTGAACTATTATATTACAGTTTTCAAACTTCGTTACATCTTTACATTCTCTAAGTTTACAAGCAGAATCAAAAGCATGCTTAAAGCATGCGTCAATTTCTTTTATATCAGTATTCTTTAAACAAAAACTGAAAACGCCCGAATTCAATGAAGAAAAAATTTCTGACTCACAATCAATACTCCAGGCATCATTTCCGCAATGAGACGGGCTAAATTTATTTGTTACAGTATTTTGGCAATCACCGCAAACCCAGTTATCAGGCTGTTGTTTAACCTCTAAACCATCAACACAATGTTTGTCAGTGATGACTTTATTGCAAAATTGGTTCAATTGACACACCTGATTGATATTGCCGCATACACAGCCCCCCTCAGTAAGACATTGTTTTGAATTTTCATCTGGTTCATTTGAGCATACATATTGAATTGGTGTACAATATTGACTGGGGAGGCAATGATTCGTTGGGTTGGTTCCACAATCACATCCCGTTGGTTGATTACACAATTCATAGTTTTCAGTATCAAGCTTACAGGAAGTCGACCCAGGACAAATCACCTTTTCACCATTTTCAAAGCTACCATCCTTACATGTTACCATGTAACCAATATTATTATCATCCTTACATGTTTTATCGATATTATTATGACAGACGCCGCAATCCGTATTGTCGGCATTACAGGAATTGCCCGATTCGCACTTCACCTTATCTGACCAATTCCCATTTTCACATGTGTATTTATAACCGATCTGGGTATGATTAACAGCATCAGCCTCGTTCTCACATTTGGTCGTTCCAGTTTTACATTTGCCGCAATGGGGATTGGTCGAAGCATTGCCAGGAATACACGATGCGTCCTCACAATCTGAAGACATTTGATAAACACCATCCGTACAAGTTTGGACAATCTCATGATTAGTCCCATTATCCGTCCAACACCGCATTGCGCCATTCAAGCATTCACCACAAACTTTCTTTTGGGTTTCTATATCCTCTTTACAGGAAACAGCAACATCTTCCAAACCACATTCTTTATAGAACTCCCACTTACCATTGTTACATTTTTCATTATATCCTGAAATATTATCTTTGCTTGAACACTTCGTGTCTTCATTTTTACAATCGCCACATTTTGCTTTATCGTTATCTGCAGAAGGCTTACTGCATGAATTTTGTCCGCACTCCTCAAATAATTGCCATTCACCGTCAACACATTTCTGAACAATATCCTGTTCAACCTTTGAATCATCCGAAATGGCAGTATTACACTGCATATCATCATTATTACAAACACCACATTGTGATATTTTAAAATTACCATAATTCTTTTCAACACACGAGTTGACGCAATTTGGATCCTTTTCCCATTCATATTTATCATTACAAAAATAAAGCTCATTATTTTCGCATTTCGAGGTACCAAATCTACAATTTTCGCATATCGTTCTTTTTTCATTATCTTTCATGCATGTCAACCAATCGGCACACTCTCCCTTTATATTCTCAGGATGAACCTTTGATTCATCCGAACAAGCACATCTATTCGTTTCTTTCTTATAATCCCCGCCGCTCAATTCACATTTTATTTTAAAATCTTCTGTTAACTGCTTTTCCGACTCGCATCCCGCGTTCAACCCCAACACACACAGCGCCGCCAATACCATCCATTTCGTCATATTCTGGCTCTTCATATTCATACCTCACTCGGATGATTAAAATTCATAGGAGAACATGGCCCCGGTCGGGCTGATTTGGAACGCCATCGACTCGTTGTCTTCTTTCTTTCGAACGTAGTGAAAACCGCCGTATCCCGTGACAGCGGCCCCAATCACCGTGGCGGCGATCCCGGCCCCCATCAGTCCCCATGCCGCGCTCCAGTTGCTTTTGACGCTCATTCCGCCATGGGTGTCGACCGCATTGTCTTTGGTATCGACATAGAGATAGGCTCCAGCACCGGTCATGGCGATCCCCGCGATACTAACCGCAACGCCGCTCCACATCAGGATTTTGTAAATGCCTTCCTCTTTGTACTGCAGTTCCATCTGCATTTTTTCGCCGGCATGCTCGCTGGCCAGGGCGCGCTGCTGTGATTCCGCAAGGGCAGTATTGAGGTCCTGGAGTAACTGATTCGATTCTTCGAGCTGGGAGTGACTGTCTATCACCTCGGGATGCTCGGCCTCGTACCGTGCAAACCAGAAATTGCGCAGCGTTTCTTCGTTGATCTTGAAGTTTGCCGCATTGTCGGTCGCCTGCGTGAGGTATTTGATTTCGGTGACATGGTCGCCCTTTTTGCGGTACACGCGGGAAATGGCATAATTCAGGATGGGTGAATCCGCGCAGATTTCCTTGAGTTCGTCGGTTGCCCGGATGGCTTCGGAATAGTTGCCCGCCTTGAAATGCTCGTTGAACTCCGTAAAGAGCCTGAGCCATTCGGGATTGTCATCGAGATTGCGGCAGTTCGCCCATGCATCGGTACACCACAATGCCAAACCAATTGCAATCAATCCCCCTAAAATCTGCCGTTTCATATCATCCTCGCATGTTTAAACCCAACAACACTACAGAGAACCAATTTAGCCTACATTTATCCCCCAGCGGTTTCAATATTTTTTTGCGCGTATGGCAGAGCCATAGCGCCAAAAAGCGCCGCGTGTGCCGCAGGCATAGCGGCGCAGCCCGGCCGTGTGCAACAGGCCGGGCCCCCAAAGATCAAACCTCTCCCGTAAACACGCGGGTTGCGGGGCCAATCAGGCGCGGATGATCGCCCGGATCGACGGGAACGGCCACTTTGAGCATACCGCCCGGGGCATGAATTTCGATGGTTTGGCCGCGTAACCGGTGGTGATGGGCATACGCTGTGGCAGCTGCGACACATCCGGTGCCACAGGCAAGCGTGGGGCCGGCACCGCGCTCGTAGACCGTAAAGTCGAGGATTTGCGGTGCAATGGGGCGAACGAACTCGATATTGCACCGGTCGGGGAACGTCTCGTGATTCGACAGGAATTCGCCGGCCGTTTGCAGGGCATCGCGCGGATCGTCGTCGATTTCAAAAACGGCATAGGGATGGCGAAACGATGCCGTCACCACAGATTGGTGCCTTGCATTGGGTCGTGCACATGTTGTCGTTTGACGTGTTGCCGTCATCGCATTCCTCGCCATGAGCGGCGTCGACAAAACCGTCGCCGCATCCCGAAATTCTGCACGTATTCAGGCATTGATCGACTTTATTCACGTCAGAAGCAGGGGCTGTTGGATCGCACTGTTCGTGTTCGGAATCGAAGACCCCGTTGCCGCACGTGTCGATCTTGCAGCCCACGCACCAGGATTCGGTACTGTCGCAGCCTTCGCCGCTTTCGATTTTTCCGTTACCGCAGTGCGGGGCGAGTCTGCAGTGATTGCATCCGTTGGCATGCTGTTCGTCGACGTTGTTCAGGTCAGAGGTCACATAATCGCATTCTTCGTCGCCGCGGATAATACCATCGCCGCATACGGAGTCACACGTGCTCTTCCCCATGCTGATAAAGCCGTCGAGCGTCATTTCGTAGTTGGAACCGCCGCGGCAGCGCTCGGCATGGAACATATCGATGGCATAAATACCGCCGGGATACATGTGCAGTTTGCTGGCCGCCATTCCCTTTTCGAGCGTAATGTCCTTGCTCCAGGTGCCGTGAATGCCGCCGACATCGACGCCCAGACGGCCGTTAAAGAAGACCCAGACGTCATCATCGCCTGTAAATGTCAGGGTTTCGCCGCCACTATATTTAAAGTAGGTCTGGAAATGCGAAGTAAACTCGCCATTGATGCCGTCGTTGGTCGAACCGGCAGACCCATAGCCATCGGCATTGATTGGCCAGAAATCATTGCTCTTATAATGATATTTCGTCGGGCCAATCTTTTCGAATCTCATGGTTTTGTCGACGCGGCGATTGATACCGGGAACATCCTTGTACCACCACTTAAAGACCTCGGGGCAGGTGTAAAGCAGCTCGCAGGCGACGTAGGGGCCGTTGTGATTGCGGCTTGCAGCCTTAATGGCATTGAAATCGCCAAAATCCGGCGTTCCATCCGCGCCCAGCTCGGGCAGAACGGCATTCTCGCATTCAACCCCGGGGCAGTACGAATAGAAGTCGGGGCTGGGATGACCAACGGCGAGAACGAAGGAAGCATTGTAGCCGGACGAAGACGGGGTATAGCGATAAGAGGCCCCCGCGCCGCCAGGTTTGCAGTGATCCGGCATCGAATCGTAGAGTGCCTGCGAGACATAGCCGTCGGTCGTGTGGCATCGTTTGCGAAATTGAGGGTAATGTTTGTATTCAGGGCGAATGCAAATCGACGATTCCGGTGTGCGAGGATTCGCAACGTTGTAACGACCAGGGCACGGCGAGCGTCGTCTGCAGGAATGGATCGTGGTTTTATGTACCGTGTGGCGAGGGAAAGACGTGTGTCAGTGGCGTTTGTACAGACATCAAAATGAGCGATAAAGATGGCGACACAGTCCCCGACCAGTACGACAACTGCCCAGATCGTCGAATGGCGACCAACGGGATAGCGACGGCGACGGGATTGGCGATGCCTGTGAGGCTTGCGACGACGGTCTTGTACCATGTGGCGAAGAATGCGTCGACATACAAACGGATTCGAGTAATTGCGGGCAATGCGGCAATACCTGTGAGGATGGCGAAAATTGTGTGGGAGGCAAGTGTTCACCAATAACTGTAGAGCCAGAATGTACTCTAAACCGATGCAAGAATGATGCAATACTTCAGTTATGCAATCAAGGCATCATTGAGGAGTTTGATTGTTCTGCAGCGGGAAAGATTTGTGATGACGGGGCATGCGTAGATGCAGTTCCAGAGCCATATTGCGGCAATGGTGTGATTGAACGGGAATCCGGCCAGCAGTGCGATGACAACGACTTCGGCGGCAAAACCTGTGCATCGATGCTCGGCAGCTGGTATACGGGAACACTCAACTGTAATGATTGTCAAATCGACACTTCGGCGTATACGCTCAAAGCGGGATGCGGCAATGGGAAGCTCGACAGCGGCGAAAAATGCGAGGGCAGCAACCTGAACGGTGCGACGTGTGCCAGTTTACCGGGATCGTGGTTTGCTGGGACGCTCAAATGCAATTCCTGTTATTACGACACTTCCGGGTGCTGGCTCAAACCGGGATGTGGCAACGGCGTGCTCGAGGGTAGCGAGGAATGCGACGACGGTAATCTATCGAATGGCGACGGCTGTAGCAGCACGTGTCAGCAGGAAACAGATCGCTATTGCATGTATGACTAGGGAATCGCGTTGCCAAGCGGATCCGTATTTTGTGATTCTTCGAAGTTGTTCACTTGTATGGACGGCGAATTTATCGTGGAAGAATGCCCGTTTGGTTGTTCAGCCGACAATACGACATGTGGAGTCCCCATTTGTTTTGATGGTGAGACCAAGTGCGATGGAACTATTCTTTCTATCTGCCATGACGGCTTATGGGCCGAAATGATCGATTGCAAAGATGAAGCAAAATTCTGTGATTCTGACAGTGGAGCGTGTGTTTACGGTTCGGTGGAATGTGAGGCGGATAGCGATTGTGGCCCCGGTCAATACTGCGCGTCTGGAGAATGCGTCGAAGGGTGTACCAGCGACAGCGACTGCCTGGAAGGGTATTATTGTGAAATGGCAGTATGTGTCGCCCAATCGGTCTGCCCGGAACACGGATTTCTCGCTGAAGATTGCAGTGCGAACAGATAATTGTCGATGGTTTCTACCAAAGAGGGAATGACTGTGTCGCCATGCTGATCGGCATTCAAACGGACACTGATGTGCTTTCAAACAGTCTCGAAATTGCCCACTGTATCATGGGTACCAGAGGGTCAGTTGATTTTCGCGGGCAGAACGTCCGCGTCCCCGGGGAATACGCGGATTCATCAGGGGTTCCTAAAAGAAACAGAGATATTCGCCGTACAAAGCCGCCCACAATGGGGCGATAGAAATAATCCCACCGCAGACGGAAAGTGCGGTCCAAAGGCATTTACGCCCCCAAAAAAGACAAACGCGGCGTATTGCTTTAGCAATAGCCGCGTTCTGCGAGCGTAGGGGCGCGGCCTCAGCCCCGCCCCAAGCGAGCGACGTGTCGCGACACGTCGCA
>OCTW011586401.1_pt1 | contig 11237 bp, 12 predicted proteins | sample 1539671 | NCBI WGS metagenome assembly OCTW01 (sample SAMN02144230, study PRJEB22623) | gut metagenome | biome: sheep rumen | host: Ovis aries | place: New Zealand | reverse complement strand
AGAATTAATTTCTGTACCATACCAAGAAATAATTACACATTCTAAAGTAGGAGATGAAATATATCTTAATAACGCAAGTGTTAAACTTGAAGTTATTAATAAAGATGAAGATACTCTAGTATGTGTTATTAAAAATGATGGTGTAATAAAAACTGAATCTACTATAAATGTTCCTAATACCAGTATTAATATTCCGTTTTTATCAAATTATGATAAAGAAGTTGTTAAGTTTGCGGTTGAAATGCAGGTTGATTATTTAGCTCTTTCTCATGTTAAAGAAGAGATGGATATACTTGATATTAATGACTTATTAATCGGGTACAACGATAATAATATTCAACTAATTTCTAAAATTGAAAATAAACAAGCACTTGATGAAATAGATAAAATATTAAAAGTTAGTGACGGAATAATTATTGCTAGAGGTGATCTTGGAATAGAAATGGATATTGAAAAAGTTCCAAGTATTCAAAAGAGATTAACTAAATTAGTAAAAGATAAAGAAAAAATATGTATAATAGCAACTGAAATGCTTGCGTCAATGGAAGAAAATGATAAACCAACAAGAGCGGAAGTATCTGATGTTGCAAATGCTGTACTAGATAAAACAGATGCATTAATGTTAGGCTCTGAAACAGCAGTAGGTAATTATCCGGTACAAACTGTTAAAATAATGAATAATATAATAGATGAAATAGAAAAAGAAATAGATTACAATGATTTATTACTTGAAATAAGTAGAAAAGAAGAAATAAACATATCAAAAGCAATTGCGTATTCATCAGTTGATTCTGCGAATAGAGTGAAAGCAAGCGCAATAGTATGTTCTACTATGAGCGGAACTACCGCAAAAGATATTAGTAATTATAGACCAAGTTGTCCAGTAGTTGCAGTATCTCCAAATGCTAAAGTAGTTAGAGGTTTATCAGTTAATTATGGTATTATTCCTTTGAATGTAGGTATTGCTGAAAACACTGATGAATTAGTTGATATATCTATGGAATCTGCTAAAAAGATTCTTAATTTAAATCCTGGAGATAAAGTAGTAATTGTTGGATCATTTCCATTAGAATCTGTTAATTATACTAATTTTATGAAAATAGAAGAAGTAAAGTAGGTTGATAAGATGATTAATGAAGTGATAAAAAATAATCCTGGTTTGTTAGATGAATATCCAATTTTAGAAATTGAGTATAATAGTGATGGAACTAAGAAAAAGTTTTATTCTTTAGCAAGCGAAAAGGATATTAAAGAAACCCAAATAAAAAGCGACGAAAATGAATTGGAATTCAATTATAAACAAAATAAAATTTCTAAAGATGAATATGAAAAAGAGAAACTAAGATTAAAAACAAAATTAGAAGATCAAAATTATGTATATGATACTTTAATATTTGATTTAATAAAAAATGAAGATATGGAAGAACTAAGAAGTGAAATAATCGATGCTTCTTTGGACGAGGTAGAATTAAAAAGATTAGCATCTTCTCTTTCATCAATTGCTGAAAAAAAGATTAATGATTTTCAGGAGAATAACAAAGAGTTTAAGATGACAAATATAACATATTGGAATAGAAAATATGATATTATTGCTAAGAATTATTCAAAAACAAGAGAATTAGAAAGCTTTATTCTAAGTCTAATAGAATAAAGTTTTTTTATTGACTAGATAGTTTAATTATGATTAAATAATCACTAAATGGGGGATGTATATGAATTCTGATTTAAATATTTTACTTGGATTATATTTTTCAACTACTGGAGCGTCTATTGTTATGAATATGTATATTTATCATAAAAATCATAGAAATGCAAAAAAAGATAGTTATAGGAAATTAAAATACAAAAAAGGGTTACATTATAAAACAAAGAGAGAACTAAGAACCATAACTTATGAACATATTTATGATATAGTAGATGGAATTATAAATTCCTTAATTCCATTTAAAAATGTTTATTTTACATATGAAAATATAATGTTTGAAAATGAGTTTGATGACATTACTACTGAAGTCTATGATCAAATAGTGATGAATGCTAATGATATCGAAGACGAGTATAGAAAAATGAATGTCGATATGTTAAGAAGTATTAGAAATAGTTTAAGTATAGTACCAAATGATATAGATTTAGATGATGAAAGTATAAGATTAAATAAAAGAGAAACAAAAAAAGTTTTAAAATTAAATCATCTTAATTATGATGTAGAAATGTTAAAATACGAAAAAGAAAATAATTTAGTTTAGGGGGAATTTATGTACATATATTTAGTTTATTTATCAACTATAATTTCTTCTTATTTATTTAATACTATAAATTATGTTAGAAGTAAAAATGAAATAAGAAATGTTAAGAATAGAAAACTAATTTTTAATAAAAATCTTAGTAGAAAAACAAAAATATCTATATTAGAAGCAGATTTAATTCCAGGTTTATATTATTTTGTATCATCTTTAGGTTCTTTAGTTCCTATTTATAATTTGTTTGTTCCTGAAAAATCCAAAAATATTTATTATGATTCTAATATGGAAGGATTAGCTGAGGAATACTATAAAATTGCTAATGAACAAGAAATAATTCAAAGATATTCTAATGGAATAGCAATATGTGTTTTAGAAGAACTAGGTTATGAAATTCCAGAAGAATATAAAAAAGTAAGTATTAAAACAACTGACTTAGATATAGATGAAAAATTAAAGAATGATTTAACTAAAGTATTAAAAACAATGATCAGACCTATTTCTGGTAAAGATGATTTGTCTTTAGACTCGATTAATCCTATTAGCAATAAAGAATTCAAAAAGAGAGAAAGAAAGATTTTAAGATTGAATAGAAATAAAGAAATAGAATTAGATAAATTAACAAACCTATAAAAGTATTACTTATTGTAATACTTTTTTCTTGTAAATAATTTTTAGATATTATATAATTAATATGGTGATAATATGAAGAAAAGATTAATATCTGCAATTATAATGCTTGCAGTTTTTGTACCTTTAATTATATTAGGTGGTATATTTTTTGAGATAGGTATAACAATTGTATCTATATTAGCATTAAGAGAATTATTGAATATATATGAAAAAGACAATAAAATCCCATTGATTATTAAGATATTATCTTATTTATCAATCGGATTATTGGTAATGTGTGCGGATTCTTTATTACCATGTATTTCGCTTATATTATTATTTTTATTTATACCTATAATATTTATTGATAAAAAAGAATACAATTATAATAATGCATCTGTTTTATTTGGAATAGTATTATTCTTAGGAATTATGTTTTATTCTCTTTGTAATATAAGATTTGCCTCTCTTGAAGAATTTTTATATTTAATACTTATTACTATTCTTACTGATACATTTGCGTATTTTGGAGGAAGATTATTAGGAAAACATAAATTAATACCAAAAATATCACCAAATAAGACTATTGAAGGTAGTATAATAGGTTCTATGGTTGGAACATTAATTCCATGTTTTATATATTTATTTTTTGTTAATCCAGCAATAAATATAGCTATTCTTATATTGATGACATTAGCGATATCTATATTAGGACAAATAGGAGATTTATTATTTAGTTCAATTAAAAGATATCTTAAAATAAAAGATTTTTCTAATTTGATCCCTGGCCATGGTGGAATATTAGATAGATTTGACAGTGTGCTAATCGCTTCACTTGTTTATACGATAATTAAATTATTATTCTTATAGGAGGAAACATGATAACATTAATTATATTTTTATTGATATTAGGATTAATAGTATTTATACATGAATTTGGGCATTTTTTCTTTGCTAAAAAAGCTGGGATTCATGTATTTGAATTTTCATTAGGCTTTGGTCCAAAATTATTTTCTTTTAGAAGAAAAAATGATGAGACTGAATATATGATTAAACTTATACCACTTGGTGGATATGTAGCTTTAGCTGGTGAAACATATGATGAAGAGGATGAGGAATTAAAAAAAATACCAGAAGATAAGAGATTATACAATAAGAGTTTTTTAAGACAATTATCTGTAATGGTTGCGGGTGTATTTAATAATTTTGTATTGGGTATTATTTTGTTATTCGTAATTGGTTTAATATTTGGTTCTACTTTTTCTAGCAATATTTTAGATAAAATGGATAAAAATTATCCATTGTATGAAGCGGGAGCAAGAAACGGACAAAAAATAGTTGAAATTAATAATAAAAAGGTTAAAGATTTTGATGATATACAAACTAGAATTGCAATTGCAGGTGAAAAAGCAACATTAAATGTTAAAATAGAAGATAAAAATAATAACATTAAAACTTATAAAATAAAACCAAAATATGACAAAAAAACTAAATCTTATTTTTATGGGATTAGTGTTAAAGTTAAACAAGAAAAAGGATTTATAAATGCAATCAAGTATGCTTTTTCAAAGTTTATTTCTATATACAAATCATTAATAATAATTATTATAAGTTTGTTTACAGGTAAACTTGGAGTTGATAGTTTATCAGGACCTGTGGGTATTTATACTGTAGTTGGTGTAGCTAAAACAAGTATGTATTCGTTGTTATATTTAACAGCGTATTTATCAATAAATGTAGGATTTATGAATATACTTCCTTTCCCAGCGTTTGATGGTGGTAGAGCATTTTTACTTATTGTAGAAAAAATAATTAGAAAAAAAGTACCACTAAAAGTAGAAACTATTATTAATAATATTGGATTTATATTATTAATGGCATTAATGGTATTTGTTACAATAAAAGATGTATTTAAATTGTTTTAGGGGGATATATGAAATTAAATATAGTTTATATGGGTACTCCAGAGTTTTCTGTAGGACCACTTAGAAAATTAATTAAAGAATACAATGTTAGTTTGGTGGTAACGCAACCAGACAAAAAAGTTGGTAGAAAACAAGAAATAAAATATAGTCCTGTCAAGGAATTTGCTTTAGAAAATAATATTGAAGTATTTCAACCAGTTAATATAAGAGAAGATTATCAACCAATATTAGATAAAGAACCAGATCTTATAATAACATGCGCGTATGGTCAAATAATACCAAAAGTAATACTTGATTATCCAAAATATAAATGCATAAATATTCATGCATCATTACTCCCAAAATATAGAGGAGGGGCACCTATACATCATTCGATAATAAATGGTGATGAATATACAGGTGTTACAATAATGTATATGGATACTAAAATGGATTCAGGTGATATACTATATCAAGATAAAATAAAAATAGAAGAGACTGATAATGTAGGAACTATGTTTGAAAAGTTAAGTATACTAGGATCAGACATGATTATTAAAAGTTTACCTGGGATTATTGATGGCTCTATAAAACCTATTAAACAAGATGAAGATAAAGTTACATATGCATATAATATTTCAAAAGAAGATGAATTATTAGATTTTAATAAAACTTCAAAAGAAGTGTTTAATAAAATTAGAGGACTTAATCCATTTCCTGTTTCTTATGCATTACTTGATAACAAAAGAGTAAAAATATATTCTTCTAGAATAGGCAATAGTTCTAAAGAAGGAAAAATAGGTGAAATTATTAATATTTATGAAGATGGAATTGGAGTAAAAACTAATGATGGTGAAGTAATAATAACAGAATTACAATTTGAAGGAAAGAAAAAAACAACTGTTAAAGATTACTTGAATGGAGTTCAAGATAAGAACAAATTATTAGGTAAATATTTTAATGTACAAGAATAGTGTAAACTATTCTTTTTTTTTATAAAAATATAGACAAAAATGTATGAATATTATATAATAAAATCAACCAGTGGAGAAAAGTGGTTGATTGTGGGGGATTAATATGTTTATGGGAGAGTTTCATCATAATATTGATGAAAAAGGTAGACTTATTATTCCATCTAAGTTTAGAAATGAACTTGGTAAAAAGTTCATAGTAACTAGAGGAATAGAAAAATGTTTATTTGTTTATTCGATTGATGAATGGAATAAAATAGTTGAAAAATTAAAAGAACTTCCATTTACAAGAAAAGATGCCCGTACATTTATGAGAATGTTTCTGTCAGGGGCCACTGAGTGTGAACTTGATAACAACGGTAGAATTAACATACCTGCACCTTTAACAACATACGCAAATATTAGTAAGGAAGTTGTTGTTATAGGAGTTAACGAAAGACTTGAAATATGGTCTAATGATAGCTTTGAAAATTTCTTTAATGATAATATTGATAATTTTGACGATATAGCGGAAGGTTTATTCAATGAGTAAACATATTAGTGTATTACTAAATGAGTCAATTGAAAATTTAAATATTAAAGAAGATGGGGTATATGTTGATTGTACACTAGGTTATGCAGGACATAGTTCACAAATATTGAAACGAATAACAAGGGGTTGTTTATTCGCCTTTGATCAAGATGGGGAAGCGATAGAATATAGTCGTAAGATTCTTGATCAAATTAATAATAATTACGAGATTATAAATAGTAATTTCGTAAATATAAAATCTGAGTTAAATAAAAGAGGTATTGAAAAAGTAGATGGAATTTTATTTGACTTAGGTGTATCATCTCCTCAATTAGATGAGGCAGAAAGAGGTTTTTCTTTCCATAACGATTCTAAATTAGATATGAGAATGAATCAAAATCAAGAATTAAGTGCTTATGAAGTGGTTAATAATTATTCAGAATCAGAATTAACAAAAATATTTTATGAATATGGTGAAGAAAAATATGCAAAAGCAATAGCAAGAGGAATAGTTAAAGCAAGAGAATCTAAAAAAATAGAAACCACTTTGGAATTAGTAGAAATTATTAAAAATAATGTTCCAGAAAAGTATAAAAGAGATCATCATCCTGCTAGAAAAGTATTCCAAGCAATTAGAATTGAGGTTAATGATGAATTAAATGTACTAAAAAAGGCATTAGTGGATGGAATTGATCTACTTAATGTTGGAGGTAGAATGTGTGTAATTACATTCCATTCGTTAGAAGATAGAATCGTTAAAAGTACATTTAAAAAGTATAGTGAAGTAGAAAAGATATATAAAGGGTTGCCAATTGTGCCAGAGGATAAACAAGCTAAAATAAAATTAGTAGGCAAGTTTAAACCTACAAAAGAAGAGTTAGAAGATAATAATAGATCTAGAAGTTCAATATTAAGAGTAATTGAAAAAGTAAAGGAATGATAATATGAAAAAGAATAAAAAAGATAAGACAGCTAAACTAATTAAAAGAGAAAGAAAATTTACAACAGTTGGGGCAGTTTTATTATTTGCATTATGGGTTGTTAGTTTCTTTGCAAAGAATACACTTTGTTCAGTTAATATTGAAGTTGAAAGATTAGCAAGAGAAGTAAAAAATCAAAAAGAAACTAATCAAAGTTTAACTATGAAAATAAATGAATTAGCATCATTAGAAAATATTAATACGGTTGCAAATCAACAAGGATTAGCGTATAATAATGGTAATATAAGAATTATTACAGAAAGATAAGGAAGTGCAAATATGAAGAAGACTACTAGTAAGATACATATAAGCAAAGTTGTATTTATTGGTGGCCTTCTTTTATTTTGCGTTATTATTGGAAGGCTAGTATATTTAAATTTATCACCTAGTATTGATGGAATAAATTTAAAGAAATTTGCAAAGAATAGAAATACAACAAAGGAAACTTTATATGCTACTAGAGGTAGTATTTATGATAAAAATAATGAAGTGCTTGCAGAAACGGTAGATTCATATACTGTAATTGCGTATTTAGATAGCTCTAGAAGTAAAAATTCTACTAAACCAAAACATGTTGTTGATAAAAGAGAAACAGCAAAAAAATTAGCTCCTTTAATAAACATGACTGAAGAAAGAGTATATGAATTGCTTGATCAAAATGGTTTATACCAAGTTGAACTTGGACCTGGAGGTAGAGGTCTTACAGAACTTCAAAAAGAGCAAATAGAAAAATTAAAATTACCAGGAATAGATTTTATTGCATCAAGCAAAAGATATTATCCAAACTTAGATTTTGCTTCATATGTATTAGGTTATGTTACAACTGATAAAGATGGTAATTCTGTAGGTGAAATGGGAATAGAATCAAAATATAATGAAGAATTAACTGGTGTAAATGGGTCAGTTACTTATGAACAAGATGCTTCAGGATATAGACTTGTAAATATACCAGAAATAAGAATAGAAAAAGAAGATGGATATGATATATATTTAACAATAGATGGAAATGTTCAATTAATGACTGAAAGAGCACTTAATAATGAGTTTCAAAATTCTGGTGCAGAATGGGCAATATTTGTAGTTGCGGAAGCTAAAACTGGTAAAATAATCGCAAGTGCTACTAAACCATCATTTGACCCAAATCAAAAGAATATAACTAATTATTTAAATCCTTTGTTATCATCTGCATTTGAACCAGGGAGTACTATGAAAACATATACATATATGGCTACTATGGAAAAAGGTAATTATGACGGAAATGCTACATATGAATCAGGTACTATGAAATTATCTGATTATACAATCAAAGACTGGAATGGTTGGGGTTGGGGAACTATAACATATGATTATGGTTATACTCAATCTTCTAATATAGGTGTTGCGAATCTTATGCAGCATTATCTAACAGGTGATGAACTAGCAGCTTATCTTAAAAAACTTGGCTTTGGAGAAAAAACCGGAATAGAATTACAAGGTGAAGTTCCAGGACAAATTAAGTTTAAATATGATATAGAAGTTGCGAATGCATCATTTGGTCAAGGTATTATGACAACGCCTATTCAACATATAAAAGCTTTAACTGCTATATCTAATAATGGATATATATTAAATCCTACAATAGTAGAAAAAATAGTAGATCCTAATACGAACAAAATAGTTTATGAAGCAAAAAAACAAAAAGGAACTAAAGTAGCTAATCAAAATACTGTTAATCATATAAAAGAATTAATGAATTTAGTTGTTAATGGTGAGGGAACTGGTACAGATTTTCATTTAGATGGATATGATATTATAGGTAAAACAGGAACAGCGGAAGTATATAATGATTATACTGGAGATTACTATTCAACATATGAACATTCAATTAGATCATTTGCGGGAATGTATCCAAAAGATAATCCTAAATATGTATTCTATATTGCTTGGAAAGATTTATCAACATCAATTCCAATGTCTAATTCAGTTAAATCTCTAATTCAAGATTTGGAAGCATATTATAATTTGACTAATGTAAAAGCTAATACTAAAAAGTACTATAAAGTAGAAAATTATTTGAATAAAAATATAAATGATATTAGAAATATTTTGAATGTAAATGGAGTTGCATATGAAGTGATAGGAGATGGAGAAAAAATTATTAATCAATATCCATCAAAAGGCAACGATATTAATGGTAAAGTTCTATTACTTACAAACGGAAATATGACAGAAAATAATTTGACTGGTCTATCTAGTAAACAAATTAATGAATATTGTAAAATGGTTAATATTCCATGCAATATAAAAGGTAATGGTTATGTTACTAATTATAGTTATCAAAAAGATGCAACTGGTAAAATATTACTTATTAATATTGTTTTAGATCAAAAATATAAGGACGTTATTGGAGATATAAATAAAAATGCACAATAGTGCATTTTTCTTTGACAATTATGATTATAAAATGTACAATTTTATTGGAGGAAGTCCTATGAAAATAAAATATGAATTAATAAAAAAAGATGGTGAAGCTAGACTTGGTAAATTACATACTAATCATGGTACATTCGATACACCTATGTTTATGCCTGTTGGTACACTTGCAAATGTAAAAACATTAGTGCCGGAAGAACTAAAGGCAATGAATTCAGGAATTATTTTATCTAATACATATCATTTATGGTTAAGACCTGGGGAAGATATTGTTGCGAAGGGCGGTGGGCTACACAAGTTTATGAATTATGATGGTCCTATTCTAACTGATTCAGGTGGATTTCAAGTGTTTAGTTTAGCTAAGAATAAGAAGAAAGATATAACTGAAGAAGGAGTTCACTTTAAGAGTCATATTGATGGATCACCACTTTTATTGACACCAGAAAAATCAATAGAAATACAAAATAAATTAGATAGTGATATTGCGATGAGTTTTGATGAATGCCCTCCAGCATCTGCAGATTATAAGTATCTAAAAAATAGTATAGAAAGAACCTTAAGATGGGCTAAAAGAGGAAAAGATGCTTTTAATAATCCTAATCAGTCTTTGTTTGGTATTATCCAAGGTGGCCCTATTGAAGACTTAAGAAAATATTCTGCAATTGAAACGGTTAAAATGGATTTTGATGGTTATTCTATTGGAGGAGTAGCAAATGATGGTGAATCAAAAGAAGATATGTATAAGGCAATAGATTATAGTATGCCTTATATTCCAGAAGATAAACCAAGATACCTAATGGGTGTAGGAGAACCAATTGATATTCTAGAAGGTGTAGAAAGAGGAATAGATATGTTTGACTGTGTTCTTCCAACTAGAATTGCTAGACATGGTAATGTATTTACTCATCATGGTAGAGTTAATATGAGAAATGCTAAGTTTAAAGAAGATTTTACACCAATTGAAGAAGAATGCGATTGCTACACTTGTAAGAACTATACTAGAGCTTATATTAGACATTTGCTAGTTGCAAATGAACAATTAGCGGGCAGATTACTTTCAATACATAATATAAGATTTTTGATAAAAGAAACTGAAGATATTAGAGAAGCAATTAAAGATGATAGATTTAAAGAATTTAAAGAAGAATTTATTAAAAATTATGAGGGATAATTATGAATAAATTAATAGGTTATTTAAAACTTAAAAGTTTTATAAGCAAAAACATTGATAAAAATATGGCTGTGATGCTTACTAATGAAAATAGAGAATGTTTAGGACATAGGAATAGAATTAATGTTATGGAATTTATAAATAATTATAAAGAATTAAAAGAACAGATTATTAATATGAAAGATGGTGAGAAGAAGGTATTTATTTCTATGCCAAAGGAAAGCAATATTAATAATTATGATTTATATAATTGTATAAAACCAGAAGATATGCATGCATATTTTGAAAAAAATGATAATAAAATTAGATGCACTATTAATAAAAAAAGTTTAAAGATGAAGAGGGATTATTATGCGAAAAGAAGTAAAGAATCAAATTAATGAATTATTTAGAAAATACAAAACTAAAGAATTGACTGAAATTGATAATAATAACA
>OCTW011349782.1_pt1 | contig 11237 bp, 11 predicted proteins | sample 1539671 | NCBI WGS metagenome assembly OCTW01 (sample SAMN02144230, study PRJEB22623) | gut metagenome | biome: sheep rumen | host: Ovis aries | place: New Zealand | reverse complement strand
ATTACATATTGTTCTTTCTAAATATTCTACTTTAGATATATTTATATTATTTTTTCTACAATAATATTTTAAATTTTCTAAATAACTGTAATCTACATTAACTTCATATTCTTTTCCTAGGCATATTTCTTTTTTTTCAGCTTCTTCTACTCCTTTAATTGCAGCATCTGAATATGCTCTTACTAATCCTCCTGTTCCAAGTAATATTCCTCCAAAATATCTTGTTACTATAACTACTACATTACAAATATTATTTTTTTGTAATATATTAAGCATTGGTCCTCCTGCGGTTCCAGAAGGTTCTCCGTCATCACTTGATTTTTCTATAACATTTTCGCCATCCAAAACTCTATATGCACTACAGTTATGTCTTGCATCATAATATTTCTTTTTTACTTCTTTTATTTTTTCTTCCGCTTCTTCTCTAGATTCCACATGATAAATATTTGCTATAAATCTTGATTTTTTTTCTACTATTTCGCATGTTACATTATTTATTATTGTTAAATTCATATTCTATCCCTCTCTTGTGAAGTTGTATCACTTAAGATAAATCCTATATTTGTTTCTTCTTTCCATTTTTCAACAGTATTATTTAAATATTTCATAACTTCATTTTGAAATTTTTCTTTATCTTCTGATTCTTCCCCTTTCATTAATATTCCCATATCATTTATTCCAATATATCCAAGAGAAATTGATGAAAAACCTGAATATAGTAATTTATCAATTTTTTCTCCTTTTTCTAGTCTTGCAATTGCACCATATCTCCATATAATTGGACTTACATCAGAAATAGTTCCATGTAACGCATAGTGTCTACACATTAAAGCTTCTTTGCAAAGTTCTAATCCTTCATCTAAATTTGTCCAAAATCTTTTTTCATCACCTTCAGACATCTCTGCAATTTTGCTTAAATTAATACTTACTATACCTTGATTAAATCTTCCTTGTTCTTTAAATTTTTCTTTTATTTCTTTTGCTTCAATATATTCTATTTTTATACCTTTATTTATACATTCTTCTACACATTTTGTTAAATACTGGTATTTTTCATTTTCATTTTTATTTATCTTATCTAAAACATATACAAGTTTTGGGAGTTCAGGGATAAAAGTTTTTCCTTCTATGTTTTTCATACCTTTGCATCTTTGTTTTAATATTTCTTCTATTATCATAGCATTTTCTTCAATATATTCATCATTTGGGTCTAAATGCAAAAATAGAGTTACAGAAGGAGCTTTGCCACTTGTTGCTATTAATGTTGTCATTTCATATTGTAATGTTTGTACACCTGCTGAAAGTTCCACTGCTAATCTTTTATTAACTAATTTGTTAATTAAATCCTTATCTAACTTTTCATCTAACACTTCTTCTATTTCTTTTTTAAATTTTTCTTTACTTCTTCTTAAATATTTTCCTAAATGAATCATATCTACTGCTTGTCCACCATATTGATTACTTGCAACAGTTACTATTATTCTTGCAGTTAAAGTACATGCTACTTCAAAACTTTTTGGACTTTCTATCATAACATTATTTATCACTGTACCATTATCTAACATATCCTCTATATTAATTAAGCAACTATTAAATATTGGTTGAACAAAATAATCAGCATTATGAAAATATAGTATTCCTTCCTCCCATGCCTTTGTTATTTTTTCAGGAAGTAATATTCTTTTTGTTAAATCTCTCGAAACTTCACCAGCTATTAAATTTCTTTGAGATGACGCCATTACAGCATTTTGGTTTGGATCTTGATTAATAATATCTCTGTTTTTGTTTCTAATTAGTCCTAAAATTGATTCATCTGTTGTATTACTTTTTCTAACTAATGCTCTTGTATATCTATACACAATATACTTTTTAGCAAGTTCATATTTACCAAGTTCCATTAATTTTTTCTCAATTATATCTTGTATATCTTCTACTAATATTCTTCTTTTATTTAATCCTTCAATATATTTTACTATTTTTTCTATATCTTCTTTACTTGCCTTTTCATTTTCCTGCACTTCTTTATTTGCCTTTTCAATTGCCACTTCTATTTTACTATTATTGTATTCTACAATTCTTCCATCTCTTTTAATTACTTTCATCTTGTCTCCTTTCAAATAAAAATGTATTAACTATATTTTAATGTAAATAATATAATTATTCAAGTGTATTATATAAATAAATTATTAAAAATCTGTTGCATTTGCAACTAATTTATGCTATATTCCTTGTAGAAGGTGAAAAGACACATGGAAACAAATAGCGATGTTACAAATTTTTTTGAAAACTTAGAATCAAAATGTAATAAAGTAACTAAACGTTCTTTTTCCAAAGGGCAAACTGTTACAACATATATTGAAAAAAGAAATCAAATGTGTATTTTATATAAAGGTGAAGCTGATTTAATCAGATATGATTTTAATGGAAATAAAACAATTATAGGTCATTTTTCGAATAATGATATTTTTGGAGAAGTTTTATATCCTGCAAATACAAACAATGAATTATTTGTTCAAGCTAAAACTAATTGTGAGGTTTTTTTCTTTATTTATAGTGATATAAAAAATAAATGTAAATCAAATTGTCCTTTTCATAAAGAATTATCTGAACAAATTAATTCTTTACTCATGAATCAATTTGTTACATTAAATACAAGAATTGAACTTTTAACAAAAAAAAATATACGTGATAAATTACTTTCATATTTTGATATTTTATCAAATCAAAATTTAAGTAAATCATTTACCCTTCCATTTTCACTAACAGATCTTGCAGATTTCTTAAGTGTTGATAGAAGTGCTATGATGAGAGAACTTTCATATTTAAAAGAAGAAGGATTTATAAAAAAGAATGGAAAAAGGATTACTCTACTTTATGAGTAATCCTTTATTATTACATTAACATATTTTTTATTATTTAATATCAATAAAAATTTGAATCTATAAATTTTTTGTTGCTTTATCAAAGTAGTAGTTATTACTTTCTAATATATTTTCAGATTTTCCTCTCCAATATATTATTATGCCATAAATAGTTAAATTAGTTAATATTATGTGAATTTCAGTTCCTTTCATAATTGTTATTTTAATTATAATATAAAAAAAGAACCTCTCAAAATTTGAGTGGTTCAGTATTTGCCTATATAAGCACTATATTTGCAAATAATCGTCGTGAATTTTGTTTAAATATGAACTTAAACAAATTCTAAATAAAAGTCCAGCTGTAACAATAGACAGTATCCTTATATAATCGGATTTGATTAAATTTAATTCTAAGAGAATAATACTTATAAGAATAGCACTAGAAAATGCCATACTTCTAACACCTTCTAAAATGGCTTCAAAAAATAGTTTCCGTTCCTCATTCTTATCTTCTGGTTTTAAATTTCTAATGTTTGTTTCTTTTTTTGTCTTACTAAGATACTCTATTCCTAATTTAATTGCCATAATATTAAAAGCAATAAACAATCCTGAATATGCATAGTGTTTTTCTACAAATAAAGGAATTATTACAATAACATCAATTCCGATTAATAACAATACTTGTGCTAGCTTAAACAATGATGAATAATATTTCATACTAGCTTCCTTTTTTGTCATTTTCTGCCTCCTAGGGTATTCCCTTTTACGACACAGTGTTTATTTTATCATATTTTTTTATAATAATCAATTAAAAAGAGCCTTTTAGGCTCTTTTTTATTATTCTTCTAAATGACTACATATATGTTTTCTTGTCATTTCTATTAAATTAAGTCTTGTAAATCCTTCTACTTGAGTTTTGGCTCTATCAGTTTTTAATGTTTCTTTTAATAGTTCTTCAATTTTTTCCTTATTTTCTTCATTATGCATATCTATATAATCTATTATAATGATTCCACCAATATCTCTTAATCTAAGTTGTTTTACTATTTCAATTGTAGCTTCTTTGTTTACCTTAAAAACTGTTGTCTCTAAATCTTTATTTCCTGTGAATTTTCCTGTATTTACATCTATTGCAGTTAATGCTTCAGTTTTATCAATTGTAATAAATCCACCGCAATTAAGCCAAATCTTTCTATCACCAAGTTTATCTATTTGTCCTTTTAAATCATATGTTTCAAGTAAATTATCTTTTGCTTTATATTCAAGTTTAACATTTTTTATTTCTTCTTGTAATAATAATGATTTTATTTTTTCAAATTCTTCTTTACTATTTGTAGTAACTTTATCTATTTTTAAATCTAAAATCATTTTTTCCTGTATACTTTCTGCTGAAGCTATAAGTGTTTTTACTTCACTATTTTCATATTTTTCTAAAATACTTTCCCATTTTTTTACACATCTTTTTATATCTTTGATAATTTCTTCATCTGTTGCATCTTCAGCTGATGTTCTAATTATAATACCATGTCCATCTGGTACATTATTTTTTGCAAGACATATTAACTCATCTTTTCTTTTCTCATTTTGAATTTTTTGAGATATAGTTATAATATTTGTATTTGGCATGAATGCTACATATTTGTTTGGAATACTTATATGTGTTGAAATTTTTGCTCCTTTTTTATCATTACTATCTTTCTTTATTTGAATTAATATTTTTTGTCCTGGCTTTAACACTTTACCTATATCAGCATTTTTTAAAGTTATTTTTTCATGTACAGTTTCATCTATCTGAGGAATTGCATCTTTATAGTGAATAAACCCTTTTTTTCTATCTCCATAATCCACAAATGCTGCTTGCATTCCTGGAACAATGTCTGCTACTTCTCCAGCATAAATATTTCCTTCTAATCTATTTTCCTTTGTATCATCACTATTAATATATTTTTCAACTAATTTTCCATTTTCAACTAAACATACTATTTCAATATCATTTTTTTTGTCAATTATTATTTCAACCATTACTGTTTCCTTCCTCAATTAAACTTATTCATTGCCTTATCTATTCCATTTTTTATCAGTTCACATACTGCATCTTTAGCTTTTTCTATACCTGTTTGTAAATTTTTATATTCTTCATCTGATACTTTATTTATTACATAATCTATCATTTTTTCTTTGTCTTCTGGAATTCCTGTTCCTATTCTTATTCTTGGAAATTCTTCAGTATTTAGTCTATATATAATTGATTTAATTCCATTATGCCCTCCACTAGATCCTTTTTTTCTAATTCTAATTTCTCCAACATTTAAGTCTAAATCATCATATATGACAACAATATCTTTTGGATTGATTTTATAGAAGTTCATAATTTCTATTATTGCATCACCACTTAAATTCATATATGTTTGTGGTTTGAAAAGTATTACTTTTTCATTTTCAATTGTCCCGATTCCATATTGTGCTTGAAATCCACTTCTAATAACTTCAATATTGTATTTTTCAGATAATTTGTTAATAACATCAAAACCCATATTATGTCTTGTTTTACTATATTCTGGTTCAGGGTTTCCAAGTCCAACTATTAAATACATAACGTTTCCTTTCTTCTCAATTAATAAGTATAGCATAATTCAAATTATTTTGTCAAATAAAATAGCATAAATTCCATAGTTTAACCTATTCTTGTTACTATTATTCTGTCATTTTGACATAAATCTTTTTTTGAATATGTTTCCACATATCTTTTTTGTTCCTTTATTATCTTTTTCACATTTTCTCTTTGATTATATCCAATTTCTAATGCTAAATATCCTTGTCTATTTAAATATTTATATCCTTCTTTTGAAATTTTTCTATAAAAATCCAATCCATCTTTTCCCCCATCTAATGCGATTTTTGGTTCCTCTTGTACATCTTTTGGAAGAGAGAGAATTTCTTCTGTTGGAATATATGGTGGATTTGATACTATAATATCAAATTTCATATCTTTTAATTTATCAAATAAATTTGATTGTATAAATTCTATATTATTTGCAACTCCATTTAGTTTGGCATTTTGTTTTGCAATATCTAATGCTTTTTTACTAATATCTGTTGCAACTATTTTTACATTTGGTGCATATTTTGCAATAGATATTGCTATAGCTCCACTTCCAGTACATAAATCTAATATGATTGGATTATCTATTTTAGCAACGATTTTTAATACTTCTTCAACTAATATTTCAGTATCTGGCTGAGGTATTAATACATCCTTAGTTACTAAAAACTTTAATTTCATAAATTCTTGGATTCCTGTTATATATTGAAGTGGTTCACCTGAAATTAATCTTTTTAAATTTTTAATATATTCATCTCTTTGATTAGGTGTAACCTCTTTTTTATCATAAATTATTAAATATTCTCTTGTCTTTTTTAATGTAAATTCAAGAATCATTCTTGCCTTATTTTTAGGTCCATCTACATTCTCATTTTTTAGAATCATTATTCCTTGATTTAATAGTTCTTTTATTGTCATACAAATTCCTCCCATACTAGATTTGCTAAATCTAATCCTTTATTCGAAATTTTTATCACATCTCCATCAATAACAATTAATCCTTCGTTTACAAGTTTATTTAATTCATTTTTAAAAATCATAATTGGATTTTCATCAAATTTTTCTTCAAATTTGGATATTAGTATTCCATCTATTTTTCTTAATCCTAACATCATATATTCTTTCATCATATCTTCTTTGTTTTGTGTTTCTTGAATTATATATCTTTTTTCAAACTCTATTTCATTAGATAAATTTATATATTCATGTAAATTTGTAGTATTACAAAATCTTACTCCGTCTATATATGAATGTGCAGCAAGTCCAAATCCAATATATTCTTTTTGATTCCAGCAATCCAAATTATGTTTTGATTCAAAACCTGGTCTTGCAAAATTTGATATCTCATAATGTTTATATCCATTTAATTCAAGAAAATCTTTTACATACCAATACATATTTCTTTCTAATTCTTCATCAGGAAGTATTAGTTTTCCTTCATTTATTAATCTTTCGATTGGTGTATGTTCTTCAATTATTAAAGAATATACTGATATATGTTCAGGTTTTAATTTAACAACTTCTTGTAATGAGTTTTTTATATCTTCTACTCTTTGATTTGGAAGACCAATCATTAAATCCACATTTATATTCTTAAATCCAACTTTTCTTGCTAAATTATATGTTTTTAAGAAATCTTCATATTTATGAATTCTTCCAATTTCTTTTAGTAATTCATCTTTTGTACTTTGAAGTCCTATACTTAATCTATCTATTCCTGCATTTATATAGTCTTCAAGTTTTTCTTTCGTAACTGTTCCTGGGTTTACTTCAATTGTAGTTGATATGTTTTTTATATCACAATTAAGTAACTTTAATGTTTTTACTATTTCTTTGCTTTCTACATATGAAGGAGTTCCTCCTCCTATATATATTGTTTCAATTTCTGTATCATTATTTTTTTCTTTCCAATTTTCTATTTCTTTTCTTAATGCTTTAAAATACTTTTCTTGCATATTTTCTATTCCTGCAAAAGATACAAAATCACAATATATACATTTTTGTTTACAAAATGGTATATGAATATATACTCCTATTTTTTTTGTCACTAAAATCCCTCTTATCCCTTTGATAATTCAACTAATTTTTTTAATCTATAGTTTACTCCTGATTTTCCTATTTTTTTACTTAAATGGTTTCCTAGTTCACTAAGTGGCATATCAGGATTAGCAAGTCTTAGTTCTGCAATTTCCCTTAATGATTCATCTAATTTTTGAAATTCGCCATTTTTCTTTAGTTTTTCAATTGCAGCAATCTGTTCTGCTGAAGCACTTATAACTTTATCAAGATTTGCTGTTTTACAATTTGCTAGTCTATTTACTTTATTATTCATATGTCTTTGTACTCTTATTTCTTCAAATTTAAGCATAGATTTAGTTGCTCCAATAAATGCTAAAAAGTTTGATATTTCTTCACCATCTTTTATATATATTGATTTTTCTAATTCTTTTAACTTAATATCATATTCTGATACCTTTTTAATAATATTTTTTATATCTTCTTTATTTTTAAGCTCAATTTCTAAATGATATTTATTTTCAGGATTATTTATTGATCCTGATCCTAAAAAAGTTCCTCTTACTATAGATTTTAATAATTCTAAATCTTTTATATCTAATATATTTATTTCTTCAAAACTCAGTTTTTCTAATTCTTTTTTATTAAAAGTTATATCAAAAACCTTACCTTGTATTTCTATTGAAAAATTATTTATATTCATATTTTTAAGAAGTTTTGCAAATCTATTAATATTATATTCACTTTCTGTTGAAAACTTTATTTTACCATTGCTATCATTTATGTTATTACTAAGAAGATAGCCATATAATTCATATTTTACTTCTTCTTTTCTTACTAAATTATTTAATTCACTTAATTCTTTTTTTATTTCACTTGAAAATGACATATTATCACCAAATTTATTTTACTATATTTTACCTAAAATATCAATATTTGACCTTTAAAAAAACACCAAGAAATATCTTGATGTTTTTAATTTAATTATTTATTTTTAATTGCCATACTCCATTTTCATCTTTAGTGCATTTATTATTTAGCATTTTATTTGGTATAGTAACAATTGGTCTTAATTTACATGATATTTGCTTAACATATCCACCAGATGACCACCATAAAAAACCTCTATTTAAAATGTATCCATTTCCAATAGAATATATTCCATACCAACATCTTGTGTCAGTTTCACCCACACTTACGAATCGTGAAGCTAACCAATATATTTGACTATCTCCTGTATATTTGAATAATAAATCAAATGAGCCATCATCTACATAATCCTCACGTATTCCTTCTCCTCCAATAAATGTGTTTCTAACCTTTAAAAAACTATTTGCTCTTAAATAAAGGTTTGGATCTATTTCTAAACCATCTCCTCTATCACTAACATTAAGTCCATTTGTTTTTAAGTCTTCTGTATCTATTCCATATCCATTTTCATATACGCATATTGCTGGGAAATATGAATAACCACCTTCTAATTTTTTTATATAGTTTCTTTTTGATGCAGCTTTACTTTTTCCTTGTTCAGAAAATTTATTTTCTATATCATCTAGACAAATACTTCTTGCTTTTATTCCTAATGCTGTATTGCTATATTGTTTTTCACATATATCATTTAATACCCTAACTGCATTATTATATCCATAACAACTTTTAACATGAATGTATTGAGTAGTCATTTTATCTGCTATTAAATCAATATTTCCAGTATTTTTATCTATATTAAAAATTTGCCATTTAAAATTTTTATATTGTGAAATAGATTGTGCCGTTTGAGATACAACTTCTCCTTCTCCTTCTGAATTTAACACTTTCAATTTATATGGCTCAGTAACATTATCTATTGTATAATTCACATATTCTCCTACATGTAAATGATCTACATTTTCATATTCTTTGATTTCACCTACATTATCAATTAAATATTTTCTTCTTGAGTCTTTAAATGTTACTATGAAAGTATTCTCATTTGCTTCTAATGTAACTTTCTTTTTATCTCCTACTTGATTTTCTAAAGCTTCTCTTAGAGTATCTTCTACTAGTTTATTATCTTTATCATCACTAATAGCACTCATTTTAGATAATTCTATAATTTCTTTTTCTTTTGCAATTTCTGTCTCTACTTTTGAATCCATTGATTGTTTATATATACCGTTATCAGATACCAATACTCCTATTGTTATTGTTGCTAAAATTATTAGAATTATGATTGTTATAATTAGCGCTATTAGTGTTATTCCTTTTTCTCTATCTAATTTATTACTAATTATTTTCTTCATATCTTCTCCTTGGTTATATTAAAACTATTTACATCTTATATCGTTTTTCTTTTTTATAATTAATTATTTATTTTTAATTGCCATACTCCATTTTCATCTTTAGTGCATTTATTATTTAGCATTTTATTTGGTATAGTAACAATTGGTTTAAGTTTTCTATCACCTACATCTACTTGAAAATATTTATTAGAATATGCTAATCCTCCAGCATTTGTAAATCTATGTAATCCCATTGTTAACATTCCAAACATAACATTACTATCATTGTATGGGACTACATATCTTGATGCAATCCAATAATAATTATTTTCTGCAAAGATTAAATCATGAACAATTTGATTGTCAAAAAATGGTGTAAGGTCTTCTTTTGAATAACAATTTACACTTACTTTTAAAGTTGTTTTAGCACTAGACCACCAACTTTCAATAGTCTCTTTTTTAGATTCACTTCTTCCTAATCCTTTAGTTGAAATTTTATCAGTGTCTATTGCTCCACCTTTTTCATATTTATATAAAGTTGGATACCAATGCCCTGAACAAGTAAAAACAGTGTTATTTATACTGTCTATATACTCTTTTCCATCTGAATTCATTTTATCATATATATCTTCAAATCTAATACTTCTTGCTTCTAATTTAAGTTCTGAATTACTATATTGTTTTTTACAAATATCATGAAGAACTCTAACTCCATTTATATATCCTAAAGAACTTCTAAGTCTTACTATTCCATTTGTAGATGTCTCTGATATTATATCTACAGTTCCGTCAAATTTGTTTACACTAAAAATCTTCCATTTTAAATTTTTAGTTTGAGGTATATTTTGCGCATATCCGACATCATAATTACTTATGTCATCGGAATTTGTTGTCATAGAATAAGTATTTGCATCATCATATGTATAATTTACATAGTCACCTACTTGTAAAAAATCCATATCTACATATTCATCTGTTTCTCCACTATTATAGACAATATATTTTCTATTTGATTCATTAAATGTAACAATGAAATTATTTGTTCCTTCTAAAGTAAATTTACTTTTATCACCTAAAAGATTCTCCAATGCATCACTTAAATTAGATTCTTTAATTATTGCCTTCTTGTCTTTTCCCATTGATTGAACCACACTAAGATTTAATACCTGCTTTTCTTCTGATATACTTGTTTCTGTTTTAGCTTTATTTGAATTTCCGATAATACTATTATTAGCTGTTAGAGCACCTAAACTAATACCTGCTAAAATCAACATAATTATAATAGTTATTATTAGAGCTATTAATGTTATTCCTCTTTGGTTCTTTTTCATATATTACTCCTTCTTCATTATAGTATTTTTTTATTTTCCTTTTATATATTATTTTTCAATAATATAATATCAAAACTTAGATTTACAGTCAATAACTATCTTTTATATTATTATTAATAATTTATTTTTTTCATTACCATATTATTACAAGCATTTCTTTTAAATT
>OCTW013386962.1_pt1 | contig 11240 bp, 11 predicted proteins | sample 1539671 | NCBI WGS metagenome assembly OCTW01 (sample SAMN02144230, study PRJEB22623) | gut metagenome | biome: sheep rumen | host: Ovis aries | place: New Zealand | reverse complement strand
TTTCATTCCGCTATGCGAAAAAGCAAGAATCTTCGGCATCACCTTTGCCAAAAGCGATTTGTTTTCTTCTGCAAAGAAACCTCCCAACCCACTTACAGCATTCACCACAGCTTTAGCACCAGCAAACTTTGCAGCCAACGTACCCCAGAGGATTGTCTTCATTCCCACGTGGTGTATCACATCAGGCTTCTCCTTTGCGTACAGTTTTCTTAAGAAGTTCAGCGTTTTCAGCTCCTCAAATATGTTCATGCCAGAACGAGACATCGGCAGGTCGATAGTCTTCAGACCAGCAGCCTCTATATCCTTCAGCTGTCCCGTATCCGCTGTCACTATAGTCACATCCCATCCCGCCTTCTGCGCCGCCAGTGCCACAGGTAATCGGTGCGACAAGAAGAACCAGTCCACATTCACTACTATAAATAATTTCTCTCTTTTCATTCTCATTTATATCTAAACCTTCACTTTTTCACTCTGATTTACGTATAAATCGCTCTCTTCTTTCTTCAATTATCCTTTCACATTACTTAGCCCTCTTAAGCACATATTTCCCTATCGCATCCATGCCACAAATCATCTCCAGCATACCAAAGAAATCTTTTTCGTCAACTTTATTCTTTCTGCAAAGAGTTTTGCGATTGGTTCCTTCAGGTAACATATTAGTGAACACAGGAAATATCTTGTCTGAAAGATAAACCTTTTGACTTTTTGGCATATTCACAGATACAGGTGGAGTACTTTTATCCTTCAGGAAGGCATCATTATACGTAAATACATATTCCCCCTTTTTTCTCTCTACCAACTGTCCAGCAAAAACATCTCCATAATTTACGTCAACCTTTCGCATATTTCCCACTATCTAATCATTTGTTTAACCTGCGACACCATTTCCATTCCCACCACATCGAGAATTTTCCTTAATGTCTCAATTGACGGATTACCTACACCTCGCTCCAAATCCTTCACTGTTGATATACTGACACCAGAGTATTCAGAGAGGTCCTGCTGAGAAATTCCCAACAAGACCCTACGCTCTTTTATCGTTTTTCCTATATCCATCAAAGTATGAATTATCGTACTTTGGGTGCAAAGGTAATACTTTTTTTCTTACAAATCAAACGAAAGTACGATTTTTCGTACTTTTGATGCTTCACTTTGCTTTCATCACCTCCTTGCGGAAGCTGTATAGCCCTAAGAGATTATTTGCCAGTACCAGAATTCTCATAAATGAAAGAGTTAGTATTCTGTAAAATAAGAACCTAATTCAAAATCAAATTCATCTGGAGTGAATTGTACGTAACCAGTCCAAGGATAGAAAGTCAATTCTCCAAAATATATGTTACCACCAACATTGTAGAGATCCACTCTTACAAAGGGGAAATCCTTTGAAAGCTCACGAGCCACCTCAAGCATTTTCTCAAAGTTCTCTGGTTTTGGATAATAATCCTCGAACTGCTCGTGGTCGGTGGTAACACTCTTACGTTCCCACTGTGGCGTATAAAAATTACGTTTATGGTCAATATACCTATCCTTATCCACTATAATGTACTTAGGCTCGCCATTGAAGCAGAGGATTTTGAAATCCTCTATTCCCGCCTCCGGATTATCTTTATTTATCAATAACTCCTCAGCTATTATTTGTGATTTTTTTATGCCCGTATATGCCCACTCTCTACCAGCATTTATATCCTTTACATTCAACCAAGAATTAAGTTTTAATCTAAGAGAATCGATATCTTCTTTCGTTTTGTCTGTTACAATTATAATATTTTCTCCTCCACCACCATCTGTAGTTTTTAGTACAAACGAGTCAGGCAAGGCAGCAAAGTTAATATCGTTTGCGTTTCTCCATACCCCATACAGTTTTACGAGATATTCCCCCAATCCCTTTTCTTCTATGTGTTTACGTACCTCATACTTGTCCACACATCTTGGCAATAATGGATTGCGGTACTTCATCTTGTATAATTGAAGTTTCTCAGTCCACCTCCTGGGCCTTTTAATATTTGGCCATCGTCCTAATTTTATCTTATATTGCAATGGCAACATCAATCTGTCAGGGACCCACTTAAGCATCCATAATATCTTGAAACGCAACTGTTGACTTCTAATAATTTTCTTATAATTCATACCTTTATTTCTGTTTAATTATATGGGCAGGGTTGCCTACTACAGTACAATTGTCTGGAACATCCTTCACAACCACAGCGCCAGCTCCTATCGTCACATTATTCCCGATGTGCACATCACCAATAATGCAAGCATGACAACCAATAGAAACATTATCTCCTATAACAGGACGATTACCTCCTACTGCATTCATTCCCGCTTTAGTTCCTATGGTAGTACAATGAATACAACGAAAATTTTTGCCTATAGACTCCGCATTGAGCACTGTTGCATAAGGATGAGCAAACCAAAAGCCCTCACCTACCTTAGTAGTATATGGTATATTGAAATCCTTTGCTGCTGGACGCCACCAACCTATGAATAGCGTGGCTATTGGTCCTATGCGTCGATAGAAAAGAGATCTGTAATAGCTGTTATTATGCAAAAAGAATAGGAGCATCAACACGGAAGGAAGTTTTATACCAATTTCTATCTGATGTGATAGCTTATATAAATCACTTTTTATCAGTGAGCGCAACCCAGGTTTTAAATAATATACGACAATGTGTGGTATATATAAGACTCCCAAAATAATAGCACCAACTAAACGCAATAAATTACGAAATTTCTTTTTTGTTTTATTATCCATATAACTTATTTATAATAATATTTATAAAGACGATTACATAGCAAACGTCCAAATGAATATCCCATTATCTTCGATATTAAAACAACAATGGCCTTTTGATTAAATAACTTATACTTTATAAATCTCTGGAAAGGTAGTTTAGACATCAAAGTCGCATTGTAGTATTCTGCTGTCATACCCTCTGCCACTCTTAATCCTGTAAAAGCAAGTGCCACCCATAACTGAAAAATCTCTTTTGAGTATTTGTCTATATCAAGATTTTCTTCTGTCCATTGGCGTATTGCTAATAATTGCTTAAAGGAACTAAGTGTAATATTATTTGTGTATGAGTTTCCATTTAAAACTCTACGATAATGGTATAAACATTTAGGCAGAAATACGACATTCAATTGGTAGCGAAACAACTTTAACATCAAGAGAAAATCTTCACCCATGTTAATGCCCAATTGCCAATCAACAGAATACTTTTGAAATAAACTTTTTCTATATAATTTGTTCCATACCATATGAGGAAATCTGCCTTTTAATACTTCAGAGAGCATATCTCCTTTGAAATCAAAATCAGAAGCGAAATGGTGCTCCTTCACCATACCATTCTCATAATTAGAATAATACTCACAATATACAATATCAGCATCTGTTTCTTTAGCCTTGCTATACATTAAACCATACATATTTGGCTCAACCCAATCATCAGCATCACAAACACAAAAGTATTCGCCTCGGGCATTTTCTAATGCTGCCTGTCTTGCTGAAGCTAATCCACCATTTTGCTTATGAATCACCTTAACACGCTCATCTAAGTCTGAATATTCATCGCAAATTTGTGGTGTTTTATCTATGCTTCCATCGTCAACGACGATAATTTCAATATCCTTTAGTGTTTGATTTATAACGCTATCCAGACAACGTCTTAAATAGTGCTCGACATTATAGGCTGCTATTCCTATTGACACCTTTACTTTTTTAATATTATCACATTCCATAGTCATATTCTGCATTATTTGTTCAAGCTACCTCTTAAAAAGGATTTAGTCAGGTTTTTTCTCTCTTCTATGATAGAATTAACTTTGTCATAGTCAATCTCTCTATCGCAATAATCCAATATGCTTAAATCTTCAACATGACGACCTTCAAGTCCTGTGAGTTTTAAAATACTTGCAATTCTTGCTGAAAAATTTGGTGGATATATATCTATGAACTTCTTTTGAAAAATCAAACTAAACAATGTTCCATGGAAAGAATCCGTTATAATATAAGAAGCATACTTAAAAAGAGACAACCATTCATCTATGGTAGGATTCTCTTTAAAAAATGCATTCTTATACTGATTTATTTTTCTTGACTTCACATATACCACCTGTAATTTCTTATGGGAAGAAAACCTGTTCACATAGTCAACAAATTTCCGACTTGTATTGAGTTGATATACAAATATGTAGTCTTCTGATATTAATCTTTCTGATGTCATATCATGCCATATATTACTCTCTACAACTAATGTCGGATCCAAAACAAAAGTGGCATTATTAATACCTAATCCATTTAGAATGCTTAAACCAGATGATTCGCGAACTGAAATAGCATCGTAACGAGACAATAGTTTCTTTACCTCACTTTTGTCTTTCTCTGGCAACTTTTCTATTCCAAAACTAGCAGAGAAAGATATTTTCTTCTTATCATCAGGAGCAAAACCTAAAAAATAGGCTTTTGACACGCCATTTATCACTGTGTTCCATGTTTGATCACTACCAGTACAGTAAACATCTGCTTTTGGTAAATCCGCTTCTAATTCTCGTACTGACATATAACGTTTCGTCAAATGCAAATATCTCTCACGAAATGCGTCCATAATTTCTGCACGCCGAGTGTTTTCCTTCTTTATCAGGAGCAATATTAATTGCTTCAACTTTATCTTCCATCCTGGTCCACCATACTTTAGCACCTTTCTGACACTATTCATTTGCAGATTCTCTTGGATATAGTCCAAGGTCTCCACTTCACAACCCAAGTCTTGAAATATACGCTCTGTCGCATAAGTTTGCAGAACTGAACCATAATTGTTCACAGCCTGCATAGTAATATTTAATACTTTCATTATCTTATATATTTATTAAGAGTCCACTCTATTTGTGGGGGAAAATAACTGAGAATTTGTTTCGTACAATTTTTTATCTTCTTCATAAAAGAATAGCGCTGCCTCAAAGGAGCTATACTCTCTTTTAGGGTTTTTGAATCATCCGATAGTAATTGTAGTAATGTTCTTCGTAATCTGCTGTCAATTTTATACGTCTTAGACCAACTCTGGTATGGAAGAAATATATTGTAATCTTTCTCTTCAAAGCATATATTATCTGTTATCTTTTCAAACAACTTTTTTCCATTATCAGATACCACACTTATAGCAGACACTCCAGTATATGTTGAGTGAAACACGGGTCCCCAAAAATCACCTAAACGAATATCAGTATAGGCCAAAGTTTTTCTGAATTTACAATTGGTACAAGAAGATTTAAGCACTTGATCAGAAAAGAAAAACTCAAAAAACTCATTGTTTTTGGGTGAACTTTGAAAAATCATTTTATCATTAGCAAACACTTCTAAGATAAACTTACCCCATCCTCTGCGTTTACTTCTCCATATAACATTAGAGAATTGATTTACTCCGTTTTTTTTCTTAATATCTTCACTCACTTTATTCCACACCAGCATTGATGGGCAACCGTGACAATACAAGTCTATCAATAAATGCTTATCTCTACAATTCTTATTATTCAAATAACGGGATATGGCGTATATCTGGCAAGGAAGACCAAAAACAGCGAATTTAACATTGCTACACTCCTCTACAATCTTCCTAAAGGCATCCACGCTATAACTCTGTATATACTTTGAGCCCCTGAATCTGTCCGTTTCTTCAGATGTTAATGCAACCTTTGCTTCTGCAATGTTTTTTGGGGGATTATAAACTACTCCTATTACCTTATATCCATCTTTTATGAGTTGTTTTGCCAATAAGTCTGCTAAGCCACCAGACGTAGTATTACTTAATACATCATGAGCTTTTGAATAAGCTGAATATAATGTCGTCTTCGACAGGTCTTCAGAAGTTGTCTGTTTGACATTGTTGTCAAATTTAGCACACACTTCAACACACTGTCCACAATTGATACAAAGACTCTCATCAATATATGGCTTGTAAAAGCCCTCCTCATCCAAACGAATATCTATAGCATTTTCCCTACATACAGAACTGCACATCTGACATCCGGTGCAATGGTTCGTTGCCATGCTATGATTAATATTCTCTTGCATTTTCCTTCTGCTATTTATTTTATTTGCATCACTATTTCCTACTTTGCAATCTCTTTACATGGTTAGTCCATAGCTTATAGCATTGTTTTGTAAACTCTAATGGTGACAATGTAAAGGATTTCAAAAATACCTGAAATGCCAGTTTATAATATTTATATGCCAAATGGCTTTCAAAAACTTTAGCATAATTAGCAACTATTATCTTTTTCTTTATCCCAGGACAATCTTGTTCTAATTTATCAAACTGCGTATCAAATGTTGCAAAAAACTTTTCTTTTAATTGGTTCAGTTTCTCTCCTTTTAACATATTATTGGCTCCAGCTGATGTCTTATGTGACAAATACTCTGGTATGCAGCCCATTTTGAACCCTTCAAAGAAAAATCTTAGCAGAAATTCATAGTCTTGATGACGGTTAAAAGATTCATCAAAGCCATTTAAACATTCAACCGCCCTTCGACTGAGTAATACGCATGATGTCTGTATTGAAACATAATTTGTCAAATATTGTATAGAAATATTCCCCTCGCAAGCATTATTCGGATTTTTTACATTTCCTCTAACGAACGTATAGCAATAAACTGCATCAAATTCTGGATGAGAGACCATGTATGCATATTGCTTTTCCAATTTGGATGGCTCCCAAAAATCATCATCATCAAAAAAAGCTATATAATCCCCTTTTGAAGCCCTGAATCCCGTATTACGAGCTGCTGAACCATTCTTATTATGTTCATGCTTTAAATATACTACTTGAGGATTATTCTCGTATTTGCGCATTAGTTCCTCTGTCTGCATCCTCTCTTTGGTTTCTGGATTGTTGTCATCAACAACAATAATCTCAAAATTTCGGTATGTTTGAGAAAGAACAGAGTCTATCGCAATTCCCAGATTGCCAGTTTGTTTATAAGTTGGTATAACAACTGAAATTAATTTTTCTTCTTTCATAATATCTTATATGTTTTCTTCTTCTACAACAAATGAACTTGACAATACAAATCCAAAGAATAACCATAATCTCGCTAAACTCCACATGTCACCAGAAAATAAAGCTCCAGGAACAGATGAAAAAAAGAGAACTGCAAAGACCGCATACTCACCTATGGAACAGTTTTTTAATATATTAGCACTTCTTTTTACCAATGGAACCATCATCACTGTAAAGAACGCTAAACCTCCATCATACAGCATTTGTAAAACAAAATTATGTGGATATAGCATTCCTGTATTTGCATCAAACCTATCTAATCCATGTCCGAGAAATGGTTGGTCAATTATACCACTGATAGCTACAACATTCAATATATCTCTGCCATTAGACAAATCGTTTTCTGCGCTAAGACGAAGGATCTTTTCAACAAAATGCAACTTACTTCCATATATATCTGCTATATAATCAATAATTTCAACAACAAAATAGAAAGAAAAGTACATTATTAATATACCTACAATGATCATCATTTGCCAATGCTCTTTCTTCCTAACACCCATGCTTTCAGAAGACGGATGCTTAAACAGATAAAGAAAAGTTACTAATAGTACAACACTTAAAAGCGGACCGCGCGAACCATATTGAAGAATTTGTATAAAGAAAATTAAGTTGATAATAGACAGTCCTATTGTTATTATCTTATCCCTATTGCATTCATCTTTATAATAGATAAACAAATAAACGATTGTTGCACATATTGGCACCAAGAATGCATAGGATGCATCCATTGATATTGACTCACTCCAATCTGAAACATAACTAAAAACTTTATCAATCCTAAGGATGGTAAACGAGGGAAAAAACATAATGGCTTTTATGAATATTCTCGCATTGATCCTAACTAAGCTGGGAATAGTCATGGACATAATCACAAAAACAAAAAAAAATAAGAATTTTATTCTCGGCGGACCAATAAATTCATTTGTTAAAAAATAAAACACTAACAACAATGATGTTATAATTACATAAGTCCGCCCTATTCTGTTTAGGACATTTCCAATTCTAAATACAACACATAGAACGATTAAAACAATTGGACCCATATATAACATAGACATAAAACCTTCATCACCACTAGACGAAAGAAAGCCATACGAAAGACTCCAGTTTATACATTTTATGTCTGCATAAAAAGCAACAAGAAATGACTGAAGTACTATTAAAATGGGAATATTTTTATAACTTTTGAATAATATCATTTTTTTCTAACTGTTCCTTTAGTTTGTTTACAACATAATCCTCCAAATAAATTTCTTGATATGATGAAATATTAGTAATATAGGGCTCTACCCCCTCATTTAATGCCTTTTGTATTGTTACACACAAAGAATCCACATCATTATAGCGATAAAGCATTCCTACACCGTATTTTTCCACCTCATACTTAAACGGATTAAAATCAGGAGCAATAATTGGCTTTCCGTGAAGCAGCGCCTCTGTCATCGTTCCATTAGAAGCACATGAAGCCTGTTTCTCGTCACATAATACAAGAAAATCACAATTGCTTATCATATCCTCATATTCTGTATCTGGAATGTATCTGTCTATTCTGTTTATATTAGACAGACTGGAGGAGAGTTCTTCTATTTTCTTATTATATTTAGTGTCTTGCTTACACCTACCTGCTATTGTATAGGTAATACGACTGTCATTCAAACGTTTCATTGCCTCAATGCATAACTCCACTTTTTTTTCGGCACGTAAAGTGCCAATATACAAGAGATTGAGCGATTTACCTGCTGCTCCTTTTCCTTTTATGACACTTTTTTCTTTTATAACCCGCTCTGGACGTAGTATTAGTCTTCTTTCTTCCAATCCCACCAGCTCTTCAAATTCTTTTTTTATCAGTTCATTAGATACGAATAGATTAAGATTTTTATATTTATGGATATTTCTATATAACGCCCTTGAAATAAAATGATATAACCCAATCTTATCATTTTTCCAATTTAAAACATATGCAGAGCGTAATGCCCACATGAAATAATTAGTGTGTTTATCAAAAGCTCTAAAGAAAAAAGCAGGAGTAGCAAGCGTCATCGAACCCAAATATATATTTGGAGCTATCCCTCTTAGTTTCTTTATTATCCTATACAAATATATATCTTTCTTAATTCGATAATATAGATTGACTAAACCACTCTTTTTTCTCGTATATGTCATGGGGGTACGAAATACTCTTGGGCAATCTATATCAAGCGAAATATGGGGGATGCCATCAACTTTGCATAATACTTCTTCCTTGAAAACATCAACAATTGCAACCCTATAACCAACCTTCTGAAGAAGTCTAGCTAAAATTCCCAAATCTTTATAATGATTTTCTACAGAATAAAGATGTTCAATTAAAAGGAAATCGTATTTCATAATCTATCTACACCAAAAATGATATAACTATTCATTATCTTGATACTTGCTTAAAGTCTTTTAATGAAATATCTCTTTCTTCTTTCGATTTTTCCAAAAAATCTGCAAAATCTGCAAACACAGGTTCTGAATTATAGAAATCGTTTATAACCTCCTTCTCTAAATCCCCTCCTAATGATGTCTTAAAATACCTCTTTAATGATTCTTCATCACGCTTTATAAAAAGTGATGAAAAATTTCCCATTTCTTTTATTGTTGGTTCTCTATGGTACTCCTTCCTAATTATATTAGCTAGTAGGAAAGCTTCCTTCGTTTGAGATTCCTTTCTACGTTTATAGAATTCATCAAGTGAACATATTATTTTTGCAGGGACTCCTGCCACTATTGAATTATCAGGTACATCCTTCGTAACAACAGACCCCGTCGCGACAATTACATTATTACCAAGTTTTACCCCCCCCATAATCACTGAACGCATACCTAAAAAACAATTGTTGCCAATAACAGTTTGTCCCGGACAATCATTTGTCAAAAAATGATAGATAGGACGTAACACAGAAAAAGAATAGTCATGTGTTAATATTAGCACTCCTGCTGTTATTTTACAACAACTACCTATTTTTAAAAGATATGGTCTTGAAATATCTATGTTTAAGGTTGAAGGGGAGTAAAACTTCGTATTCTCTCCAACATATACGCCCTTATTTCTCAAATATTTTATATAGGTCTCACTATTATATTTTTCACCTAAAATTATTCTTTTTATTAATTCAATAATTTTCATTTTTCTTCCATTATAATTATATTCTCAAAATTAAGGTTGATACCACGTCCTAACAACGTTAATACATAATAACGTATCGTATCACGTATAACGTATAGATAATGCATTTTCTTATGTCGCATAAAATTCAGTAACCTAAAGTATTTTCGCATATCACTTTTTGCATATCTTACACACGAAATCAAGGGTAAGTAAATTTTAGTTTTAATATCATATTCTGCAAGAAGATGCTGCGTACTATCCCAAGCTCTAATACGGTCACAAGTCGTTTCGTAAGATTCTACACGAATTGACGTTCTCAAAGAACCTTCACGTATAACATACCAATAAATAGGACTATCAATCGCACATACCTTATTTGCCACCAATCCTGTTTTTACAGAGAACAGTAAATCATTATGCGCACGTGTCTCTTGAAATACAATGTTATTATCCGTCACTAAACTATGTCTAATAAATTTTCCCCAAGGCTCTGTATAACATAGTCTTAAATACAAATCATTCCCTGTTTCTATATATCTATTTATAATCCTACTTTTATTCTTCTGCGGATAAATCTTTGCTGTATCATAGCAATCACATACTTGCACGTTGAAATAAATAATATCATGTTCATCATTTAAATATTTATCCAAAGTGTTTGATAAGTTCGCATCGAAGAAGTCATCTGAATCTGAAAAAACGAGCCACTTACCTTCTGCGTGTTTCAAGCCTACATTCCTTGCTCTACCTGCACCTTTTGACTGGCTGGCATCAAGCAGTATCACCTGCTGGTTCTTACGCTCTCTCAAGGCTGGCTTCTTGCCTTCATCACTGTTGTCATCTACTACGATTACCTGCACGTCATCCCTCTCCGGGATGCTGTCCACACACCTCTGCAACAGGTCGGGACAGTTTTTATGGGGGATTATAAAACTGTAGTTAATTTCTTTGTTCATATTTCGTTTTTTTATCTCTTTTCTATCACGTACTTCTCTATGTTCCTCGTCTCCTTCGAGAAATTCATGCCTATGAGGAAGGTATGCTTGTC
>OCTW013369945.1_pt1 | contig 11240 bp, 10 predicted proteins | sample 1539671 | NCBI WGS metagenome assembly OCTW01 (sample SAMN02144230, study PRJEB22623) | gut metagenome | biome: sheep rumen | host: Ovis aries | place: New Zealand | reverse complement strand
GTACAACAGTTCGGTTGAAGAGCGGCTGAATCTCGATCTGGAGTATATCCAGAATTACAGTTTATGGCTGGATGTGCAGCTGTTTATTTTCAGTTTCAAGTTTTTCACAAGGGCAGACGATGAACGACAGGAATAACGAAACGAGGACGAGGCGGAAGCGGCCGCTGGTGATTGCGGCAGTAACTTTGGGAATGATTGCGGTTGTAATGGCTGCCGGCTGGAAAGTGCTGAATGCCCTCGGAAAAAATTCGCTATATTCCGCGGGAAAGGATGCGCCGGTGCTTTCGATGCCCGGAGAAAGCGCGGCGGCCGGCGCGTCAGAGAACGAAGCGGCAGGGCAGGCGGCGACAGAGCAGGAAAACTGGCAGGAAGGCTGGGTCCGCTACAACGGAAAAGTCTATCAGTACAACAACCGGATTCTGACGTTTCTGTTCATGGGCATCGATGACATGAACAAGGTTTCCAGGAAAGCCGGCGGACAGAATGGCGGGCAGGCGGACGGTTTGTTTTTACTCGTGATCAATCCGGATACAAAGAAGATTTCGGTTGTGGCAATCAATAGAAATACCATGACGGAGATGGATCAGTACGACGCGGACGGAAACTTTGAGTATTCCGGAAAGGGGCAGATCTGTCTCGCGCACGGGTTCGGGGATGGCATGGAGCTCTCCTGCGAGCGGCAGGAGAAGGTGGTGTCGAATCTGTTTTACAATCTGCCTGTGAATGGATACGTGTCGATCAATATGGGCGCAGTGCCGACGATCAATGACGCGGTCGGCGGCGTGACAGTGCCGCGGATGCGCTATGAGAACGGGAAAATCGTTTACGGAACCGATGAGACGATTTACGGTAAAGATGCGCTGCAGTATGTCAGGTACAGGGGCTATGATTTTGACGCGGCGTCGTACCGGCTGGAGAAGCAGAAGGTGTATCTGAAGGCACTCGGCGCGAAGATGCTGGCGCAGGTTAAGAGCAATCCCGCGTCGGCGGTGAATCTGTTCCAGGCGGTTTCACCATATATGGTGACGGATATCAGTCTTTCGGAGATCACTTATCTTGCGGACAGTCTGGGCGGATATTCGCTGGACGACAAGATTTATTCGCTGAAAGGCGAAACGACGGTCGGGGATCAGGGATTCGAGGAATTCCACTATGATGAGGGCGCTCTGTATGATCTGATGATGCAGGTGTTCTACGAGGAAGTAAAGGAACAGGATCAGGCAAAAGGATGAAAAGGGAACCGGAGTACGAGTTCGTGGATATGCACTGCCATATATTGCCGGCGGTGGACGACGGATCGGAAAGCATGGAGATGACGCGAAGGATGCTGCAGACCGCGCGGGAAAATCATATCGGCGCGATCATCGTAACGCCGCACTACAAGGGCGGGCATCATAATGCGGAGCCGGAAAAGATCCTGCAGCGGATTGAAGAGGTGCGAAACGCAGTGCCGGAGGCTGATTCGCCGCTGCTGTATCCGGGAAATGAGATTCTGTATGACAGCACGGTGGCGGACAAGCTGCAGGCGGGCAGAATCTGTACGCTGGCGGGCTCGGACTGTGTGCTGGTGGAGTTCCGACCGGACGAGGAGTACTCTTATCTGCGGGAGGGTCTGCGGAAGCTGATTTATGAGGGATACCGGCCGGTGCTCGCGCACTGTGAAAGGTATGACTGTCTTCTGAAAAACAAAGCCTTCGCGGCAGATCTTCGCAGAAACGGCGTGCGGCTGCAGGTGAATGCGCAGAGTGTGCTGCCGGGACTGTTTTCCCCGGTTTACGGATTTGTCAACCGGCTATTGGCGGAAAAGATGGTCGATTTTATCGGGACAGACGCGCATAAGGACAAGGGACGGACGCCGCAGTGTCTGGCCGCGTGGCGCTGGCTTGTCAGGAAATATGACCCCGATTATGTCCGCGAAATCATGCGGGAAAACACGGCACAGCTCCTTCCATCTTGCAAATTGTCCGCAAACCAATTAAAATAATTAGATAGCGGTGCCGGGAAACGGCAGACGGATGACCGGAGGCGCCGGGGTGTGGCCCAATGGTAGGGCACGTGGTTTGGGACCACGGGACTGCAGGTTCGAGTCCTGTCACTCCGAGATACGGCAGAATCACATGATGGCGGTGTGGTTCTGCCGGTTTTTGTTATCAGAGACTACAGACTGCGGGCAGGTGCGCTCCATGACATTTTCATTGCTGACAATTCTGGATATGATCGGAACGGTCGCCTTCGCGATTTCAGGGGCACTGACCGGTATCCGGCAGCGGATGGATATCTTCGGCGTCAATGTGCTCGCGATCTGCACGGCCACGGGCGGCGGAATGCTGCGGGATATCATCGTCGGGCGGTTCCCGCCGGCTATGTTCCGGAACCCGGTTTATGTCGTGGCGGCGTGCGTGACGGCGAACATTGTCTTTCTGGTAGTACGCAGGAAGCGGACAGTACCGAAGACGGTCATCACGGTCTATGACAAGGTGCTGTTCTGGTTTGACACGTTCGGCCTCGCGGCCTTCACAGTGGACGGCGTTATGATGGGGATTGATCAGGGATACGGTTACAACATCTTCCTGATTTCGTTCCTCGGATTCACAACCGGCGTTGGCGGCGGCGCGCTGCGGGACATCCTTGCGAATCAGATGCCGTATATCTTCCGCAAGCATATTTACGCGATCGCTTCGATCGCGGGGGCGGTCACGACCGGACTTTTCGAATATTATCTGCCGGGACTGCGGCTTTCGGGCATGTTGTCGGGATTTGCGGTTGTGATTCTGCTGCGTTTTCTGGCCGCGCACTTTGAGTGGAATCTGCCTGTGATCAAAATGTGAATTCATTGTGAACCTTTGGCCAACTTGATTGTTGGTGGCATCTGCACATGCTATTATTCGCGTGTAGGAGGTATCAATTATGTGGACAATTCAGAATTTAAAGCAACGTGGAAACGCAGTTTTTCATAAATCTTACTGGAGAAGTGTGCTGGCGGCGCTTGTTTTATCAATCGCGACCGGAATGGCCGGCGGCATGACGAGGACTGTGACCTATCACTATACGACAGAATATCCGGGAAGCATCCATTTCTATGGTGATTTCGGCAACGCCATGGAACAGTTCGGAAACAACGTGCACGAGCTCATCTCGGGCTTCGGACCGCTTCTTCCGATTATCAGCCTGTTCGCTGCGATCACGATCTGGTCGTTTATCGCCATGCGGATTGCGATTGATATTTTTCTGCTTGCGCCTCTGGAAGCCGGGAGTCAGCGGTTTTTCGTTGTCAACCACTATACAGACGGGAACGCAAAGGTGCCGGAGATTCTGTATCCGTTTTCGCACAGCTACATGAATGTCGTTAAAACAATGCTGCTGCGCGTAGTTTACATCTTCCTGTGGTCATGTCTGCTTATTGTGCCGGGCATTATCAAAGGGTATTCTTACCGGCTGGTTCCGTACATTATCGCGGAGAATCCGGAAATGCAGACCAAAGAGGCGTTCCGGCTTTCGATGGAGATGATGAACGGTCACAAGTGGCATACATTTCTTCTGGATTTGTCGTTTATCGGCTGGGATATCCTGAACCTGTTTACATTCGGCATTCTCGATTTGTTCTATGTGACACCTTACCGTTTCTCGACCTACACGGAACTTTATGTAACCCTGAAGGAAAATTATCTGGGAGCGCAGGACTGAGCGGAGATTGTTATGCCCGGCCGTGGCGCAGCTTTGCATGAGGGGAGGCTCGCACGGAATGATCAGTAAAATCACAGCCGAAGAAATCGCGGAGAACATCCGCAGCAACAACGTACAGGGTCTGAAGGACCTGAAAGAGAAGCTAAACCGTGTCAATCCTGTCGATATCGCGCAGGTTCTTGACGAGCTTACAGACGAGCAGCGGCTGATCGCGTTCCGGCTTCTGAGCAAGGATAATGCGGCGGACACGTTCGTTGAGATGGAGCAGGACAGCCAGCAGAAGCTGATCGAGGGCTTTACCGATAACGAGCTGAAGCAGGTGCTGGCAGACGTATACGCCGATGATATGGCGGATATGCTGGAGGAGATGCCGGCGAATGTGGTCGAGCGTGTTTTGTCCAAAACAGACCCGCAGATGCGCGCCGACGTAAACCAGCTGCTGCAGTATCCCGAAGACAGCGCGGGCGCTGTCATGACGACCGAGTATGTCTCACTCAAGGAAGCGACGAAGGTTTCGGACGCGTTTGACTGGATCCGAAAGAACGGCGATGACAGAAAAGATCTGTATACTTGTTATGTGACAGACCCGCAGAAGAAGCTGATCGGCGTTGTTACGGTCCGCGACATGCTGCTGTGCAAGAAGGATGTTCCTGTCAGTGACATCATGGAGAGGGACATCATTTCGGTCAGAACGCTCGACGACAAGGAAGACGCCGCGAAGCTGTTTGACCGTTACGATCTTTCGGCACTGCCGGTTATCGACAACGAACAGCGGCTTGTCGGTATCATCACATCGGACGATGCGATTGATGTCCTGCAGGATGAGAACACGGAAGATTTCCAGAAGATGGCCGCGATCGTTCCGCAGGAGGACACGTATTTTGAGACGTCGGTCTGGCAGCATGCGAAGAACAGACTGCCCTGGCTTCTGATCCTGATGTTCTCCTCGATTTTTACCGGGATGATCATTGACAAGTATGAAGCGGCGTTCACGACCATGCCGGTTCTGGTCGCTTTGATGCCGATGCTTTCGGATACCGGCGGTAACTGCGGTTCCCAGACATCGACGCTGGTGATCCGCGGAATGGCGGTTGATGAAATCAAACTGAAGGATTTCCTGCGCGTATTCTGGAAGGAGTTCCGGATTGCGATTATTGTCGGCGCCTGCCTTGCTCTGGCAAACGGCGCCAGAATTCTGATTCAGTATCATAATCCGGTACTTGCGATGATCATCGCATCGACGCTGGTGTTCGTTGTGATCGCGTCCAAACTGATGGGTTGCTGTCTGCCGATGCTGGCGAAGGCGCTGCACATGGATCCTGCGATTATGGCGTCGCCTCTTCTTACGACGGTCGTTGATGTATGTTCTGTATGGATTTATTTCTCGATCGCGACGGTATTAATGAATTGAATATGGGATTGCAGCCGGCGCTGCGAAGTCTTGGAGGCTTTGCGGCGCCGGTTTTTGTGCGCCGCTACCGCGGGAGAGCGCCATCGCGCTATATGCACCGCGGGAGCGGTCAGTCCCCCGCAGCACGCAGCCGTTAACTGGCGTTCGGGAGTAGTCAGCAGGACTTTGGAATGGTATAGTATTCTAGGATAAAAATCTGATCCGCAGCAAATATCATAAGGATGGACAAAATTATGTTTGAGTCGCACGCGGAAATTGTCAGGCTTTCCATGGCGGGAACCTGGATCTGTCTCGCTCTTGTGGCACTGTTGACAAATCTGGCTTACCGGAACAAAGAAGTCCTGCTTGCGCTTCTGACTTCTGTTCTGATCGGCGCCGGTGTTGTAGCCGGGTACCTTGGAAGCAGCCTGATCACTACGAATTCGATCAAGGTCATCATGGCCTTTATGCTGGCTGCCTGTGCCGTTACGCTGGTTCTTGCAATATTACGCGCAAATGTGACCAGCATTATGCTCGCGAGCGTTTCGGCGATGATTCTTGTTACCGGCGTTTATCTTTTCGGCGGTTTTACAAATGTCATGATTGCCGCAAATATTGAAGCGATCGCAACTGCGCGGCTGGTCACTCTTCACGGTAATCATTAAAACGGCGCCGCCTGATTCTTCCGAGCAGAATTTTCCTCGCGAAGAAAATGACAACCGTCATGAACAGCTGTGCAATCATCAGGCTCATGACGACGCCGTTCGAGCGCAGCAGATATTTGACGCCAAAACCATACCAGGCCATTGCGCCTGTGCAGCCAAGGGCAAGCAGCATCAGAGGAAGGCTCGCCGCCGCGTCTGAAACCGCGCTGACAAATCCGTCCAGCGTCGCGTCAAAGTAGATAAACCGCCCGATAATCAGCCCCAGAAAATACATGATAATCGTGTCATAGTTGTCGTCTTCATAAATGAATTTGATGTAGACGAAGATGATGATCATGTAAAACATGCCGATCAGGCGGATCGCCGCCCGCTCCCGCGGTTCGATGTAAGACAGCGGAATGATCACCTGATCCAGAAAGCTGTTCAGAAGGACGGAGAGCAGAATCATGCCAAGCAGCAGGAGACTTCCGTACTTTGACCATAAAGGACTTTTAGCGGGTCCAAGACCATAATAGTCAATCAGAAAGTAGATTCCGACAAACAGAAAAATCGCAAGCCCGGAGAAGATCAGCTCGAAAAAACGGTCTGCCAGATTCAACAGTTTTTCCTCCGGGGAAAACATTTCCCCGGTTTCCCTGTCCGGTTTTTCGGATAAGGGGCCGGCGGCAGCGCGCAGGATCAGGATCGCCAGTGTGATCACCAGAGCCGCGATCAGGAGGAACGGCAGCGCCTGTTTCCAGTTCAGATAATGCAGCAGGTATTGAGAGAATGTCATATTCATAGTGGCATCATTATAACACCGCGCGAGGAGCACGCATGTGAACAATTGGAGAACTCGTATGCGGATATTTGCGAAAGGGATTCCAACGCCGAAAAACCTCGAAGATGAGAATCCAGCGCTCGAACCCGTTAATAAAGTTTGAAAAAGAGGGTTGACATGTCCGCTGTTCCGTACTAGGATACGAGACATCACAACAAAACAGCAAGGGCGACGACGAAAAAGAGTACCTGCAAGGAACGTTTCAGAGAGCTGCCGGGCGGTGTGAGGCAGTACGCGGTTACAGGGAAAATCATTTCCGAGCTTTGATTCCAAACGATCTTCCAATGCGCGACACGCAAGATTCAGTAAGGATCAACGGCAGGCTTCCGTTATCATGAGCCGCGCATTGATGGATGCGACTGAGTGGCTGCTTATTGCAGCAATAAGAGTGGTACCGCAGAGGATTTAACACCTTTGTCTCTTAGCAGAAATTTGTTAAGGGGCAGAGGTGTTTTTTTGTTGGTGACCTTTGCTGCCTGACGTGCAGAATGAGGAGGATGAGATGAAAACACTCGAAAAAGTAAGTAATTTTGTTGGCAAGTATATGGCGTGGATCGTTATAGCGGTCGCGGCACTTGCGCTGTTCGCGCCGCAGACCTGTCTTTGGATCAAAACAAGCTGGGTAAACACACTGCTCGGCATTGTTATGTTCGGTATGGGACTTACATTGAAGGCGTCTGATTTTGCCGCTGTTTTCACAAGACCGAAAGACGTATTCATCGGAGCGGTCGCACAGTTCACGATCATGCCGCTTCTTGCGTTTGTTCTGACAAAGGTCTTCCAGCTTCCGCCGGAACTGGCAGTCGGTGTCATTCTTGTGGGAACCTGCCCCGGCGGTACTTCTTCCAATGTCATGACGTATCTTTCTCATGGTGACGTTGCTCTGTCAGTCAGCATGACGGCAGTTTCGACGCTGCTCGCACCGTTCATGACGCCGCTCCTGACACTTCTTTACGCCGGAAAAACCGTTGATGTCAATGCGGCGGCAATGTTCCTGTCTGTTTTGAAGGTCGTGCTGCTTCCGATCCTTCTCGGCTTTGTAGTAAACCATTTCTTCGCTAAGTTTACCGAGAAAGCGGCGAAGGCACTTCCGCTCGTTTCCACGACGGCGATCGTGCTGATCATCGCGGCGGTTGTCAGCGTGAACTCGCAGAGAATCCTGACCAGCGGTCTGTTAATCCTTGCGGTTGTTGTCTGCCACAATGTGCTCGGCTATCTTACCGGCTATGGCGTAGCGAAAGCTCTGCGGCTCGACACAACAAAGTGCCGCGCAATCTCGATCGAGGTCGGCATGCAGAACTCCGGACTTGCGACTAGCCTTGCGGCGACGCACTTCGCGCAGTATCCGCTTGCGACAATCCCCGGCGCGGTATTCTCTGTGTGGCATAATATTTCCGGTGCGCTTCTTGCGAACTTCTTCAATCGTCAGGACAGCGCGAAGCGCGCAGCGGAGAGCTCTCCGGCGGCAGCGCAGGAGTGATGCGGGCGCCGGGCGGCAGTTGGTGGCAGCGTGGCGGCATCACGTGCTCTCACGACGCACTGCCGGCTTTCTACAGCGGCGCTGAGCTGATGCGTCAATACTATATGGCGCGGCGGAACTGAATTGCATAGAATTTTCAAGACAAATCAGAGGCGCGGGCTTTTATTGCATAGAAATCGTCAATTTCTATGCAGTAGGCCCGCGCCTTTTGATTTCGTCTTGAAATCTTCATGCATAATGAGGGAGAAGTGCTCATATTGCATGAAATAATCCCGGCAGGGCAGGAATCCGGCCGCAGCGCGGGCGGCAGCCGGGCAGCGGCGATAGAAATTTCTATTCAAAGCGGGCGGGGGAGGAATTGCGGAGCCGATTCGTGATATTCTAATAAAAAAAGAGAAGGTTTCTGCCGCCGCGAATATTACTGACGTGTCGTCACGGCTTTTGCGGCGGCATTAAGGAAATAACTTATGGTTGTACGCATAGAAGATGATATTGACCTTGCGAAGATTGATGCGAGCGGGCAGTGCTTTCGCTGGAGACATCCTGCTGAAAAGCGCTGGATCATTCCGGCGTTCGGAAAAGTGCTGCAGGTGGAAGAACTGGGAAACAATGAATTCTGGTTCGAATGCACCGCGGAAGAGTTTGAAAATGTGTGGAAGGATTATCTGGATCTGCAGACTTCTTACAGGGACATTCGGGCGTCCATTCCGGACAGTGATTTATATATGAAGAAAGCCGGTGATCTTGGCGCCGGGATTCGGATTTTACGGCAGGATCCCTGGGAAACGCTGGGGACATTTATTATGTCACAGAGGAAAAATATTCCGGCGATCCGTCAGTGCGTGGAAAGACTTTGTTCCTGCGCCGGGGATAACCTTGGAACTTATCAAGGGGAGAAGATTTTCTCGTTTCCTTCGCCGGATGCAATTCTTGGGATACGCTGCAGAAAGATTTCTCCGGAGCAGGGGAGATGCAGCTATCAGGAGCGGGGAATTCCGCTCTGCGGGCTTGGATATCGCATGCCATATGTAATGGCAGCGGCAGAGTGGGCAGCTGCCATTACTGCCGAACCGGGCATCGCCCGGAAACCCCGGTTTTCTACGGATGCCGGCGCAAAGCTCTCCGCAGCGGCCGCCGCGCTCAGTGATGAACAGCTTCTGCAGGAACTCATGAAGATCAAGGGCGTGGGAATCAAAGTAGCATCCTGTACGGCGCTGTTCGGCTTTCACAGAACCAATGCATTCCCGGTCGATGTCTGGATGAAACGCGTGCTTTCACAGCATTATCCTGCCGGATTTAACCTCTCTGCTTACGCGCCGTATGCGGGGATTATGCAGCAGTATTTGTTTTTCGCGGTCAGGGATGAAGCTGCCACGAAAACAAGACGCTGATTATGACGGGCCGGATGACGCAATGTATGTAAATGTTAACAAAATATTCAAATATTAGTATATTAAATTTAGTGAAAAGCATATAAAATAAGTGTATAAAATCATCTGAACCGGATGCTGCAGGAATTTCCGGACAGAAATAATCAGAGGGAGGTAAGGAATGGATACGAATGACAATACTGCGAATCAGCAGAATCCGGATTCCGGCGAACCGGTAACCGGAAATGGAACGGGTGCCCCCGATGCCGGAGGAAGCACGGCTTCTTCAGCATCCATGAAGCCGACACCGCAGCCGTCGCCGCAGGCAGGTCTTTCACAGGGCGCAGCATTTAACGGCGTGACACACGAGGACATGGCAGGTATTGCGGGCCGTCTGGACGATGTTGTGGACGCACTGGGCGACATAGCCATTGCGGAGAAGAAGCACGCAAAACAGGCAAAGATCTCGGCTGTCGGGAGTGTGCTTTTGTTTCTGGCGTTCACGGCTGTTTTTATCTGTCTGACGCCCGGCATGTTCAAGCTCCTCGGCAATCTGAATTCCACACTGACGCAGCTTAGCACGACAGTGAGTGAAGTCAACACACTGGTTGCTTCCGCCAACAAGACAGTTACCGGCGTGAACGGAATAATTGACGACGCCGGCGCGAACATCAATGATACATTCCGGCAGATCAATGAAGTTGTCAGCAATGTGAACAATGAAATCACGGATGTCATCAAGACTGTGAATACGGATCTGGATACGATCACCGGCACTGTCAACACGGCGAACGACACCATTACGACGCTGTCCGATACAGTCAATGATACGATTCCGGCCATTAATAATGCCGCAGATGCCGTCAACGATATTGCGCCGCAGATCAAGGAAGCTTCAAAGTCCTTAAACGAAGGTATTCCGAAGGTCAATGACATGATCGACGAGCTTTCCGAAAGCGTGCCGAAGGTTAACGAAACGGTTGATCAGATTAGCAGCATTGATTATGATTCGATCAATCAGACCGCGCAAAACATCGAAGCCGCCACCAGTCACCTCGAAGAAGTGATCACGCAGGCAAATGAGGTTCTCCGGAACACGAACGCGACGGTCAGCGATGTGAACAGCACAGTAACGGATCTTTCAAACGCGGTCACGGATACTACGAAGGCGATCAGCTCCGCGATGGATACGGTCAATTCCTTTGACGTTGACGGACTCAACAAGTCAGTCAGCAGCCTGCAGGATGCTTCCAGACAGGTGAATAAGGTTGCGGCTGGCATCAACGATACCGTCGATGGGCTTGGCGAAGCTGTAGAGACGACGCAGAATAAGATTTCTGATTCGCTGGATTCTGTTGACTACGACAAGCTCAATGACGCGATCTCGAAGCTCCAGGAGTCCGCTAAGAAGCTCTCTGAAACAGCAGGGGAGATTTCCGGGAGGGCCTCGAAGATATCCGAAAAGAGCAGCCAGTCTGTTACGACAGGCAAGACAACTGACAGCAAAGCAAAAACAGACAGCAAGACCACTTCAGACAACAAGGTGAAAGGCGACGCGAAGTCATCGTCAGACGACAAGGCAAAATCAACGAAGAAATAATACTGAAGAGGTTTTGCTTGTCAGAAACATAGTCCTGGCAGCAACGAAACTTTATAAAATACAATAAGAGGCGGCGGGCACATACCCGCCGCCTCTTCACATCTGTTATTCCGCGGCAGCATCATAAAGACAGATTCCGTCTTTGTACATCAGGAGGACGGTGTTCCGGTCACGGTCGTCCAGCAGAATCACCATCACGTTCCCGTCTTTGGAAACGGAAGAGGTGAATTT
>OCTW011579882.1_pt1 | contig 11240 bp, 10 predicted proteins | sample 1539671 | NCBI WGS metagenome assembly OCTW01 (sample SAMN02144230, study PRJEB22623) | gut metagenome | biome: sheep rumen | host: Ovis aries | place: New Zealand | reverse complement strand
GTGCCCATGCCGCCGTCAAGCATGAGAAATCTGCTGTTGATCCAGCTGTTAAGCTCCACAGTGTGTGCCTCTCTTTCTATAAGGACAGTCGGCGGACAGACCGCAGGTGCCGCAGCCGCGTGCGCGTCCGCTGACGGGATGAACAGAAATACCGAGCAGGGCGGTGACCGACTTGCGCGGCGTGAGGATATTGGTCGGTGTGACAGACAGACCGATGCGGCGCGGTGCGTCACACAGCGTCAAAAGCTCCGGCTGAAGCGAAAGGGGAAGGTCCCCGTAGCCGGGCGAATAGCGGCCGGTGAGAAATCGTCCGGACTGTGTGATGGCTTCGCGGATTTCCGCCTCTGCCGCGTCGCACACCTTTTCGATGGCTTCGCCTGCCGCCGCATCGAGTGCAAGCGCGAGCAGCATACTGCGGTGCTCGGTCAGGCGGATTTCGCGGTCCACAGCGGCGCCGAGCGTGGCGCACAGCACAGCCATGCGGTCACAGCCCGCAAGATGGCGGCGAATGTCCTTTCCTGAGAGCGGCAGCGCATCGGGCGCACATTCCACCCATCTCCACCGCGGGGCGGCGAGCTGTTCCATGCGTGCGATCGCCTGCTGTGCGGTCTGCGTGATGTGGGCGTCCTCGCCGCCGTGTCCCATGTAGCGCAGCACCTCGGATACATCGAGTTTCAGCTTCATGCGTTGTTCGTCGCCTCGAGAATTTTGCGGATGCGCATATAAATCAGGTGTGCCACGCGCGGATTGTTCATGGTGTACAGATGAATACCGTCCACACCGCTTGCAATCAGATCGATGATCTGATCGACGGCATAGGCGATACCGGCGTCGAACAGCGCTTCGGGATTGTTTTCGTAGCGGGAGACCATGTGCGCGAACTTGCGCGGCAGGCTCGCGCCGCAGGTGGAGACCATGCGCTCAATCTGCGCCTTATTGATGACCGGCATAATGCCCGCCTCAATCGGGACGGTGATGCCGGCCAGACGCATGCGGTCGAGAAACGCGTAAAAGTCGTTGTTGTCAAAAAACAGCTGGGAAATCAGATGGGTGGTGCCTGCCTCGATTTTCGGCCGCATGTTGGTGACGTCGGAAATGAGGTCATCCGATTCCGGATGTCCCTCCGGATAGCACGCGCCGCAGATGTCAAAGCCGCCGAAATCGGAGATAAACTGGGTCAGATCGCTCGCATAGCGAAAGTCGCCCGGAATGGGCAGCTCGGGATGCAGATCGCCGCGCAGCGCAAGGACATTTTCAATGCCGTTTTCGCGCAGCTCGGTGAGAATTTCCTCAGCCTGCCGGCGTGTCGTGTGAATCGCCGTCAGGTGGGCGAGCGGCTCGATGTGATAGGTATTTTTGAGGTCGGCGGAAATTTTTGCGGTCAGGCTGCCGGAGCCGGAGCCGCCCGCGCCATAGGTCACGCTGATGAAATCCGGCTCCAGATCACTCAGGCGCTCAATGGTGTCGTAAATGGTGTCGATTTTGCTGGTCTGTTTCGGCGGAAAAACCTCCAGAGAAAAGACCGTCTTTTTTGTGCGGAAAATATCTGAAATTTTCATGATGGAATCCCCTGTGGTTTACTAGTATTTTTCTTAGTATACCGCATCTGCTGTGAAAAAGCAAAACAGAAAAAGGAATTTGCAAAAATATACGAATTCACGAAATATTTCCGTGCGATTTGACAAAAAAACGGGCAGAAAATCGAAATTTTTCGTGCGATACAATCCGCGGAAAGCGTGCATACGGGTGTACATTTGTGCAAAACTATGGTATACTGTGAGAAAGTTTTTGACGTTTGGCCGCTGAATGATGTATTTGCGCGGCGTTCGGATAGATTTGAACACAAATTATTTTGACAATATTTTCGAAACACGGCGGCAGCATGCGGCAGTGCCCTGTCCGATTCGGGGAGCATCTGTCTGCGGTGCCTGCTTCAGAGGTGAGGAAATGCAGCTGTCGTGTTGGATGTAAAGGAAAGTGATACACGGATTATGAAAGAAAAACTGAAGATTATACCGCTGGGCGGACTCAACGAGATCGGCAAGAACATGACGGTTGTGGAGTACGGGCAGGATATTTTTGTGATTGACTGCGGACTGGCATTTCCGGACAATGAAATGCTTGGCGTTGATCTGGTCATTCCGGACATCACCTATCTGCGGCGCCACAAGAACAAGGTGCGCGGCATTGTGATTACCCACGGACATGAGGACCATATCGGCGCGCTGCCGTATGTGCTCAAGGAGCTGAATGTTCCGGTGTACTGTACGCGTTTGGTCGCAGGCATCCTCAACTCCAAGTTTGAGGAGCACCGTATGCTCGGCAAGGTCCGCATCAACTGCGTCAAAGCGGGCGATCACATTCGCCTCGGCTGCTTCAACATCGAGCTGATTCACACCAATCACTCGATTGCGGATGCCGTTGCGCTGGCGATTCGCACGCCGCTCGGAACGATCATTCACACCGGCGATTTCAAGATTGATGCGACACCGGTTTCGGGTGAAATGATTGACCTGACCCGCTTCGGCGAGCTGGGCAAAGAAGGCGTGCTGGCGCTGATGAGCGATTCGACCAATGTTGAGCGTTCGGGCTTTACGCCGAGCGAGATGGAGGTCGGAAAGACCTTTGAGGCGCAGTTCAAGGGCTGCGATCAGCGCATTGTCATTGCCACGTTTGCCTCGAACATTTACCGCGTGCAGCAGGTCATCGACGCAGCCGCGCACCACGGGCGAAAGGTTGCCATCTGCGGACGCAGCATGGAGAACATCGCGCGCGTTGCGATGGAGCTGGGCTATCTGAGTGTGCCGAAAAATGTGCTCATCGAGCTCTCGGACATCAACCGCTATCCCAAGAGCAAGGTGGTTATCGTGTGCACCGGCTCGCAGGGCGAGGCGATGAGTGCGCTGTACCGCATGGCATTTTCCGCGCACAAGCAGGTGGAGATCGGTCCGGGGGATAAAATTATTATCTCGGCGTCCGCCATTCCGGGCAATGAAAAATCGGTCACCAAAATGATCAACGAGCTGAGCAAGAAGGGCGCAGACGTCGTCTATGACCGCTCTGCCATTATTCACGTTTCCGGACATGCCTGCTGCGAAGAGCTCAAACTGATGCTCGCGCTCGTCAAGCCGAAGTACTTTATTCCGGTACACGGCGAATACCGCATGCTGCGCCGGCACGGTGAACTCGCCGTACAGACCGGCGTCAATCCGCGCCATGTCATTATTTCCGACATCGGCCGCCCGATTGAAATTACGGCAAAGGCCGCACGTCTGGCCAATCCGGTTCCTGCCGGCAAGGTTCTGGTCGATGGGTTTGGCATCGGTGATGTCGGCACAGCCGTACTGCGCGACCGAAAGCACCTCTCGGAGGATGGCCTGCTGGTTGTTGTTGTCACACTTGACAGCGAAAGCGGACTGGTCATTGCAGGTCCGGATATTGTCTCCCGCGGATTCATTTATGTAAAGGAAGCGGAGAACCTCATGGAAGAGCTGCGCCGCATCTCACAGCGTGCGCTTGACCGCTGCATTGATGAAGACATCCGCGACTGGACTACGATAAAAGCAAATGTCAAAAACGATCTGTCAGAATTCCTGTACAGAAAAACCAAGCGCAGTCCGATGATTCTTCCGGTTATTATGGAAATCTGATTGCACCCGATTCTATCCGATGCAGACAAAGCCGCTGATACTGCTTTTCGCGGATGGCAAATAGAAGGTTGTGCCGCATGGCAGACCAAAAAAACAAAAACAGGATAAGAAAAAAGACCGCTTTTCTCCAGTCTTCGGGCAGGGGAAAAGCGGTTTTCGCATGGATGAGGGGACAGGGGCGGAATGGTGCAACAAAAAAAGACACACCGGAGTGTGTCTTTTTCGGTATCCTGTTTTTTTTGTCAGATTACTCCGCTGTGTACGGCAGCATTGCGATGTGACGGGCACGCTTGATTGCCTCAGTCAGCTGACGCTGATGCTTTGCGCAGGTGCCGGTCATTCTGCGGGGCAGAATCTTGCCGCGCTCAGACATATATCTCTTGAGCTTGGCGACATCCTTATAATCAATAGCCTCGACCTTGTCTACGCAGAAGGAGCAAACCTTTCTGCGGCGGCGGCCGCCGCGGTTCGGGCGATATTCTCTCTTTTCTTCAGCCATTGTCGTAACCTCCTTATTCGGTAATCAGAACGGAACCTCACCGTCATCATCGGAAATCTCACTGAAATCCGAGTCGCTCGTGGGCATATCAAAGCTGGGAGCGGGATGAGAGGGAGCAGAAGGCTGCTGGGGTGCAGCATAAGAATCCGTGTAACCACCCTGATAGCCGCTGTTGGACTCGCGGGATTTCTTGGATTCGCCGAACTGAACCTCATCTGCGACAACTTCGACAGATGTGCGGTTGTTTCCGTTTTTGTCTTGCCAGCGCCTTGTCTGGATGCTTCCGACTACAACGATCATCATGCCCTTTGTGAACCACTGAGAGACAAACTCTGCTGTGCGTCTCCAGGCAACAATGTCGATAAAGTCCGTGATGCGCTCTCGATTGGAACCGCTGTAATTGCGTTCTACAGCGATCGAGAAGCTGACAACCGGTACATTACCGTTCGGTGTGTAGCGAAGCTCGGGGTCACGGGTGAGGCGACCCATAAGAATTGCTTTGTTCAGCATATTCCGTCACCAGCCTTAGTCTCTGGAAATGATGATGGAACGCATAACGCCATCGGTGATCTTGTAGACACGATCAAGCTCAGCCGGGAAAGACGGCAGAGACTCGAACTGGATCAGCGTGTAGTAGCCTTCACGAAGATCATTGATCTCGTATGCCATTCTGCGCTTGCCCCAGTCGTCCACGGACTCAATGGTACCGTGCTTTTCGATCAGAGTCTTGAACTTCTCAACGATTCCAGCGATTGCTTCCTCACCGAGATTCGGGTTGACAATGAAGATTGTCTCGTACTTACCATTTACCTTTGCCAATTTCAGCACCTCCTTTTGGACGTTGGCCCACACCCTTTGTGTGAGCAAGGATACCTTTTTATTATACGGGTTTCCGACAGCTTGTCAAGGGGCTGTTTTCAAAAAAAACCAAAAGAATGAAAAGGTTTTTTGCGTTTTTCTCCTTGACGAACATGGGCTGCTGTGATAAAATACCTTCCAGATGCTAATGTGGCTCAGGGGTAGAGCAGCTCACTCGTAATGAGCAGGTCGTCGGTTCGAATCCGACCATTAGCTCCATCAAAACCGCTTGTTTCTTCGGAAATGGGCGGTTTTTTGTACTTTTTGTATGCGTTGAAATTTGACAAACCACAAATTGTGGTTTATTTGTGGTTTACGGCACTTTTATTAACGTGGTTTATCGTTGCAGAAAGACCGCACAAACTGGAATAATCCGGCTTGTGCGGCCTTTTTTAAGCGCGTTTTGTGGTTGTTCGGTTGGCGGTTGGCGCGAGAAGATTCTCAAGTGCTTCTGCAGCAGCTGCATTTGCAGATTGGATTGCGTGGGAATAGATTTTGGTTGTCGTAGCGGGAGTTGCATGTCCAAGACGATCTGCAACTGTTGTTACTGGAATATTACTTGCAATCTGTAAGGTGGCGTTTGTATGCCGCAGGCTATGGATATGGATTGCAGGAAGGTCGGTTCGATTGATGAAGTCACGAAACCAGCTTGTCAGGCTGTCCGGATTGATCGGAAGACCGTCGGGACGGGTGAACAATCTTGGATGCTCTGCCCGGTCGGGATTCCACAAAGCCCCCGCCTTGAAACGTGCTTCGGTCTGATGCAGACGATAAGCTTTCAGCATGGAAATGACAGAGGAAGAAATCTTGATGGCTCTGTATGAGCTTGTATTCTTGGTGCAGTCCTCAATGATGCCCTGACCGGCAATATACTGCGAGGTACGGCGTATAGAAATCAGAGCATGATCAAAGTCAATATCGTGCCATTCCAGACCGCATAGCTCAGCACGGCGCATACCGGTGAACAGAAGGAGAGAGACCATGACACGGTGTTCCTCTGTTTCGGTTTTCAGCAGGGAGAGGAGGTCTTGTGCTTGATACTCGTTGAGGTATACGGCTTCCTCATGTGCCTGCTTCGGAAGCTCGGCACGGTGGGCGGGATTGTCATAGACCAGCTGCCACTTGACTGCACGCTGCATGATTGAACTGATGACGTTATGATACTTGCGGACGGTGGCAGGAGAAAGCCCCTTGTTTGTTTTCGTGTAGGAGAACAGGAAAGAAAAGTCTTTACCCAACGCAGTGCTGATTTTCTGTGCGCTCTCAATACTGACAGGACGGTTGTTATAGGCTTCACGAAGGGTGTTGATATGTAAGCCGGCAGAGGCTGCCAGAGCCTTCTGCGTCAATCCTGATGCCTTTGCCAGTGATCGTATATCTGCGATAGGCTGTGCTTTACTGTCAGCCCTCACGCCCTCTGCGGACAACTGCTTATAGAATGCATTCAGATGGTTCGGACGGAGCTTGTCGATGTGGATTTGACCGATGGCTGCGTTGATACGCGGCAGAAGCTGCTTGTATCCCTGCAAAGTGCGAGGCCTGAGATGGTCATTCGCATATTCTTCAAAGTAACGCTTTGCAAAATCTTCAAACTTGATGCCGGAAGATAAAACAAGCCCTTGCTGTACTTGCTGCTCAAAGAGAATAGCAGCTTTCATAGCTTCTTTTTCTGCCTTTTTGGGAGACATACCCACAGGCGGCTTCCATGTCTTGGTTTTCCTGACCTGCTTTCCGTTGGAAGAGTATCCTTCGAAAGCGGCTGGGTTATCGAACGCCGGAAGAGTTGTTCGAAGCCTATCTGGATAATATCTATTACGTGGTGCAGCAGAGAAAGTCTGCATCCAAGGCGGCGATACCGCCCTGTTCTACAAACTGTTCAATTTGCACTTGCAATTTTCAAAAAAATAAAAGAACTCTGTAAAATCAAATCAGCGCGCGGCTTGGAGATATCCGGCCCTTTCTTTCGCGTTTATAAACAGCAATAGGTATCGTTCTGGCTGTAAAGGTGAAAGCGCAGCAGCGGAGCAAAGCAAACGCTGCGCTGGTGATCTCCATCATCGGTGCGGCAATTGCTGTGCTGAACATGGCAGCGGGTGTTGTTCTGGCGGCCGCTTAACGCAGAACAAAGAGATAAAACCGCATAACGGATTCGGGAACCGGCTGCCTCACGGCAGCCGGTTACAATTTACGCTGACCTGTCAGGGCAGTACGGGCAGGAGCCTTTTCCGTAAAATGGGGATAATGCCTCTTTTGTTGGCGGAGTGCACAAAAATTTTGCGGGATTATACGCATTTTTATTGTATTTTTTTGCCTGATGTGGTTTAATGGTAGTAAGAAAGAACGACGTGGAACTGACTGATTACAATAGAAAAAGAGGTGATTTTCAGTGGGAAGATCAGGCGCAGGAGGCGGCGGAGGCGGCTTCAGCGGAGGCGGCGGCCGTTCCGGGGGCTTTAGCGGCGGCGGACGCAGCAGCGGCGGATTCACCGGCGGCTCACGCGGCGGACGCAGCGGCAGTTCCGGTTCGTCCCGCAGCAGGGGCTCAAGTTCCGGCTATCGGGGCTACAGCGGCGGACGAGGCTTCCGCACCCCGATGTTTGTTCCGGTGGGCAGTATGGGAAGAAGAAACAGCAGCATGAACTCCGGGGGCGGCTCCGGCGGAGGTTCCGGTCAGAGACCGGCACAGGGCGGCGGTTCCGGCTGTCTTACTGTTTTCATCATTGCGCTGGTGGTTGTCATTGCGCTCGCTGTGGTCGGCATGCTCGGTTCCGGCGGAGGAAGTGTGAAAGCTTCCACCGTGCAGCGGGAAGCGCTTCCGGCAGGAGCGGTGACGGAAACCGCTTACTTTACCGATGAACCCGGCTGGATCAGCAATGACAGTCAGCTCATCAGCGGATTGAAGCAGTTTTATGAGCAGACCGGCGTACAGCCGTATTTGTACATTGCAGACCGTGTAAACGGCAGGAGAAATCCGACCGTCAGCGAATTGCAGAGCTTTGCGGAGCAGAAATACAGCACCTTGTTTACCGATGAGGCACATTTCCTTTTGGTATTCTGTGACAACGGCGAGGGCGGATATGCCTGCGGCTATTCTGTCGGAAGTCAGGCAAAAAGCGTGGTCGATGACGAGGCACTCGGCATTTTAGCGGATTACCTCGACCGCTATTACAGCGATAATATGTCAGACGAGCAGTTCTTCTCCACTGCGTTCGCAAAAACAGCAGAACGTATGATGACGGTGACCAAATCCCAGTGGCCGACGGTGCTGATTGTTCTGGGACTGATACTCGTAATCGCACTTCTTTATCTGTGGTGGAGCCGCGCAAAGGAGGAGAAACGCTTGGCGGAGGAACGCACAAAACAGATTCTGGAGACGCCGCTGCAGAAATTCGGCGACACGGAAGCGGAAGATTTGGCAAAGAAATACGAGGACAAGGACACGAAATCGTGACTGACCTCGAATAATAGAAACTGAACGGAGAGACAGGAGGCACAACAATGAGTATTCTTTCGAGATTTTCGGACATCGTACAGGCAAATGTCAATGCGGTTCTTGACAAAATGGAGGATCCCTCCAAGATGATCGACCAGTACCTGCGTGAGCTGACAGAGAACCTTGCTCAGGTCAAGAAGGAAACCGCCGGCATTATGGCGGAGGAAGCGCGCACCAAGCGTCTGGTTGATGAAAATAAGGCAGAGGCCGAAAAGTATCAGAATCTGGCAAAGCGTGCGCTGCAGGCAGGAAATGAAGGCGATGCCAAGGTATTTTTGGCAAAGAAGCAGGAAATTGAGAGCGCAGGCGCAGGTCTTGCCACAGCATATGCGTCCGCACATGAAAACGCGGTTAAGATGCGCCAGATGCACGACAAGCTGGTCAGCGATATCGAGACGCTGAAGGCACGCCGCGAGACGGTAAAGGCAAAGGTTTCCGTAGCCAAGACGCAGGAGAAGATCAATCAGATCAACACTGCAACCACCAAGGCTTCCGGTGCGATGAGTGCATTCAGCCGCATGGAGGAAAAGGCAGATCGCATGCTCGATCAGGCCAATGCGATGGCAGAGCTGAATACCGATCCGATCGACGAGGCGAAGGAGCTGGAAGCAAAGTACAGTGCAGGAAGCTCGGGCGAGTCGGTTGACGAAGAGCTGGAGAAGCTGAAGAAGGAAATGGGTCTGTAATGGATCTTCTGTTAAGATGAGGAGCAGGGCTGCCGCACAGGCAGCCCTGCTTTTTCGGGCGCACGGCTGAGCCGTATGATTGCACAACCAACATCCGTTTGATATAATAAAAGCGGATCATTGCGGATATCACAGAACAACAGGAGAGGCTACATGAAACTGACGATGCTGGGAACGGGAAATGCACTGGTGACGGAATGCTACAACACCTGCTTTGTGCTGAGTGAGGACAACCGCCATTTTATGGTTGACGGCGGCGGGGGAAATACGGTGCTTCGTCAGCTCAAGCGTGCGGGTCTGGACTGGATGCAGATGCGCGAAATCTTCGTCACCCACAAGCATCTCGACCATCTGATGGGCATTGTATGGATGATGCGCATGATCTGTCAGCATATGAATCAGGGCACCTATTCGGGCGAAGCCAATATTTACGGGCACCATGAAGTGATTGCGCTGCTCGATGAGCTGGCACACAGGCTGCTTCGCAAAAAGGAAACGAGATTTATCGGCAGGCGCCTGCATCTGATTGCCGTGGAAGACGGGGAAACGCGCAGCATCAATGGATGGGCAGTCACGTTTTTTGACATTCAGTCCACAAAGGCAAAGCAGTTCGGCTTTTCTGTCAAGCTGGACGGCGGCAAGACGCTCACCTGCTGCGGCGATGAGCCGTACAACGCCTGCGAGCGTTCGTATGCGGAAGGGTGCACATGGCTGCTGCATGAGGCATTCTGCCTGCACGGACAGGCAGAGGAGTTCCGGCCGTACGAAAAGCATCATTCAACGGTGAAGGATGCCGCGGAGCTTGCGCAGCAGCTCGGCGTACACAATCTGGTTCTGTATCACACGGAGGACAAGACAATACAAAACCGAAAGGAATGGTATCTGGCAGAGGGCCGGACGTATTTTTCCGGAAATTTGTTTGTTCCGGACGATCTGGAGACGCTGGAACTATGACAGCTTGTGCAGAAAGAGGAGAGAGCGATGGAATTTACACATTTTTCTGAACTGGCGCGCGCGGCGCGCGGCGAAGTTCCGGCGGAACTGGTGTTTCGCGGGGGAACTGTGGTAAACGTGTTTACCGGAGAACTGTTAAAAACGAATGTTGCGGTCACGAAGGGCATCATTGTGGGAGTCGGAGACAGCTATGTGGGGGAAAAGGAAATTGACCTGACGGGAAAATATCTCTGCCCCGGCCTGATTGACGGACATATCCATATGGAATCTACTATGGTTACACCCGCGGAGCTGGTCGAGCAGGCAGTGCGCTGCGGGACGACAACCTATATTGTCGATCCGCACGAGGCGGCAAATGTCAGCGGTGCGGCGGGGATTGATTATCTTTTGGATGAAACCGAAGATGTTCCGGCAAATGTGTTTGTTATGATGCCGTCCTGCGTGCCGTCGCTGCCGTTTGAGGACAACGGCTGCACCTTTGATGCGCAGGAAATGCGCAGTTATTTGGATCATCCGCGCATTCTGGGACTCGGCGAGGTCATGGACTATGTATCGACCGTCAATGCTGCGCCGAGGATGACGGAGAAGCTTGCCCTGTTTGACGGAAAGCCGAAGGACGGTCATGCACCGGGGTTGAGCGGAAACGATTTGAACGCCTATGTTCTGGCGGGAATTACGAACGATCACGAGTGCTCCAGCTATGAAGAGGTGCAGGAAAAACGGCGGCTCGGCATGCACATTCATGTGCGTGAGGGCAGTGCGGCGCGCAATCTGGAACCGATTGTGCGCGGGATTCTCGCACACGGACTGGCGCTGGATGGCTTTTCCTTCTGCACGGATGACAAGCACATAGAGGATATTCACGCGGAGGGTCACATCGATCACTGCGTGCGCAAGGCGATTGCCTGCGGCATGTCCCCGGTTGACGCAATCCGCATGGCGACCATCAACACGGCGCGGCACTACGGACTGCATCATCGTCTGGGCGCCATTGCGCCGGGTCTGCAGGCGGATATTGTCGTTCTGGATGATCTGAAAACGGTAAAGCTGCATGCGGTGTATCACTGCGGACGCGATGTGAGCGATTTTCATGCACAGCC
>OCTW011472634.1_pt1 | contig 11243 bp, 18 predicted proteins | sample 1539671 | NCBI WGS metagenome assembly OCTW01 (sample SAMN02144230, study PRJEB22623) | gut metagenome | biome: sheep rumen | host: Ovis aries | place: New Zealand | reverse complement strand
GCTGGCAATATACCAACGAGAATATAGAGCGGCTGCTGATGGAGCGCCATCTTACCAAGAAAGCCAGAAGGGCTGCTGGCAAGCATCACCTTAAAGGCCCCAGGAAACGCTCGGAAGATGATAATTTGCAGTATAGGGAAAAGCTCGAGAAGTTGCTGGTGAGACTACTGGAGGCAGAAAATGGAAATTGACTGGCATAGTATGGCGGCATGGTATTTTGCTATCATAAATGCTGCATCGATTATAATATACGGCTGGGACAAGCTGTGCGCCATCCGCAAATGGTGGCGGGTGCCGGAACTGACATTGCTTGTTATAGCTGCGATTGGCGGGAGCATAGGGGCGCTAATGGCCATGAGGCTGTTCCATCACAAGACTTTGCACTTAAAGTTCAAATACGGAGTGCCGCTGATACTGGCGGCGCAGATAGCTGGACTGGTGTATTTGCACTTACCGAAATAAGCAGAAGGGGGAGAATAGCAACATGACTATTATAAGGACGGAACTGGGAGACATTACGGCAAAACATTATGCTGATGCCATTGTCAATGCCGCCAATGAGAGCCTGCTTGGCGGTGGTGGCGTGGATGGAGCCATACACAGAGCCGCTGGGCCGGAGCTTTTGGCAGAGTGCAGGACGTTGAACGGCTGCAGGACTGGGCAGGCAAAGATTACCAAGGCATACAGATTGCCTTGCGGTTATGTCATCCATACTGTGGGGCCGGTATGGCATGGTGGCAGTCATGGTGAAGCAGCACTACTGGCTGGCTGCTATCGTAACTCACTGGAGCTGGCCATGGAGAGAGGCATCCGCAGCGTGGCTTTTCCATCAATCTCAACGGGTGTGTATTCCTATCCTGTGCAACAGGCAGCGGAGATTGCCATTGGGGCGGTCAGAGAAGTCGTAAAGGAGTACCCTAAGGCGTTTGACGAAGTTCTGTGGGTATTGTTTGATGAACGGACAAAGCTGGTGTATGATGGAGCGTTACAGAAATGCTGACATCAAAACAAATTTATGACAGACTCATAACCGCCTATGGCCAGCCGGATTGGTGGCCCGGTACCCCTTACGCCATCATGGTTACAGCTATACTGGTGCAGAATACTGCTTGGAGCAATGTGGAAAAGGCGGTAGCTGAGATGGGAGAGCGGCTGATGCCAGAGTATATCGACAGCTTGACGGAGGAAGAATTACAGCCGCTTATCCGTTCCTGTGGATTCTATCGTGCCAAGTCCAGATATGTAAAAGCCTTGACCGCATGGTTCAAAGGGTAAAGCTATGAGTTAGGGCAAGTGCGGGAAAAGTCCCTGCATGATGTGCGGCAGGAGTTGCTGGCGTTGCCAGGAATTGGTGCAGAGACAGCAGATGCCATTCTCACCTATGCTTTCCGTATGCCATCCTTTGTGCTGGATGCCTATACACGGCGGTTCTTGGAGCGGCTCTGGGGCGCGATGGTAGACTATGTGACGGTGGGCGTGGACAAGCGGCTGACCTTTGTGTTCCGGGATGGGACGGAGGTGGAGCATAAAGAAACAGTGTCTCTTACTTATTAATCATCATCTCTTTAATGAGCAATCGGAATTTCTCTAATGTGAGATTTCGGTTGCTTTTTTTTCGCCAAATGAAGTGTACCGGGATGTTTCTGTATTTTTCCGGGATTTCGTATTGCTCCAGAGCCTGCCCGCCAGCAAAACATCCTACCACAGAAGCCGGAAAAAGAGATACGCCCAATCCGGCACTGATACTGGCAAGGAGTGCTCCAAGGGAACGAAATTCAACGATTCGGTTGGGAAGGATATTTTTTTCGGCCAGTAAGTTCTCCAATGTTTGCCGATAACTGCACCCCGTAGGCAGCACAAGCAAGGGCATGGACAGTAAATGTTCCATGTCGCGAGGCTCATGTTCGGCCGGACGCGCGAGAAGAACAAGTTGCTCATGGAAAACCGTAGTATACTCCAGCGCCGGATGGAGAACACCGCCAGCCACGAAGGCACCGTCCAGCTCATAATCGCAAACCTTTTGAGCAGCCGTGCGCGAAACACAGGTTTCTATGGTCATTTGCACGGAAGGCTCCGCAAAGTGGAACTTTGTCAAAATATTCGGCAGAAATGTGATAGCTGCAGATTCCATCGCGCCTATATGAAGGCTGGAAGATATATTATCTCCCTCCGCAATGCTCGACCTTGCTTCCGAGGTCAAACGGAGGATTTTATCGGCGTATTCTAAAAGAACCGTGCCTTTTTCAGTCAGTGTCACTCCTTGCTTTGTCCTGTGGAATAGCTCTGCACCGAGTTCTGCTTCCAACTGTTTAATCTTGGTGGACAAATTAGACTGTGCGTAACCCAGTTTCTGTGATGCGCCCAGGAAACTGCCTTCGGCGGCTATGACCGAAAAAAATTTCAAGACTTGCAAATCCATCTTGACAATCGTCACCCCTTAATATATTATTTACATATATCATGATATATTATAATTATATCATAAGTAGAAGGGGGCTGTAAAGAGATGCTTCCTAAGATTGTCGGTCATAGTTCCTCCAATGCCGTCGGGCATCGAAGCAAGGTGGCATGGGGGATGGCTTGTGTCATCTTGTCGGCGGTGCTTTTCGGCTGGATGTCGTTTCCGTTTTTGGAGAAATCATGACAGTACAGAGCGCTGTGGGGATTCTGCTGATTCTTTGTGCAACGGCAATGCTGTCTGTTCCGTCAGCAAAAAAGTGAGTTGTGATAATGAATGGGAGGAATAGATATGCGCTATCAGTATGCAACGGTTAAAGGCACAAGAATTTTCTACAGGGAATGCGGTCCCTTGGATAAGCCGGTCATGGTACTGTTTCATGGATTTCCATCGTCCAGTCACATGTTTCGGGATTTGATGCCTATGCTGGCACATGATTTTCATTTGATTGCACCGGACTATCCTGGCTTTGGCCAATCCGACATACCTTCAAGAGAAAAGTTTTCCTATACCTTCGACCATCTGGCTGAAATAATGGAGGCATTTCTGCAAACCGTGGGCGTGAAAGATTTTTATATGTATGTGTTTGACTACGGTGCGCCAGTCGGCTTCCGCATTGCCATGAAATATCCACAAAGGATTATGGGCATTATCAGCCAGAACGGGAATGTCTATGAGGAGGGGCTGGGAAAGAAATGGGAAGCCCGCGCCGAATATTGGGAACACCCAACAAAGGAACTTCGTGAGAATTACAAGAGTGCCTTTGCACCAGAAACCATAATTGGGCAGTATACCTATGGTACAGAAGAAGGCAGCGTTTCTCCCGATGGTTATTCGCTGGATATTTTTTACACACAAAGAGAAGGTTATGACGAGGTGCAGTCAGATCTTATCTTCGATTATCAAAACAATGTGAAGCTCTATCCGAAATTTCAAGCATATCTTCGGGAATATCAGCCAAGGCTGCTTGCTGTGTGGGGAAAGAATGACCCATCTTTCATCTATCCGGGGGCAGAGGCATTTCGGAAGGATGTGCCGAAAGCTGTCATTCATCCCGTAAATAGTGGTCATTTCGCACTGGAGTCCTGCTGCAAAGAAATCGCAGAGTGGATTCGGAAGGTTTTCGTTATTTGATAAGGAGGGCAATATGGGAGAGCGTTTTTTCGTGGCAAGCTGTGTTTTTACGGAAGGCGAGCCGGAACTCAGCCGCAAGGTACAGGCGTATGTGAGGGATAGGTTTTCTTTGCCGATCATTCGTTGCTGTGTAGCGAAGTATAAGGTGCAGGAGTTTGAAGAGCGAATGCCGGAATGGTATCGGGACGAATGGAAATCTGTCAAGCATTATGAGGGTTTCCCGGCAGGCAGTACGATGGTTTCCATTTGCCATAACTGTTCGGCGATTTTTGAGGAGCGTCATCCAGAAATTCAGCGGCAGTCCATTTGGGAATTGATTTTGGAGGATGACAGCTTTCCTTATCCTAACTATCACGGTGAGAGCATGACCGTGCAGGATTGCTGGCGTTCCAAGGAAAAACGTGCCGAGCAGGATGCCGTACGCGAACTTATGCGGCGTATGAACATCAATATTGTCGAACTGGCTGAAAACCATGAGCGTACCCAGTTTTGTGGCTATTCCATCTATCAGCCGCAACCGCCGCGCAACGCCAAACTTGCCCCTAAGCGTTTCGTAGAGGGGGCGAAGGGATTATTTAAAGAGCACACCGAAGAAGAAAAGAAGCATTTGATGGAAGAACATTGCTCGCAAATTTCCACGGATAAAGTTGTCGCTTATTGTCACTACTGTATTCGCGGCTTAAATTTGGGCGGCAAGCAAGGGATTCATCTCGCAAGGCTTTTGTTTGAGCCTGAAAGTGTGTGATTTTGGGGTGAGGTGGTGTGACACTTTATGGAAACAAAGGATTCGACAGAGGCATTGATTGCTTCATTCCATCGTACATGGGACGCATTCCCAGGAATAGCTCGTCTGATTGACCGTCAGCATCGTATTTTGGCAAGCAATCCTATGGCTGAAAAGGCAGGATTTATAGTCGGAGCTATGTGTGCCAAGATTGGCGAGCCAGCAAGCCACCGGGGATGCAAGATGGGAAAAATGTTTGAAACAGGAAAATCGCAGACAGATCAAGTCCTCCCCGGAAGGATAAGAGGATGGTTTCCTGTTGAGGGGTTTCCTGATTTCTGCATACATTTCGGTTTGCCTATTTCGGAAGAAAAAGGTTGAATTTTTATGAAGGAGAAATGTAAAATGGTAAAATGGTTTTTGGCACTGATGGGAGTATTCTGGATGATGAACTGCACGATTGTTTATGCGGCTGAAAGGGAGATTTCTTATCAGGTTGATGGTCAAAAAGTAGTAGGAACATTGACCATGCCGGAAAAAGCAACAAATGTTCCTGTTGTTCTGATGCTGCATGGCTACACGGCCAGCCGTAATGAATCTGCCTCGTCCTTTGTGCCGGAAGGTCTTTTCGGGCGCATGGCGCACGAATTGGAAAAAAAAAGGCATTGCCAGTTTGCGGATTGACATGCGCGAGAGTGGAAAAAGTGAGGGAACATTTGCCGATATGACCGTTGAGAGTGAGATTGCGGATGCATTGGCAGGGGTTGAATATCTGAACCAGTTGGAAAATATAGATGCTAGCAAAATCTCTGTGATGGGACTTTCTCTTGGCGGCATTGTTACCACGGCTACAGCCGGAAAGTCTGTTCATCCCATTCGATCCGTTGTTCTGTGGAATCCCGGTATCAATCCTCCGGCAGCGTTCATCACAATGTTTGGCAAAGACAATGTACAAAAGGCCACACAAGATGCCAACGCCGAGTTTACTTATCCGTTGAATGGCACCTCCATCACTATGAAGGGCGAATTTTATCGGAGCCTATACCGAATTGTCCCTGCTGCGGAATTGGCAAAGTATCACGGGCCGGTGCTTTTAGCCATAGGAACTGAAGATGACATTGTATGGCCGCAGCCTACCAGTGCCAAGGCACTCTTGAGCTATCATCAGGGCGAACATGAGCTTTGGACGAAAAAGACAGGACACGTGTTTGATTGCGACAAAGGAGAGGATATGGTCAATGCGGTAATCGAAAAGTCTGTGAATTTTATCAAGGCACATAGCGAAGTAAATTGATTCTCACAAAATATTGGGGGATGCAAAATCCCGACTAAGGGGGTGCAAATGCACCCCCTTCTCTTTTTCTCAAAGCCTTGGCCCGTACGGCTTCAGAGGCATACTCGCTTAACGATTGACAGGGGGGCAAGGGGGTTCATCGTTATCGAGGGGCTGACTCCCTGCGCCATCGCCAAGGAACTGACCAAGCGGGGAATCTTGACCGTCACGGGGAGAGCCAGGTGGAACGCCGCCACCATCAATGGAGTCCTCGCCAACGAGAAGTACACGGGCTGCGCCCGCATCCAAAAGACCTTCACGCCGGACTTTCTCACGAAAAAGGCCGTGAAGAACACCGGGCAAGTTCCCAGCTACTTCGTGGAGCAGAGCTACCCCGCCATCATCGCTCCAGCTACATTCGAGATGGTGCAGACGGAGATGGCACGACGCAAGCAGGAGGGCGGCAGGTACAGTGGCGTGAGCATTTTCTCCGGCAAGATAAAATGTGGGGAGTGCGGCGGTTTCTTCGGAGCCAAGGTCTGGCACTCCACAGACAAGTACCGCAGAGTCATCTACCGTTGCAACAAGAAGTACGACGGGCATAAATGCCAAACGCCCCATGGGTAATATGCCGGTGGCATATTACCGAGGAGGAAATCAAGGCAGCCTTTGTCACGGCCTTCAACAAGCTGGTGACGGAGCGGGCTGGCGCAAACGTCGCATCACGCTCCTGCGCCAGCACTAGCGCATCCTGCGCGTCGGAGGAGATTGCCGCCAATGCCCGGCTCGTCCGGCAAACCCTCTGTGACACTACGGAGTTGGAGCAGGAGAAAACCTCATTGGGGCAGGAGCTGGCGGTGCTGGTGGAGATGACCCAGAACTGCATTGCCGAGAACGCGAGGATTGCCCAAGACCAGGGGGAGTACCAGAAACGCTACAACGGGCTGGTGGAGCGATACGAGAAAGCCAAGGCGCGGTTCGACGAGGTGACGGAGGCTATCGCAGAGCGGTCAGCCAAGGGAGAGAGGCTGGCGGGGTTCATCAGGACGCTTGAGGCGCAGACGGAACCTGTGGCAGAGTTCGATGAACGGCTGTGGGGCGCAATGGTGGACTATGTGACGGTGGGGGTGGACAAGGGGCTGACGGTAGTGTTCCGGGATGGGACGGGAATAAAAGCATAGGAAAGTATCATAATTAAAAAAATTACAAGGAAAGAAGGAAGCGGCAAGGAAATGTAGAATATCATCCATATACGTCAAGTGTTGCTTGGATGATTGTTCGTATTCGGGAGATTCCAGACCGTGAATACTGCGTTTGGTACAAAACACAGTTGAAATTTATCAAAGAATAATCGGAAGAGGCTTGACACCAATGAGAAATAGTGTTATGTTTTGCACAGCACAGGCTAGTTGCGTCCTTTTTTCTGTAACAAAAAGATACATTGGTTTATGTCTGGATGAACCAAAAGGCATGCATTTGGGAGAGAGAAACTACCGTGAAGGTGCATTTTTGGCTGGAAAATGACATAATATAGTAGACATTATTTAGCAATTTATGAACGTTGTTGTAGAACGGAGGAAAAATTGTGTCTATCAATATTGATGGGATAGAGTTTCTATCAGAATGCACTAATGAACAACTAGATCCATTAGTGCAGATTATATTGGAAAAAGGAAAGCTAACTGAGCTATTATCTGGGAGTAAAATTTATGTTCAAAACAGTCCTAATCACAGAGTATATGTGGATTTAATTCAAAAAGAAATTATAGAATTTGGTAGTAATACTTTTGGCTCCAATAGGACTTATAAGAAAATATTGATGAATGTTTGTAAAAAAATGGAAGTGTCGTATACTTCATCAAGTTCTATTGAGGAAATTGAGAATGATTTGTTGGCGAATATTTCCGAAAAAATGTGGGATAAGCTATCAGATAATGACAAAAAAGCCCTTTTGCAAAGTCTTAATATACAAGAAGATTTCATTAGAAAAAAAGGTGCCGCCGCTTTTATGGCCTTATTTAGGGCAGGCGGGTTTGCTTCGTACCAGTTATCCGTGATTGTTGCGAATTCCGTTGCAAAATTTGTTCTGGGACGGGGGTTAGCTTTTGCAACGAATGCTGCTTTAACTAGAGCACTGTCGATAGTAACGGGACCGATAGGTTGGGTGTTAACAGCCGCTTGGACTGTCTTTGACATTGCTGGTCCGGCTTATCGTGTGACTGTCCCAGCCGTGACATATATAGCGTCTTTACGAAAAATATACAAAAAATCATAGCACCTTTGGAGGTTCAATGATGTTGAATGATGTACGACCAGGTTCGGTAATCTATATACCACGACCGCTCATTTATGACCATTATGGTATTTATGCGGGACACAATAAGGTTATTCATTATGTAAAAGAGGATGGATCTGTTTGTGATGGATTTATAGCAGAAACATCATTGAAAGAATTTTTGGATGGGCAAAGCGAAGCCCAATGCTTTGTGAAGTATTTTCCAGAAACCAGAAAAGCTCTCGAACTCATTTTAAAGCAAAAAATTCGAAATTCTAATTTGTTGGCAAGGACTTTAAATGAATTTGATAAGTCTAAGTATCATTTCTATTCTGACAGTGAAACTTTACAACGAGCGAAAAAATCCATTCATAGCGATGAATGGAAGTATAGTGTAGTGACAAATAACTGTGAACACTTTTCGGTTTGGTGTAAGACAAATGTTAAATATTCAGCGCAGGTAGAAAACTTCTTTAACTTCCTGCTTGTATAAACAATGATTTATGGAATTGGAGAGGAGTAGGTGGTAATGCCAATTAAGGTTGAATCCTCTCATGTAATAACATCGTATCCTATTTTGTCTGTTGGAAATGAAAATAGCATAAAATTAGATGAAGGAGAAGTGCGTACCTTTTATAATCCTTTTTCAAATTTGCTTGACATGGTTAGTTATTATCTTGACATATACAAACAAGGTGATATTGAGTCCTTAAAAGAATTTGTAGAATTACAGGATTACACAGTTGAAGCTAAGTTTATAAGCAATTTAGATATGTATCAGTGCTTTGTAACATCCATGTATTTTAGTTCATTTGATCCAGTAGAAAATGATGAGTGGATGGTTTTCGATACAGATAAGCTAGATGCATTGCTAGAGGAGTCGTTTTTCGATGAATATAATCGTACAATAAAGATTTGGGGTAAGATGTGCAAACGCATTTACCCAATGTTAGATGTATACAGTTTTGTTAAGTTACAATCTTATGCAGCGGGTGTTTTGCCAAAGGATTTATTGTGGGATGTGAATTACATATGGACATTCGAAGATCTTATTAGCATCATCTATGACTTGGAATGGTATGATATAATATCCAATGTATACAAAGCATATGGTGTTCATTGGTTTGCCAATAACGGAGAAAACGATCCAATAATGTACAAATGGGCTTGCTATGCTGTATCTGCATGTAAAAAAAATGGCTCTATTGATGATTTAATATTAAAACATGACTTGACTAACATCTATAAGGAGCTTCTAATTGCATTCACAATAAGAAATACTATAGAGGAAAATGCAGATATTGTAAACTACGTACAGGAATGCATAACAAATTTTGATACGGAGCGTATTAATGGATTGGTAAATCATATAAGTAGCTTAAAACGTGAAAACGAACGACTAATTGATGATAAGAAACAATTGAATGAAGGTTTGACTCTCCTGGAAAACCAAATACGTGAACTACAAGAAGATAGTAACGATCAAAATTATGATAAAGTCGAAGAAATAGCGCAAAAGATATGCTGTCTGATACCGCAGGATGCAGAGATGAACTCCAAAGTAGAAAAATTCAAAGTTATATGGGAAAAATTAGATGACAGTACAAAAAAGGATATCAAGATTTCAATTTCCATGTTTGAAAGGTTTGAATCATTTGATCTTGCGTTATTTCCAATGATTAGGAGTTTGGAACACGAATTTGATAGGAATTTCTTTTCGCCATTTCATTGCTCCAAGGCTTATAGTAAGGCAAAAACTTCCATTTGTAAAAATCGATTTTATGAAAAAACACATGATGCATTGATAAAAAAACAAAATGGTCATCCCACGATGGGTAACATACCATTTATTGGTAAAGCGATGGCAGATGTAAAGGCTCAAGAGTCTAGTGAACTGATTAAAGCTTTCCGACTTTTTTTGTCAGATAGCAGAAAGGCGTTTATTTCCATATGTAAAACATTAGATAATTACAAACTTGGTACACAAAAGCACAGGCTAGTCGATATAAGAAACGGAATTGCTCATGGGGATTCTCTGGTAACCAAAGATGTTGATAAAAGGTGCTATGAAGAGGTTGCAAGGCTTTTGTATGAACCACCAATGCAGATATTATTTGAATTGATTAATGCGTCTATGAAAAAATAAGATGTTCAAGGGCGTGTTGGAAAACTCTGTTTAGAACATATTTTTTTCACTTGTTCCGCAGGGGTGCAAAATCCCCACCGAGGGGGTGCAAATGCACCCCCCTTCTCTTTTTCTCGAAGCCTTGTCCCGTGCGGCTTCAAAGGCGTACTCGCTTAACGATAGGCAGGGGGGCAAGGGGGTTCATCTTTAATCGAGTATAGGGGGTGCATCGTTATTTTGTATCAAAATTTGCGGTAAAGGGGAAATTATGCTATCCATTTTGGCCAGTTTTGCGCAGGAGGAGAGCGTCAACATATCCGATAACGTCAAATGGGGTACAAGAAAACGCTTCGAGAAGGGCATTCCCAACGGACGTTTCAGAATTTATGGCTACCGCTGGAAAGGTGACCAACTGGTGGTAGTGCCAGAAGAAGCCGCCATCGTGAAGCGCATCTTTCAGAATTTCCTCGATGGCAAATCGAGACTGGAAACAGAACGGGAATTTGCCGCCGAGGGGATTACCACCAGAGCAGGATGCCGCTGGGTTAATTCCAATATCAGGGGGGTGCTTACGAACATCACTTACACAGGAAATATGCTTTTTCAGAAGGAATACCTCGATAGTCCGCTTACCAAAAAGCGGAAGAAGAATCACGGCGAACTGCCTCGCTACTGGGTGGAGAACACTCATGAAGCCATAATCGATAAGGAAACCTTCGATTATGTCCAGCAGGAGATGGCACGGCGGCGCGAACTGGGAGCCATAGCCAATAAGTCCATACCTACCACCTGTTTTACCAGTAAGCTGGAGTGCGGCGAGTGCCATCGACATTATGTTCATTCAATGAAATATAGGTTTCCAGCTACACCGCCCAGGTGGACTACTACACCAAGTACATCAAGGAGCGGGAAGATTGGGAGTTTGCCGGGATGTACACAGATGAGGGGGTGACAGGCACTTCCACCAAGAAGCGTGAGGGCTTCACCCGCATGATAAAAGATGCCCTTGACGGTAAAATCCAGCTTATTATCATGAAATCCGTTAGCCGTTTTGCCAGAAACACCGTGGATTGCTTGACAACCATAAGGAAACTGAAGGCCAGCGGTGTGACCCTTTTCTCCAACCGCATTAAGTGCGGAGAGTGCGGTCACTGGTATGGTTCCAAGGTCTGGCACAGCACAGACCAGTACAGGTGGGGGGTCTATCAATGCAACAACAAGTTCGGGGGAACGAAGAAATGCGATACGCCCCAT
>OCTW010613675.1_pt1 | contig 11245 bp, 23 predicted proteins | sample 1539671 | NCBI WGS metagenome assembly OCTW01 (sample SAMN02144230, study PRJEB22623) | gut metagenome | biome: sheep rumen | host: Ovis aries | place: New Zealand | reverse complement strand
TCCGTTCCCCTTGAATACTTCTTCGATCTCACCTCTAGGACGCACCCACTTCTGATAGTCGATTTTCTTAATAACCACCGGGCTATCATTAACAGTTAAATGAACTTCCCGGACACATTCAACCTTTTCAATTTCCTTGCCCTCTGCATCATGAGGTCTGATACCGACAGGTTCCGCACCGTTTGACAGCTTTCCTGTCATCACGTCAAAGAACGCATCCATCAGAGTGGTTTTCCCCACACGGTTTCGTCCTCTTACTCTTGTCTTTTCGCCAAACTCAGCTTCATACTCGGCAAAGCACTTGTAATTATTGAGCAAGAGCCGTTCAAGTCTCACTTCCGTCATTGTCTTCTTCCTCCCGAATTAAATTGCAGGCAACCTCATAATCGTATCTTCCGTCAATTTCTCTGAAACGATAATGGCCCTTGATATGTATTTTCTTACCCTCAACGATCACCGGCACAAATCTTCCGGTTGCCACCGCCATTAGATTGTCATAAAATCTAAAGTTCCGGTTCACTCTCAGATGGAAACCCACAATATCCATTCCACTTTGTGTCTTTCCGATCTTTCCGACTTTCTCTATTGTGCCGTCAATCTCTACATAATTGAGATAGGCGTTTTCGGCAGGAAAACAGCTTTCCACCAGAACGCATGTTTCCTTCACGCCGTTAATCTTTACCCTGTGAATTTTCCCAATTACTTCTACAGGCACATCCGGAACGTTCAGAACCTCCGATACAATCACTCGGAACTTCTCAATCTTCTGGCCCCTCTTTCCGGTTAGCATCCCAACGCGGAAGATTTCTCCGACGTTACTCACAAAGATTTCTTCTTTTTTTGGGAACTCAATCGTTCCAATTAGTTTGATGCAATTCAATTCTTCATTACCTCCAAACAGTAGTTGCTAAGCAAAAAATAAATCCGCTCACCATGCCACACATAAAAGAAACCGCAGAGACAACCTTCATCATTTTGGCTACCCTCTCGCGCTCTTCGTACTTCATGCGCCAGCCGGTTACATAACCATTTATTTTCCCCTGCGGTTCAAATTCAATTCCCTTATTCATTTTTAAACTCTCCTGTTTTTTTGTCGTATGTATATAATGTGTCACCGTAAGACAAGTTTACATAATCGCCCTTTACGTGAACGCCTATGTCAATCCCGGCATTCATGGCACAAATCTCAATTGTTATCAGTTGCCCCCAAACAAAATACTTTTTGTGAGCATCTATGGCTTCGTTATACTCTTTCGCTTTCCGTTTGGCGTGTTGCCAAAAAAGCGATTGAGCGACTGTCATTTCTTCGATGTTCATTTTTGCTTTACCTTGATCTCAATTTTCGCATTGTGTCTTTCGGATAAAACCTTCTGTAAGGCATCGACCAATAATTCAATGTTCATTTCGTGGCATCCTTCTCTGTCTCATAAGAAAGAAGCATCCCGGTTATTACACCGATTAAGCGTTCTAAGTCTTGCTCTTTCAGCTGAGTCATTAACTTCGAACACTCGTCAATGCTCGTTTTTTGCTTTTTACTTTGGTCCACTGTGTCAATCCTCCTCATTCTCAAACAGTTCTGGAAACAGTTCAGGAAAGCTGTACTGAAGCTGTTCCACCCTCATTTCATAGTTGCTGCCGCGGCTCGGATAGCCCTCCTCCACGCATTCCATCTCGATTTCGAGACATGCGTCCTTGTAGCGCAGATAAGAATCTGCCAAGCCATTTTCTTCTGCCCATTCTTTTAATGTCATGTTCTTCTCTCCTTTCTGTGAAACCCGTGAAACATGTTTCTATGTGAACATAGTAGTTCACTATGTGTCATTTGTCAAGCAGTTTTTGTTTTCTTTGTGACATTTTTGCTTGCTTTTTTGTTTTCTCTCATTTAGAATGGAGGTGAACCAATCCACATATAAATAAGAAGAAAGGAGTGTGATACTATGACAGAAGGTGAACGGGTAAAAGAGATAAGAACCTCACTAAAGATGACTGCGGAAAAGTTCGGTGAAAGACTCGGTGTGGGAAGATCAGCAATTTCCAACATTGAAAGCGGTGCTAGAAAAGTAACAGACCAAATGCGTAGATCAATTTGCAGGGAATACAATGTCAATTATGACTGGCTTGCAAATGGAACAGGAGAGATTTTTACAGAATACAAAACACTTGTGGATGAGGTTGCGGCACGTTTTAACTTTGGGGAACTAGAAAAACGCATACTGTCCGGCTACATGAAGCTACGACCAAAGGACAAAGAAAAAGTCCTAGAATACATCCGTGTATTCATGCTCGGTCAGCAGGCAGATAACCAAGAAGACGAAATCGAAAATGAGGTAGAGGACTACCGCAGGCAGCTAGAGTTGGAAAAAAGACAGGAGGAACAATCAGAAGTTTCACCAGGGGAAGAAGGAAATACGGAAATGGCATAAGGAGAGAAAAGAGGTATGGTAGATGAAAAGGGCAGCGATATACATAAGAGTAAGCACCGACCGACAAGTAAAAGACGGCGATAGCATCCCGGCACAAAAAGACGCTCTTACTCGGTACGTGCTAGACAAACCGGATTATGTTCTGGCAGGAGTTTACATTGACGATGGTGTATCCGGTACAAAAATGAAGCGTGATGAATTGCAACGAATGTTAGCGGACGTTAAGAAAGGACTTATTGACATAATCTGCTTCACAAAACTTGACAGATGGTTTAGAAGTATTCGCCATTACACCGCCACCCAGGAGATACTAGACAAGTACAATGTCGGATGGCTTGCAATCTGGGAACCGATTTATGACACCACCACGCCACAAGGCCGGTTGATCGTAAATCAAATGATGAGCATAGCACAGTTTGAGGCTGAGAACACAAGTCAACGCATCAAACAAGTGCTTGCTTATAAAGCATCCGTCAAACAGGCTATTTCGGGGAATCAACCGCCAGGATACAAAATACAGGATAAAAAAGTGGTTCCGGATGACACCATGAAGAATGTTGCTATCCAAATGTTTGAGCATTATTCCAGGTATGGCAATCTTAACGGAACCTTGAAATACTGTTCCGAAGTGCTAGGCGTTGACTTCAACAAAAAGTCGTTAAGGCACCACCTTATGAACCGCAAGTATATAGGCGAGTTCCGGGGAATAAAGAACTACTGCGAACCTCTGATAAGCGATGATCTGTTTGACGATGTTCAGCGCAAATTAAGCCTTAATGTCAAGCGCAGCCAAAAGCATACTTATGTTTTTTCCGGTCTGGTTGTTTGTACTGCCTGCGGAATGAAGTGCAGCGGTAAAACGTCAAGAGGGAAGTATAAATTTTATTACTGCGACCAGCACGTAAAACGGACCAAAAAGGCTTGCTCCAACAACAAAATCATCATGGAAAACCGACTGGAACAGTATGTAATTGAACACATCAAACCAGAAGCAGAGAAATATATACTAGAGTATACTATACTACAGAAAGAAAAGCCGATTGATAACAGCAAGAGAATTGCGACTTTGAAAAAGAGAATTGATAGGTTAAAAGAGTTATACCTAAATGAACTTATGACTTTGGAGGAATACAAAGAAGAAAGAATACAGCTAGAGAACGATATAGAAGCATTAACTATTCAGTCTAAAGAAGTGGTTCAGAAAGATTTTTCGAAGTTAAAAGAAACGCTTAACAGTGGAGTTATAGATACTATACTATCCTTATCAGAAGAGGAAAGGCGCTTTATCTGGCGTTCAATCATCAAAGAGATCAAATTTTATCCTGATAGGCATATTGAGATTATTTTTTTGTGATAAATTACTGTGGAACGGGTTAGATCGGTCTCGGTATTCCACGTTACTAAGTAAAAACATAGCTTAAGCCCTGAAAATTAAGGATTCCTTGTTTTCAGGGCTTTTAAAAATTCACCAAATATTTGGCTTTTCAGGAATCAATTTTTTGTGCTACTTTTTCCGGCTGCGTAATTGTGCAAGTTGGTACAACGTGGCACAATCGTCCATTGACGGCAGCCTGGGCCGGTGATATCCTTATTATGTCCTGCACGGGCGGCCCCGTGTAGCGGTTCGGTGGGCATCGCACCAACGCGGATTGAAATATGTTTAAAAACAGTGCTAGAAAAAGAGGGGTTTTGCCCCTCTTTTTCCATTTAATCATACATGCTTTTCACGTCAATTCCATCCCACCACTGCCGCGGCCTGATCTGCTTAGCAATCCATTCCGGGCAGCCATCTGCTGGTTCTTCTCCATATTCCCCGATTTTATTCCCGCTGTCATCGAATACCTGCCAATCAAGCACACACGCCTGATTTTTTGATATCCTTTTGAGCCTGGCCTCCAGCTGTACCGGATTGCAAAACTCGTCCACATATTCTGCACCATTTGTAAAGTGGCCCTTTATGGTATACGTCATTTGTTTTGTCCTCCTATTAATCTGTCAATGACTTCACTCTTTGAGCATCCCCAAAGTGACGCCAGCTCAGCCACCCGTTTAATTGTCGAGTTTGCCAGGGAATATGTTGCAATGCTTCGTCCTGGCTCTTCCTCTGCCTCTCCAAAAATGCTTTCGTACTCGTCCGCATCCAGGTTTTCTTCGGCCCACTTCGTGGCCTCTTCCACAGTCAGTGGCATAATTCTCTCGCCGGGTGCCCATTCGCTGTACCCCACTTGTCTGGCGTACTTTGATGCGGCGCCGCCTTCGCCAAACAGGAAGAATTCACCTGTTCTTTTCTGGTAGAGTTCTTCACGACTCCACCTGAATGTACCGTCTCTTCCTCCTACCTCTGCCAGCTTCTTCGCTGCTTCGGTGTCATACCTTTTTCCGTCAATAATCTTTTTCATGTTATTATACCTCCAACCATCCAAATCCCATGCGCATATAAACATCCTTGCCAAGTAATTTGGCATATTCCTCGGCTTCATCATACACAGCATCCATGCGGCGCTGTGCTTCGGCCAAATGAGCTTCATAAGAAGCTCTTACTTCATCAAGGTCAGCATCAGGAGTGCTAATATCCATCAGCAAATCTCCAGTCCTTTCGCCAAGTCCAGCGATGGACTTTCTCCAAAATTCCATACTGCGTTTGGCATCGCAGTACTCGTCAAAGGCGATGCGTCCTGAAGATTTCTCTTCAGGCTCATATTTTGCAAGAACTGCCTTCAACTCTTCTTCTGTTTTCGCCTTATTGATAAGGCGTTTGGCGCTCAGAGGGAGTTCCCCTTCTTCCACCATTCCCATCATCTTATTTCTTAGTTCCTCCATTATTTTCCCCTCCTTCTTTAGTATTCCAGGCCAGCAAGCTCTGCGGCAGCCTTTTTCAGCAACTCGTTATCACTGTAAACCTTGCCAGTTTTGATGTCGATAAAGGTTTTACTGCCCTTCATCCTCCTGGCTTCGGCGTTGCTAATGCTGACCCCGTTAAAGGTTGCATTACTTATATTGCCAGTTTTGTAATAGCTGCATATAAGGCCAAGCTGTGCAGCATTGATGTACAGCCTGTCCAGATTGCCTTTTGTCCACCTGGAAAAGCCTTTTTCCTCCAGCTCTTCAATTCTGTCTTTTATCATGGTCTTGTTTCTCCTTTCTGTGTGTTTCTTTAACTGTCTCTATCTTATCACGCGTTTATTTAATTATCAAACACTTTTTGCAACTTTTATTTAAATGCCATCAGGGCATAAAAAAAGCCCCGGCATGAAAACCGGGGCAATTTTAACTGTGCTTTTAACTATCTAGGATGAAAGAAAGCATTCGTGAATACGCAGATCATAAATACCATCATTAGCACCCATCCAACACATTCTGACATATTCTCTCCTTGCATTAGCACAATCCATGTGGTATAATCTTCTTTGTCGTCGGATGAAGGTCAGATGGAACAATTCTCTTCAGACCTGACGTATAGTCGAAACAAGATTATGAATTGCATCCCTGATGGAGCAGTGCAACACCGAGCCGACCGGAAGGCCACTGCCCAGACAGGATTGAAGCCGCAAGGCTTCTTTTTTATTTTTCATGCCCCCATGTGGGGGCGATGCTACATAATATGTGGATTCCCGTTAGGGTACATTAGGCATCACCACCTTCTGTGCATTGGTGCTTTAAGTAAGTTCCTTAATGCTAAAAACCCGATACCCTTCAAGTTCAAGCCACGCAAAAGCGTGTTCGGCATTGGTGAAGTAACGAATTATTTCCTCCGTAACTTTTCCACGTTTCACAAGGCATTTATACTTTTTCACAAAATACCTCCTAGTGGTGCTTTTAAATGGTGGTGCTTCATCCGATCAGAAGTCATTAAGGCACGTACGTGATGCCGCCACCATTGTTACCTACCTGGTGCGTTAAGTTAGCTGTTAGCCAACGGATGCTTACATTTGTTTCCGCGGAAAATACTTCCTTCAAAAACAAAATCATGGTAAATGCAATCCGGACAAAAATTGAGCCGACAAAAACGCTTATACTTCCATCTAGCAAGTATTTTTCTTAACATTCTTGTTCCCCCTAATGGTGCTTTAAATCATTCTTCGTAGATGATTTCCAATCCGTATGCAACAGCTGCATCATGCTCAATCCTACAACCACGGGCATTTTCCCACCCCTTGCAGAAGTAAGCCGCATGACACAGGCTCATGTTTTCAAGCGATTTTGCAAGGAAACACAGAGGAACCTGAACTACGCCACGTTCTTTCATCTTTTCGTTAGAATACCATTCATCCGTGAACAGGGTATTCACAATCTCATAGCCTTTTTCTTTTAGCACTTTGATAGCGCGTTCTCTGGTTTCGATAATTTCCTGTTCAGTCTTTCCGGCCATCGGCTGAGATAACATAGCTTTCATCTTTTTATCCTCCTAATTTTTATTAGCTCCTTCTGATACCACTTTGGCACAAACATAAAGATAAACCACTCTGTAATATAAGGCTTTCCGTATTTAATCTGTATAATCATTTTATTATGTGTTTTAAGTTATTTGGCCGTTATTAGCCATTGCATCCCTGATAGGTGTTTCTCGCTGTTCAAAGCAGTTATGGACTTCTCTTGCATCTACTTCGCAATCCCATTTTTGACATCGGTTATAATACCATTCATAATGCTTACAATCGTCGCAATTCATAAGTCCTCCATCGTGTGCTTTAAGCTATTCTCGTTCAGCAAGCATTTGAGAAATTTTATCCAAAAGGCTTGTATAATCTTCTGGTGACAAGTCATTCAAGGCATTATCTAAAATTTCGTCAATGGTTAATGCATAATCGTATAAATTCATGTTGTTCTCCTTTAAATAAAAATGGTACTTTAATCTCCATTCACAACTTCATCCATAGCCTGAGCCATAAACGGGCAAAGATATAAATATTCACACTGCTTGCACTTTTCATCAGACAAAATAAGCTTTTGTTCAGCGAATTCTTTGTCGCATTCTTCTTTTGAAATTTTCATGTGATTACCTCAACTTTATGGTGCTTTTACCTACTCATTTTCTTCTGATTCGTGCAGAAGGACTTCATGAAAACCGCCCTGCACATCAAATGTTCTGCTCACTACAAGATAGATTTTGCCATCCTTCCGCACCCTATCGCCTGTGCGCAGGTCAACGTTCGGATAAGTAAAAAGCACATCGCCTTTCCTGTTTACAAACACAGTTATCATAGTTTTTCTCCGTTTATAATGGTGCTTTACCTACTTCTTGCAAAACTTTTCCTTCAGCGCATTAGCTACGAAAAACAGTTCCGCATATACGTCTTGCGGTTCTGTCTTGTCTCTGACTAGTATGGCAAAACATGCGCAAATCTGATTAAAACGGAATTCGACTTCTTCCGGCGTTGACAGGTCTATGTCCATAAACCACCTCTCATTTGCTTTAAACTACTTCCATATCACATTATACGTGGTTTCAATACTTGCGTGTTTAGTCCAATCAAAGAAAATCCCACACTCAGCACATCCCACAACATCTACTTTAATTCTCTTTTTGCACGAAGGACACGAATATTTAATTTCTTTCCATTCATGCCATCCGTCCGTATCAGTTTCAATTTCTGCGTTTGGCTGTATCTTTTGAGACATCATACCCTCCCTTTCCATCACCACAACGAAACATTGTAGGCTTTACCGTTCATAGCCTTTGGCAATGTCCATTCGTTTTTAAAGATATGCGACCGGAGATATTTACGCCAGATGTTCATTTTCTTCATCAACTACCATCCAATTCTTTTCAGCGATATTCGAAAAGGTATATGCAACGTTATCAGTCTCTCTGATATCCATAGCCTTTCCATCATGGCAGTGCATCATAATAGTGTTGTTTTCCCATGCCCAGTAACCGCCCCAATCGGGAAGTTTGACTTTTTTCCCGTTCAGCAGTTCGAACCATGCGTGTCTAAAATCCATTTTATCACTACTCCTTTGGTGCTTTTAATCAGATACAAATGCGGTCGGACTCGAACCGACTCCCCCAGTTTCAAATTCTGGTATGCTTCCACCCCGGAAATATTCCAGGCATCTTTACACCACGCTTTATTGTTTTATTTACTCCGTTTACTCTTCCTCATTCACCTGAACAAAATACTTTGCCTTATTCGCTTTGATATTCACCACCGTATTACTGCTTTAAATGTGGTTTTGGTAGGGACATATATGTCCTTACCAGAATTTCTTATAACTTAAATGGTGCTTTAAATCAGTTGACAACAACCGGTATTTTCACTATCGCACCGGATATTGTAAACAATACTAGATTCGTTTGTCCTGCTTTAATTCCAACAATATCCATTGACACAGACAAGCCGAACGTTTTTTGTTTTACTCTTGCAATACTCATGTCCTCGGTGTATCCATACACGTTTCCCGCCATAGTTTTACCGTCAGAGGATGCAGAAGCCTCAACCGTTTCGCCTGCCGCAACTGCTATAGAAGTCTGGCCAGATGTGATCTTGATCGGAACGCTAACATCAATGTCTAACGCCTCTTTAAACTCAAGGAACGAAATATTCTCGGTAGCCGCCATGCACCCACTTGCAAGCGGCGCCCAGATGTCTTTTGTTCTCAATTCGCACCCGGAAAAGATAAAGGGAATCCCAAACGAAAGAGGAGTTGAAAATGTATAGTTATTTAACCCTTGAACATTCGTATCTGCGTAAATGGGATTATGGATTACGCTCCTCAACTGTTCCACGTTTTCGGGATCTCCCGGCCACACCCTGATAGGAATATAAGGATATTTGTTCAACAAATCACGTTCTGCATATGCCGCCGCAAAAGTTGGATACGATAGCAGAATTTTATTTAGTGCGCTCCCCTTTGCCGCGATCTGTATAATGTCGGCATTTGCCCCCGCCTTCCTATCACAGATAACACTCATATCGAACAGCCTAATAGCATTAAACGCCCCTTGCAACGTAGCAAGCGGATACTTCCCGTCCTTATCCCACGTATACCCAGCAACATCGGCATAATTGCTTTCACTGAGATCAATATATACCGAGGTTCCGTTGTTATATAATGTATTCTTAGCATTATGCGCCAACACATAAACGCCGTCACTTGTTGGACGCATATCTATTTCAATCCACGAAAAACCGTTGTTATGTGCTTCTATGCAGGCTTCAACCGTGTTTTCATGCGCAACAACATGATATCCGGGATGTGCAATAATTTTGCAGTTCTGACCACCCAAAACATCAATATCTTTGAACCGCTCCCCCACTGCATAAGAATCAGCTGGGACGTTTTGCAGGCTCAACGATTCATCTGTGATATCAATCGTGTTCCCTTTCCAATCATATAATCTATCCATCCACTACACCTCGCTAAATTCTATTATAACCTGTGACGGTGCGCCGTCTGGGTATTGCGCATTTGAACTATTATATCTCAAATTCACAACCGCAAAAAGATTTCCGGGGTTTTCAATATCCTTTTCAATAACTCCGTTCGAATCAACAGCCTCCCACGAAATGCGATTATTTACCATACTATTTCCGTACTTATTTGAATCCGCTAAATAAGGAATTGTATGTAGATATACATTCTGCGTATTCGGTAATGTTGTAATCTTTATATGATTTGCATTTGCCGGGATCGGGATGGGATAATACTCAGTGGGAACGGCCGTTTCATTCCACATGTAAAATGGAGTCTTACCCTTTGTAACAACATTTGTTTTTCTTGTGACATTGTAATAGAATGATATCCTTGACGGATATCTAGTTTCGTCATTAAGACTTGTTTCTCCGCCCGCTCCGAGAGTTACAATATTATCACCCATAACCCATTTGTGAATATTGTAATAATCTATTGTGTCAATCGTAATCGATGTGCCAACATCGCCATATTGAATATTAATTGTACTCTGTCCATCAATTAAAGTCCCGCGAATCGTATAATTTGTTACAATAACGCCGGTTGCCCCCACTGATTCATAATATTTGACCGTCAAATACTGCTTTAACGAATCTAACGGATCGTCTGTATAAATGACATTTTCACCCGGATTAAACGTAGCAACAATTTTGGGATATGATCCTTCGAATAACGCATTTCTCAAAATGTTGAGTTGATCTTCACCTTGTTCATCTTTCCAATATAAGTGTTTGAAAATATCGATTAATGCATTTTTTGCATTTTCACTAAATATCTGTGTAAAACCGCTCTTTAAATTTCTTATTTCATCGCCCGTTGCTTTTGCATCGGCAGCCATATCTGCGGTATCAAGTTCCTTGTCTGTCTCAAATGCCACTGCATTATAAACACCACCATCAGCCCATGCAGTACCATTGTAGTAATACCAGTGACCATTTGCATAGCCAGTCTCAGAGCCTACATAAACATAAACCCTGTTTGTATCAGTCATTTCAGCGGCAGTAGAAGCAACCAGAGGACTACCGATAGCACTTCTCAGAGCGTCAATGTTATTTTGCAATTCTTCATCAGCCGCTTGCCGTTCTGCTTTCTCGGTGTCCATGTTCTTTTGCAACATAACTTCTTCGGCCTGACTGTCTCCCACGCCTAAGTAAAGTTTCTTTGTGTCTGTGACAAATGCTAGCTCGGCAACTCTCAGTTTTGCTGGGTCGAAATTTACCATCAACCCATTTCTAAGTATAATAGCCATTTGTGTACCTCCTACGGCTGTTTATTTGCCCATTCCTGTAAGGCTATAATTAAAGAGGAAGGCCCCGAAATATATCCGTCAATATAAGTTCCGAAATACGCTTGCATGTGTCTAATAGTATCAGGCCCAATCACTCCGTCAATATCAGCTCCAACCATTT
>OCTW013415143.1_pt1 | contig 11247 bp, 9 predicted proteins | sample 1539671 | NCBI WGS metagenome assembly OCTW01 (sample SAMN02144230, study PRJEB22623) | gut metagenome | biome: sheep rumen | host: Ovis aries | place: New Zealand | reverse complement strand
ACGACTACAGCCTCGGCAACACCATCCTGATAGCCATGCAGATGCCCACCGCCACCCACGTGGCCAGCTTCAGGAGCTGGAAGCGCGACTTCAACCGCTACGTGCGCAAGGGCGAGCGCGGCATCGAGATCCTCGTGCCCATGCTCGTCAAGGACGGGGACGAGGACGCCGATGAGGAGCGCCGCCGCCTCGTGGGCTTCCGCGTGGGCCACGTCTTCGACGTCAGCCAGACCGACGGCGAGCCGCTGCCCACCCTCGTGGACGAGGTCGCCGGGGGCGTCGAGCGCTACGCCGCCGTGATGGGGGCCGTCCGCGCCGTCTCCGCCTACCCCGTCGAGCTCGTGGCCGACCTGCCCGAGGGCACCAAGGGCTACTTCCGCCGCGGCGAGCTCATCGCCATCCGCGAGGGCATGGGCGAGGGCCAGACCGTGAAGACCGCACTCCACGAGCTGGCGCACAGCCGCCTGCACGACGGCGACCCCGAGGGCATGCCCGACCGCGCCATGCGCGAGGTGCAGGCCGAGAGCGTGGCCTATGCCGTCTCCGCCGCGCTGGGGCTGGACACCTCGGGCTACTCCTTCGGCTACGTCGCCAGCTGGGCCGTGGGCAAGACCGACGAGGAGATGCGCGCGTGCCTGCAGGTGGTGCGCGATGCCGCCAAGGCCATGGTGGAGGACCTGCAGGCGGCCATGGCGTCATAGCCGAGAGCACCCCGCAAGAACACAGGCGCCCGCCCCGGCGGGTGCCGAACCGCACGCTCCGCCCCGGCTCGGGTCGGGCAGGGGACGCCCTGCCTCGCCGCCCCGGAACCCCATCCCAGACATCGAAGGGTCCTCTTAGTCATCACCCTTTGCTTCAGCATGCTCAGCAACGGAAAGGATGAAGTCCGCGAGTGTGGCCGCGGAGTTGACAGCCAACCTTGCGTGATAGTCTCGGATGGAGACCCTTCGTTCGCCAACGCCATGAGCATCGCTGTTGTTGTTCCTCATGTCGGATATGGCCGAGATGACCTTGTTAAGACCTGAGATGAGCGTTCTGACCCTAGTGTCCATCTCCTTGATTGCATGCATTCCGTAGAGGTCACTCACCTGAGAGTAGAGCCTGTTAATGTCTCCCTTGGCACTCGGCTGCTCGCCACGAAGCTCGACCACATAGCAAAAGGTCTCTTCGAGTAGAGTCCGGGCCTCTGTCAGGGCGCTGTCGAGACGACCGTCTCCGACGTCCCGCATTGCACGCTCCGAGAGCATCTTTACGTACTGTCGGTCAATCACCTTCAGCTTTGGCGCTTCAACCACAGTTGGAGAGTTTCTTGGAACGACTACGTAGTTGTTTCCCACCTGACGTAGCTCATTGCCTCCAAAGAAGAGCCTCTTGTTGATTGCTCCGATTGCGAGGCGAACGATTCTGTCGTGCTCAGCTTCGAACCTGTCAGGGACGACGTCGTCGAGAGCATCTGCAAACTGGGGGCTGTTGAAAAACAGGCCAAGAAGCTGAGAGACGCGACCCGTCTCGACGGCATTAGACATCATGTCTTCGACGTAGCACCATCTACTCTGTGACCCATAGGCTGTAGGCACGCCGAAATCAACCGACAAGCCAGCCAGCATTGGACCCGACAGGTAGGGCATCTTTATTTCGCGACCATCGACCTTATCGAGCACAGAGTCTCCGTCGAGTATCTGGTAGATCTCCTTTTGCATAAGGAGTCTGTTCAAGTCTTCTTCCACCTTCCAGCCCTTCTACCGAATGCGCTGCTTCACCCATTCCCATTGTCCCCTATATGTCCGTCCACCAGCCCTGAGGGCCCGTAATAGCGAGCTGCCTATTCCATGTACAAGTCCATGGAATAGCTCGTCTGACGCGGCCTCAGGTCCTTCGGGCACGTCCCTCCGATGGCGTCGCTCCCGCTTCCCCACCTCCGGCCTCCCCTTCGTCCCTCACCGCCCCTGACGACGCTCACCCATGACAGCGTGTCATGGGTCTCGCGTGCGGGGGAGCCCCCGCGCCCCTAGGATTCTCACTGTCCCCTTGTACATAGCGAACTTCCCTAGGAGGCCCATGCCCAGACCGGTCCAGCTCCACGTCATGCTCTCCCCGGAGGAGATGTCGTCGCTCAAGGCGCTCGCGTATTCGCTCGGCACGACCGTCTCCGACACCGTCAGGATCCTTGTGCAGGCGGGCGCGAAGGCCGGAGCCGGCGGCGCCACCGCCCTCGTCCTCGACCGCAGGACCCTCGTGCGCTACGTCCGCAACGTCCGTGCCCTTGGCCACCTCCTCAACCAGTCGACGCACGCCCTAAACGCAATCGCCAAGGCGGTGCGCGAGTCGGGCGTGGACACGCTCGACCTCACCGAGGCTCTGGAGGGCGTGTCGTACGGGCTCGCCGAGGTCCGGCGCGACGCCTCGGAGATCAGGCGCCAGGCGGCGGAGCTCACCGGCATGCCGGTCGTGTTCGGGGAGTAGCCATGCCGTACGTGAAGGCGATCGCCGGGCACACCAGGCTCGGCGGGGCGCAGCGCTACCTCGAGCGCGAGGGCCGCGCGCTCGCCCGCGACTTCCTCAACCTCGACGCGCCGATGGAGGGCCTCGGCTCCGACGGACTCCCGGAGTACGGCGAGTACGACTGGGCCTCCGTGATGGACGCGACCCGGGAAATGCGAGGCAACGACAGCCCGTTTAAGGGCCGTCGCGCACGCACCTACAAGCATTATGTCTTCTCCCCCGACCCGCGGGACTCAGTGGGCCTCACAGCGCTCCGGTCTGTCACCATGTCATGGGTCAGGGAGAACTTCGGCGACTACGAGGTGGCGATCGTCTACCACGACGACAACGAGCACCACATCCCGCACGCCCACGTCATCGTCAACAACACCAGCCTGGAGACCGGACGACGCCTGCAGGACCCCGACCCCAGGGCGCTTAAGAGGTCCGCCCAGAGGATCGCCCAGGAGCACGGGCTCTCGTTCTACGTCGACGAGCCGGCAGACCCCGAGACGGGGCACGTGCCCGACTCGGACCCCTATGCGCGCAGGAACGCCCACATCGTCGAGCGGGACATGGTCTCCAAGGGCGAGTACTCCTGGGTCGCCGACATCCGGGCGAGGGTGGAGGTCGCCAAGGGGGTTGCGAAGGACCCGGCCGACTTCCAGGCGGCCCTGAGAGAGATGGGCGTAAGCGTCCGCGAGTCCGCCTCGCGCAGGGGCGACTGGGTCTACTCGCTCGCCGAGACGCCCTCTCACCAAGTCACGGGATCGAGGCTCGGCGCCTCCTACACGAGGCGGGAGGTGACGGGCTGGCTGCGGAGCCCCACGAGGACCACACCGAGCGCGCTCACAATGAGGAACGTGAGGCAGGTCGCCGAGGGGGCCATAGAGCTGAGCGACCTCGGCGAGCTCGTCAGGCTCTCGGAGGCTGTGCGCGTGGTTACGCGCGGCGGCTTCCGCAGCCTCTCCGCCATGGACTCAGCCGCCAGCAGAATGAGAGGGATGCCCAACCGCGAGGCGACCGTCGCGAGGCTCGAGCGCGCGAGGTCCTATTGCGCGGAGCGCGGCATCCTCCCCGAGAGGACATCTGGGCCCGACGGGGACGGGAAGAGCCCCGAGATATCTGGCAGGCAGAAGGCGTCGCACAGGAGGGGCCAGGATGGCACCCCGGCACGCCATCGTTCCCATGGGCAGCAGAACAGGCGTGGCGAGAGGAGCAGTCGATGAAGCTGACCGTGCGCTTCCTTGACGGGTCGGCAGAGACCTTCGACACCGACGCCCTCACCACGGAGAGCGCGCTCGGCAGGACCAACGCTCTCACGGACCTCAGGGTCACCCTCGGCGACGGGCTCTGGGTCGATGCGAGCTGGTACCGCATGACGCAGGCCCCCGACGACGAACGCATGCCCCTGGCCCAGAGGTCGGCTGGCTGCAGGCTCCACGTCCTCTCCGAGGACGAGCTCGGGCAGGTGAGGTCGATAGAGCTCGACGGGACCCTGCAGTGGCTGAGAGTCGGCCCCGACCTGTGCGACATGTCCCTCTTCGACGAGGTGGCGGACCTCGCGTACGGCGCAGGCGGCCCGTCGGGCTCCATGGCGGACAAGGCGACATGGCTGCACGACCTGCTCAAGGACAGGCTGTTCCCCCGCGCGAAGCCCCAAGAGGCGCATGCCCGCGCATGCGCCGCGCTGGGCATGACGGAGGCCAGCTACGAATTTCTGTCCGGCCTGGCTGCTAACGTCTACGATGAGTAGTTCTCTTTCTGAGGAGCGTGTGAGATGGGCGTGGCCAAGCGTGTACTGGGAGCAATCGGCAAGTACTGCGTCATGTGGATGAGGTTCGTGGCGAGAATCATCCTGCTGTTCTGGCACTACGGGTCGTAATCGGTTCTGCAGCATAGCATTCCACATCCTTGCGGTGGCGTCGCATCGCCACATAGCGGTTTCCGCAATGACCGTGAAAAGTCGCCACCTGTGTCGAAGTAGAATAATTGAGCGTATGTCTTATGGAGCTAGAACGGGGGCATCAATGGAATCAATCTCGAACGCCGTCGACTGCATGCGTAGCGACCTTCTCGCTTGGGTCCACTACGGGTTCCGCGATCCAGGCTCGGTCTATTACTGCTTCCCCTACCCGCAATACGCATCGACTGCTAAGGGCTTCAAAGCCATCAGCCCCGAAGCCTTTCAGAACAGGGGCGCCTTCGTCGCCCTTCTCAACAGGACGTCTGCGTCAGAGCTCCAGAAACAGTGCGGAGAGATTGTCGTCGTAAGGATCAACAGGGACGAGCCTGATGAGAACCCAGAGTATTCCGGATTGCTCGACCCAAACGCCAACAAATTCTGTGCTCGCCTACCACAAGGGAACAGCATTAGTCCCGAGCTGACGATTACCAAGCTCAGCGCCCATGGACTCTCATCGAGCCTCATCACCGTCGTGGACCTCAGCTCCGCATTCGACATCAGCAAACCAACGGGTAGAACGGTAGGGCTCTCCTCCCCCTCTTCCATCGAGTCGATCAACACCAGCCTTGTCGTCGTCCGAAATGGCAATCGCCTGCACGGGCCTTTCGAGTACTCCCTTGGAGAGAACGGAAACATCGTCCTCCGCGGGTCATCGGAATACGACTTTAGGGTCTACTCGAGCGTTGATGCGTCCTCCATGGACGAGGTGGTCGTGCGCGACATGTACGGGAGCCCGGTCGCCGAGTTCAGGCTGAAGAGCCAGCTAGACGGGGCGATCAGCTCGGGTAGGTATAGGGGCCAGTTCGACTGGATTCCCTTCGACAAGCTCCAGACAATCCTGGAGCGGGCCATGAAGCAGTCGCCTGAATTCGCCGACGTCGGAAAGAACCAGTTCAGGCGATTCAAGCGCGAGATGACCGCCATCGTGAGCGAGCTGACCGAGGCCAACGTCGACGAGGCGAGAACGAGGAGACTCCTCAGCATCGTCTCAGACGTCGACCACTTCTTGGACCTTCCTGACGAGCTGAGAGAAGCCGTGATGGCGGGACTCGATGACCACAAGCTCGCCGAAATCGTCCTCGCCCCAGAGAACTTCCCCAGCTTCCGAAGCAGGATTAGGGCACTCCCAGAGCTGCAGACAGAGTATGAGAACGAGCGGTCTCGTCTCAACACCCAGCTCGACGGCTTGAGGAAGTCCATCGAGGAAGCCAGGGCAGAACTAGACGCGGCGCGCGAAAAGAAGACCCAAGTTCAGCAAGACCTCGAATCATATGAGCACGAGGTGCTTGGCGCCCGTAGGGATGAACTCGAGAGCATCGAGTCTCAGTGCGAATCTCTGCGGAACGAGATATCAGGACTCGAATCGCAGCGAGACGAGCTCCAGGGTGACATAGCCTCTCTCGAAAGCCAGATCGAGGACGTCCTCTCGTCCCTCGACGACAAGGCTCGCCTCTCTGGCGAGATCATTCAGTCCGAGGTGGTCAGAAGGGCCATCGCATACGCCAACGGCGCGTCATCCGCCGGCACGGGCACCCCCACGCCACAATTCCCATCGGTTTCCAACCCTTGCGCGGAGGATCACGACCTCGTCGACATGCTCTACGACCGAGTCGTCGAGAACGCCGGTCGCTCCTACTCAAGGAACGACCTGATCAACTTCTTCGCCTGCATCTCCCAAGGCTACATGACGACCTTCGCCGGGCTGCCCGGCACGGGGAAGACCAGCCTGTGCTCACTAATCGCGAATGCCCTAGGGTTGAACTCGGCAGCCACTCCGCGCTACACGGAAATCTCCGTCGAGCGGGGCTGGACCTCCTACAGGGACTATATCGGCTACTACAACCCGCTCTCCAAGACGATGGAAATGTCTGATCCGGCGGTCTTCGCGGCACTCCAGGCGCTCAGTGAGGAGGCGTCGATTGGCATTGGTACAGACGCCGTCGCGCCATATCTCTTCCTCCTCGACGAGGCGAACCTCTCCCCCGTAGAGCACTACTGGGCGCCCTTCCTCCGGGCATGCGACTCATTCTCGAAGGAACCCCTGCGCCTCTCCCTCGGGGGTGGCGAGCCCCTCCTCGTGCCCAGCCATGTACGTTTCCTCGCCACGGTCAACTACGACCACACTACAGAGGAGCTCTCGCCGAGGTACCTCGACAGAAGCTGGGTGATCATGCTCGACCCGGACCTGATCGATTACGATGCGGTCGCGCAGCCCGAGGAGGGACCCGAAGCCCCAGCGGCAACCGTGCACGACGCGATTTCCTACCAGAGGCTTATGCGCGCATTCGGGCCGAAGAGTGGCGCAGTCATCGACGAAGGCCTGGAGGAATCACTCGACGCCATCTTCAAGACCTGCTCGGCAAACCAACATCCCGTAAGCCAACGCAGCCAAATCATGATAAGGAACTACGTCGCAACCACCTCGCTTCTCATGGATCGCGACTCGTCGGACACGCGGCTCGCGCCCCTCGACTATGCCGTGTCGCAGAAGATCCTGCCGACCATCTCGGGTTCGTCGGACAACTACGACGGATTCCTCCACGCACTCGAAGACCAGTGCGCAAATCTTCCCATAACGCGTGGTCGCCTGCGCCACATCCTCGACGTCGGATCCAGCAACGGCTACTACCAGTTCTTCGCATAGGAAGCAGAAGTGTACGCGCTGCGAATAGGAGACCCAACCGGAGGGTGGGTGGAGTTTCCCCTGATGCCTCCTGCCGTCAGGCCAGAGCTGCTCAAGGTCTCCCAAACCGGTTGCCTCAAGGAGGATGAGAGGTACAAGCTACGCATCGTCACGGACTCGCCGAGCGTCATCAGCGACGTCTCGGTTGTCGTGGATGGCGAGGAGGTCGCGAGAGGCCTCAGCGAGGCCCGCGCCAGCTACCGAAATGACGATGGGGCGCTTCTCTACGTGTACACCCCGACTCTAGTCGGTAGTCCAGGTACGGACGGTCAGATAGCGCTGCTCATCTACGGTTTCGCGCGAATAGAGGCATCAATCACGCTTGACGGCGGTGAGATAGTCCTCCTCGAGAGCGACGACATCCCGGTTCTCGTCCGAGGCGACCGCGAGCAAGAGACGGAGCGCGTCGATAGCATGTTCGATGCCCTGTTCAGCGCGCCGCCGAGCCAGCCCCTCCAGTGGATGCTCACCGGAACCCCGTCTAGCGACGAACGGTTCTCAATCGTCGAGGGGGGAACGGCTAATCCCGCATCGAGATCCGTATCGACATTCCTCCAGGTAACCGACCAGGTCCTGTCGGGCTTTGAGCGCCTCCTCCCAAGCTTCCGAGGCCACGTGAGATCATCTATCCGGGAGGTACCCACAAGAGTGTCAGGCAACAGAGTGCGTGTCGCAGGCGCTCGTGAAGCCTTTTGGATAGCATCACACCCCGACCTGCTCCAAAGGTCGCGTGTCGAGAGCGGCGTCAGGATGGGCAGCGGCTTCTATATGCCGCGCTACGTCCAGACCGACCAAAGAGCACACTCATACGACACGTACGAGAATAGGCTGATAGTCTCTTTCCTCGCGGCGTGCGGCCAGCGGCTCGGCAGGGTATCCGCGCTAATCGAGTCGGAGAGGGGCCTCAGCGAATCCGTCGAAAGGGCCATGAACCCCTTCTCGACGGAAGGGTACGTCTTCTCTTCCCTGCTCATCGCCTCCTCAGGCCAACGGCGAAGGGAGGCAATCCTCGAGCGGTCGGATTCCCTTCGCAGGAAGGCAATCGCGCTATTACATGCATATAAGACCGCCATGCCAGGCGTCGAGCCGGGAAGGTTTCTTCCACCGAGGAGGTCGAAGGTCTTCCAGGAGGTCGTGCCGTACTCGAAGCTGTACGAGCTGATGATGGAGTGGTGCGCCATGGGCGACCTCGACATTCGCGGGTCACTTCTTGCCCTGCGCACCGCCAGGATGGATCGCTTCTATGAGTACTACGTGCTGCTCTCCATCCTGTCCAGGCTTCACGAGCAGGGGTTCAAGCCCAGCAGCACGGTCGATTCGCCCATTGGGGTCGTAGAGTACTCCCTCGCCCGGACGAGCCGATACTACAGGAACGAGGGACAGGTCGCAAACAAGTACGTCCTGGAAGGGGAAACGGGCACCGTCACCCTCTACTACCAGCCGGTCATCTACGGAGATACCCGGGAGGAGAACGGGATCCGACTCCACCGAACATCGGTGGGGGCGATGGGGCACGACTCTTACTACACACCGGACTTCCTTCTCGTCTTCAGCTCTGAAGGCGGTGTCAAGACCATTGCAATCGACGCAAAGTACCGCTATTCCCGCGGAGTCATGAGCGGAGCCCCGGAATGCGAGTTCCAGAAGTGCCTGAGGAAGTATCGCCAGGAGACCTCAGGCATTCTCGGACCCGCGAATGCCGTGTGGCTGCTCTGTGGTCGCGACACGCAGGTGGAGACTCGCTACTGGGAACAATCGTCTTGGTCGCAGTCCACAAAGGGGTACATCCGCTCCGGCGCCATGACACTCACCCCCATGGGTGACGATCTAGAAGGCCTACTCGAGACCATAGGAATCATCCGGCGACCAGTTGAAGACGACACCCCGTTTGACGAAGCTGACAGTCGAGACGGCAATCACCAGCTCGACCTTGGCGTTGAGGCGGCAAGAGGGCCTTCCGCCATGGATGATTCCCAAGATGCAAACGCTTCACCCATGGAGCCAATAGCTGTTGTTGATTCAGGCATCAAAGAAGCCTCGGATCAGACCAAGACGGTCGCTCGAGACGAAGTGCTGGAAGACACCGGGGCTATCATGGGCAAGGCTGCAATTGACTCTTCGGCCGTCCAAGGCGAGCGAATCAGCGATTCCAAGGGGGCTGATCCTGAGGACGAAGCCCCTTCGAACGAAGGGAGGGCACCCCTCGCGCACGTCGATGGCGATGCCGAGCAAGCGATGAAGGCAGCGGACGAGACCCGAGATATCCCCAAGCCAAAGGCTGGCACCTTGGTCAAGATGGCGCCTCGGGGCGATACCATGGCACAAGCAGGCGAGCTCGTGAGGCAAATTGCCGAACTGCTCGGGCAAAACGAGCGCTTGCTCTTTGATGATGCTTGGAGCCGAGCCAACATCGGATTGGGGCGACCGATACTGAGAGCCTCGAGGCCGGAGGGTAAGGCCGCCGGGAGATATGTCCCCTATGCCTTGGACGGCAAAGACCTCTTCCTTGCAAGGGACTGGACGCCACTAAACGTCAACAAGGCACATCAGCTTATAAGGCGCCTGTCGAAATAGGCTACGACAGCTTCAGAGGGCTCGGCTATGATTGTTCCATCTTATGAGTCGGGAGGTTCCGCATGTCCATGGTGTTCTGCCCCGAGTGTGGGTCACGCATCTCAAGCACCGCTGTAACGTGTCCACACTGCGGCTTCCATGCGCAAGGCACAGGAATTGTTCCGATTAGCGCACTACCGCCTGCCATACGCCCTCCCGCCCTCGTCATCCCAGACGCATCGGTGTTTGATGACGGGAGCAGCCTCGTCACTCGGGAGGTGAGCGACCCTATCGTCAGGTTTCTAAGCGATGCCGAGGCGATGGGACGGCTCGCGCCTAACGTCGCAGAGTTCATCGAGGGCATCATGTCTCGCGGAGAGACTAAGTATGTCGCAGACTTCAGCAAGGCGGCAGAGGAGCTCATCGAGAAGGGCGAGCTCGTCCTGAGCATCGACAAGAAGACAAAGGAGCTCCTTCCCCAAGTTAGGTCGGTAAAGACAGGGCAGATATTCGAGAAGGCACGTATCCATATCGAAGACATCCCCAGTGACCTCATGCCCTCGGTCAACGCCATCCAAACCCAAGTTATGATGGCGCAGGTTATGGGGGAGATCGAATCCGTCGCCGCAAATGTCGAGGGCCTGCGGCTGGAGCTCCAGGCGGACAGGATCGCACGGGCCGAGAGCGCGTGGCAGCAACTCCAGCAGGCAGTAAACATCCGGGACTCTAGGCTCCGAGAGGCCAAGATTCTGAGCATAGCTGCCAAGGCAACCGATGCGCGCTGCGCGCTCGAGGGCAACTTCAGGACCAATCTGCAGATAGCCTCATCGAGGCAGGGGAAGGTTAGAGACTGGAGCCAGGCAGCGGACAGGGCCCTGGTCGACCTCTCGGTGATCTCCCTCATGGCCCGCGCAGAGTATGCCTCGTATTGCCTACTCGGGGAGGAAGACGCGGCACGTGAGGCCCTTGGGCAGTTCAAGTCATTCGTGCTCGAGAGCCATCTCGACGACCGAGAGACCCTTCTTAGAATCAATGCCTCCAGCAAGGAGGACCGCAGGGCGATAGTCAACGGTTTTGCAAGGGTTGCTAAGAACGTCGCCCACATGGAGCTTGGCGCTGGCGACGATGCGCAAAAGAATCCGCCCCTACTGCCTAGCAACAATGATGGTGAGGAGACGTCATGAGATGCGCGATATGCAAGAAGGAGCTCCCTGCCGACAGCAAGCTCCCTATCTGTGATTACCATGCCGGGCTCGCGAGGGAGAAGGCTTTGGGAATCGGAACCACCCTCGCAGGCGGAGGCATTGGAGTCTACGTTCTCGTAAAGAAGTACGGGAAAGACGCTTTTCGGGAAGGCCTAGCAATCGCAAAAAGCATCTTCCACTGAAGGAATCAGCGGCGGCCCGATAGGACCGCCGCCTCGTTGTGTCTATGGAACGACTGCTTCTACCGGCGGAGCTGCTCCATCCGGTCCGCCTCGCCCGCAAGCCTGCAGCAGGCGTAGGCGGTCAGCGCGATGACGCCGAGCGCCACCAGGATCGCCTTCCTCACGGGATCACCTCCT
>OCTW011606760.1_pt1 | contig 11247 bp, 14 predicted proteins | sample 1539671 | NCBI WGS metagenome assembly OCTW01 (sample SAMN02144230, study PRJEB22623) | gut metagenome | biome: sheep rumen | host: Ovis aries | place: New Zealand | reverse complement strand
GCGCAGACCATGAAATTAGACGCGCAGGCGCTTAATACGTTTGAATCCCTGGCGTATATCATGGCAAAGCAGGGCGACCCGGAAAACGTGCCGGATGACGTTAATGAATGGCTTGATCAGTTCAACACATTTTCTATTTACGTCGTGTTGCCGTCGCTTATTGAGTTGTGGAATCTGTCCGGCATGCCTACAGTAGAAGCAAAAAAAAAGTAACGGGACAGACGGAAAGGCGGCTAACAACGCCGCTTTTCCTTCTGCGTTGCATTGAATTAGGGTTATCAATGCAGGATCTAGAATTATTAGACGTAGGTTTAATAATTGACATGTTCACAGAAAAAGCAAACGACGGGTACGACTATGCAAAAATCGCGACCGCCGACGACGTGAAGAATTGGTAGGTGTTTATGGCAGACAGAATCAAAGGTATAACCATAGAATTAAACGCTAATACCGTTAAGTTAACGGAAGCGCTGAAGGACGTTAACAGCCGTTTACGGTCGACACAAAGCGATTTGAACGACGTTAACAGGCTTTTAAAATTTGATCCTAAAAACACCGAATTACTAGCACAGAAACAAAAAATGCTTTCGTCTGTAATTGAAGACACGAAAGCGAAACTTGGCGAAGAAAGAAAAGCGCTTGAACAGTTGCAGGCGTCCGGCGACAAGTCGGAAGCGGCTATAAAACAGCAGGATGCGTTAAAACGCGAAATTATCGCAACTGAAGGCGCGTTAAAAAACTATAAATCACAGCTGTCTGGACTTTCCCCAACATTGCAGGCAGTCGGACAGGTAACCGGCGAATTAGCAGAAAAGACAAAAGGATTTTCCGCAGCGTGCGCGGCTGGCCTTGCCGGTCTTGTTGGGCTTGCGGTAAAAGCCGGGCAGACTGCCGACGACCTTAACACCCTGGCAAAACAGACGGGTTTTAGTACCGAAGAATTGCAAAAGATGCAATACGCGTCTGACCGCATCGACGTGTCAATGGATACGATCACAGGCGCGGCGGCAAAACTTACGCGTGCGGTTGCTTCCGGCAGTGAAGCATTTGACACACTGCATGTATCACTGATCAACGCGGACGGTTCAACACGTTCTGTTAATGAAATATTTTACGACACCATACAGGCGTTGTCACAGGTGCAAAACGAAACCGACCGCGACACGCTGGCAATGCAGATTTTCGGCAAATCTGCTAATGATTTAGCGGGGATCATTGACGACGGCGGCGCGGCGTTAAGACAGTTAGGGGCAGAAGCGGAAGACGCAGGATTGATTCTGTCACAGGATGCCCTGGACGCGGCAAATCAATTTAACGATGCGATCGACGAATTAAAAGCGAAAGCGCAGGCGGCTTTTTTAACGTCAGGCGCGGCACTTGCCGAAAACTTTGTACCGGCAATGGAAAAACTGCTTGAAATTGGCGGTAAGGTGCTTGAATTTATCGCGAATATAGACAGCGACACGCTATCATTTATTACAACGCTGTTAGCGGTAGGCGCGACTGTTTCGCCGATTTTGAAATTGATTTCAGGCGGTATTGATCTGTTCGGCAAACTGTCAACAGCAATGTCGTTTATTTCAACAACGGTTATTCCAGCGCTGACAGGTGCAGGCGTTGCAGGCGCTGGCGGTATTGCGGCGGCGTTTAGCGGTATTCTGCCGGTTATTGCAGCAGTAGCGGCGGCTATTACCGCATTGATTGGCCTGTTTAGCTATTTTAAAAAGAAAAAATGGGATAACGAATGGGATCAATTTAGTTCGGATACTGCCGGATACCACGAATTAAACAGTCACGACGCGCAGTACTGGATGAACAAGGACGAAGTAAAGCAATTTAAAGATCCGTCCGGCGATACAAGGTATTACGTAAAGGATTCTGATTATACGTGGACGAAATCCACCGACGCCGCAAACGAATATACAGATTCCGGAAATTGGGACAATCCGACAGTGGTTAATGTTAACGTTGACCATATTAACGATCTGGACGACCTGTTAAAGATACAGGAACAGGCGCAGTTAACGACGCGCATGGGGTATTGATATGCCAAATTATAGAGATGGCGTAACGTGTACAATAACGCCGGATACGTCAAAACCGCACAACCTTGTTACCGGCTACAATGTTACGGCCGTAATGGGTTCTACTTTCCAAACAAACATAGACACGTATTACCGCCTAACGCTTAGAACAGGTGATGGTATTGACGACGTGGAAGACGTATACCACGGCTTTTATCAGGGTTATTTTTACACAGGTGCAGAAGTAAGATTTACCGCGGAAACGTCTATTTGTTCGACGCGTGGCGGTTTTGGCTATACATGTTTCAGATCTGGCACGCAATACTATGCGCAGGTAACATTCAGTAGCGCAAGCGCAACGCCGATATACAGCACAAACAAGGCAACGCCTGTTATTTCAGCGTCGTTTAAAGGCGGATATATGCGGCCTGATGTTGCAAATTCCATACAGTTTACACCGGATCACTTAGACACAATTTACACGCAGTACACAATCAAAAGCGGCGTGTTTTATTACAAACTGTCAAGTGCGTCTAACTACAGCACGATTTCATTCACAGGATCTAATTTAAATATCCCTGCGAATACGTTTACAACAGGCAACACATACAATATTTACGCAATCATCACCGTGGACGACAACCAGACGGCGCGTGTTAACATGGGCAACGTTTCCACGGTTGACGCAAAACCGTCGGTTACGGCTTTGTCACCGATTAATGCAGTTACGTACGGTAATGTTACGTTCAAATGGAATTATTCAATATCCACTGGCACAAAACAGCGCGCGTTTACGATTCATTGGTCGACTAATGGCGTCGACGATTGGCACGGCTTGGCGGTACAGGTTGAAAGCCCTGCACAGTCATATACGGCGTACGTTCCGAATTCTGGAACGACATATTGGCGCGTGCGTGTGTTCAATCAAGATTTGCTGGCGTCCGATTTTTCCGCGGTTAATTCGTTTGTAAACAACATACCGCCGGCAGCGCCAACGCTTACGCGTTTAAATACTGTCGGTCGTCCGTCTGTGTCGTGGGAATCATCGGCGCAAGTTGCATATCAAGTGCAGTTTTTAACCAAAGCCGGCGACATTTTCGAAGATTCGGGGACGGTGTACACTGGCAATAAAACATATCAGGCAACTAATTATTTTCCGATGGGCGGATATTCTGTCCGCGTGCGAATTTATAACGCGCTGGGTGTCGCATCAAACTGGTTGACGCGGCAATTTACGATTATTGCGTATCTGACACCGCCGCCGTTTACGGTTACCATGGGCAATCCGGGTCTAATCATTAACATATCCGCAACGGATGTATACGCGAAATATTACATTTTACGAAACGGCGTGCCGATCGGAGTAACGACCGGCGACACGTATTACGATTATTTTGCAAACGGAAAAACAACATACACGGTTATCGGCGTAACATCGTACGACAATTCGGCGCAGTCTACCCAGACGGTTAATATTTCGACAAACACAAATATGCTTGTTGATCTGGACGGCACAATATACCGCGTTAACCGGCGTTTGGCGTCGCCTGTCGGCGTTGCGTATAACGTAACCGCAGTATTTGATACGGCAGAATTCATCGGCGCGGAACGTCCGGAATTCCATTTTGCAAAAATGCGTGAAGCAAGGTTTACGGTCACATTTAAAGATTATGTAAACATCGAAGAAATGCTTGGCAAAACCATGTATTACGCAGACATGTACGGAAATGGTGCGTATGTTTGCATAACTTCAATCGGGCGCACGGAATCACGATTTGGAAACGAAACAAGCGCAGAATTACAGGTTACACATTACGATGACAGGATAAATTACGATGCGTGATTTTAAGCTGGAAATCTTAAGAAATAACATACCGATCGGGAAGCTGAAATGCAGAAGCTGCACCATTAAATTTGATTCAACCGCAGCTGTAAAACGCGGATTGCAGGCGACCATTTCAGCCGATGCAACAGAGATGTACCCGATACAGACACAGGTACGCGATTACATCTATTTTGACGGGACGCGGTATTTTAATAATACCTGGTGTTTTGTTAATAGCATTTATGATTATGAAACATTGACGTTTGATATGTTTTCCGACCGTTTGCGCGCTGTTTTGATCGAAGACGGGCAGGAATACCCGATCGGTCAATTTATGATCATGAACGCGCCTGAAACGTATGCAGAGACGGGAAACCATTACAGCATCGAAGCATACGACGAAACAATGCTATTGAAACAGGCGGCATTAACCGACCGCGCGTATTACGCAAAGAATACAAGCTATCAAACGATAATCGAAGGCCTTTTGCGTGATTGCAATTTTGTGCATTACATAATCGACCAGACCAATGCGAAATTAGCAATATCACGCGAATTTGAAATTGGCACGACGTATTTAGATCTGATTAATACGTTACTTGCTGAATTGAATTACAACCCCGTTTATCAGGGCGCAAACGGCACGGTTTATATTACAAAGAAAGCGGTGAAAAACACCGCTGATTTTGTGTACCGGGATCAACTCAATGTGTTTAATTTGATTGGCACGATTGAAGAAGCAAAGGACGTTTATTCAAAGCCAAATGTTATAGTTGGCGTATTGTCTAATCCACAGCAAGACCCAATTGTTTACAAGCGTGAAAATAACGATCCTGGGTCTGTTGTTTCAATTCCGCGGCGCGGGTATAAGGTTGTTAAGGTTATCAAACTTTCAAACGTTGCTAGCACTTCAGTATTACATGAATATGTAGACGCTGAACTATTTAACGCGATGCAAACAACGGAAACCGTCAAATTCAACACGCTTATAGAAGCCGGGCACGATTTCGGCAGCACTGTGCAGATTTCTACAAATCTAATTGAAGGACTTTACACAGAAACGGCATGGACAATTGACATTTCTATAAATTCGATGCGCATGCAACACAAAGCAGAAAGGCGAATTTTTGTATGATTCTGGGCAAAATCAGCGCGGCAGCAGCTGACGGTATTTCGCTTATTGTTGACGGCGAAACAACGCCGACCAAAAAGCATTATACGTTTCTGTCGTCTTATTATCCGGAAGCAGGCGACAGGGTTTTGATTGAAGAAATATCCGAACAATATGTTGTTATCGGCAAACTTGTAAGCGATCCTGTAAACGCCGGGGAAGCACAGCACGCGTTAACGGCCGACAACGCAACATACGCCACAAGCGCAGGAACGGCAGACAAAGCCAATACGGCGACAAAAGCGGACAGCGCAACGACGGCAACAACAGCGACAAACGCCACAAACGCCACAAACGCAACTAACGCCAATCATGCAACATCTGCGGACACAGCGACGACGGCAACCAGCGCAACAACGGCAACGACAGCGAACAGCGCCACGACCGCGAACAGCGCGACGACTGCGACAAGCGCGAATTCTGCAACGGTTGCCGGCACGGTACGGCATGTTCATAACTATACGGACAATCGCGACCCGTCGACTGATGGCGATTATGGAATACAGTTCAAAACAGATACAGTTTACGGTACGCGCGTATATTGGCGCTATTGTTACGGCAACACGTACGGATCATGGCACGAATTAACGAATGTTTAACGAGGTGAAAAAATGCCGAATTTAAGAAGCAAAACATGGACAGAAACAACACCCGCAAAGGTAGAAGACGCGCAATTCTGGGAAAACCATTTGTACAGCGATTCGGACGCACAGTTTGTTAACCAGCTGAAGACAACCGGCGGCGCGGGGCATCAGATTTTAAATTCTGAAGGCACAGCAATGCCGAAAGAAGGAAAGTTGCAGTTTAAAAACGCCACCGTAACAGACGACGCGGAAAACGGCACGACAGTGGTTACAGTTGAAGGCGGCGGCGGGTCTATCGTTCAAAACGATAGCGGCGTTTCTTTTGGTGTTCCGAAGTATCTAAAATTTGCCGCTATGAGCGTGGGCGGCGCGTCAGACGGCACGGTAACCGTGCGGCCAGACCGATTAACCGTTATGGGCGAAAATGGCAGGCCGTCGATTAAAAACGGGACGGTAATGATTAAAAACGCTAAAGCGGAAGTATCAACAAACATGGTTACATTCACGCCTTACGGACATAAAATAATAAATTCAGCAGGAACGGAACTGACAAGCCGGGTAACGCTTAAATTCACAAATGCCACCGTTACAGACGACGCAGAAAACGACTGCACAATTGTTAGCGGAAACGGCGAAAAGGGCGACAGCGGAACGATTACCGTTGGTACGGTAACAACAGGCGCGCCTGGAACAAATGTAATTATTACAAACACCGGCACAGCTTCCGATGCGGTTTTGAATTTTACGATACCGCGCGGTGATGCTGGCGAAGGCGCAGTGGCAAGCGTCAACAATATACAGCCTGTTGACGGTAATATTACGTTGACAGCTTCCGACGTTGGCGCGCTGCCGTCGACAGGATCGGCCGAAATCCCGTTTACATACCGCGACGGCACGATGATTTTGAAGGCGTTCCCCGCGACAAATTCAATCGGATTTCTTTACCCGGGTGGCGGTACTGAAATGCTGATCACATCAACCGGCCGTAACTGGGTTACGTTTGATCAACTTCAAACACGCGCAACGATTATAAGCCCAGAATTCACCGGTATACCCAAAGCGCCGACAGCAACGGCAGGAACAAACACAACGCAAATAGCAACAACCGAATTTGTGACAACCGCGGTTACTAATGCAACGTCGCCGATAGAATCAACGCTTGAAGCAGTAGAAAACGCGCTTTATTACCACGCGTCAGATACGTTTGCTACGACTAGTAACGTCAATGCCGGTGGAATGATCACGTACGGAAACAGAAACATTATTATCACCGTGCCGGTCGACAAACTGCTTACCAAAATCAACACAGTTACTGTTACACGTTTAACCGGTAGCATGCGTGGCATTGGCGGATACATTAACAACGCGTCAACAAATGATTACGATTGGACAAGCAACGCAACGATTGCGGCCGCTAAGGTTTCCGATAGACTTGTTAGGTTAACAATCGTCACTTCAAGTTCTTTTTCGGACGCAACAGTTAACACGCCGGTTACGTTTTACGGAAACATTACGTTGAGTTTCTCATGAGAACGCCTGACGAATTCATCGAATTATATAACGGCAAGGAAATCGACGACGATGGCGCATACGGCGCACAATGTGTCGACGGTTTCCGCGTGTTCTGTCGATACCTGGGCATAGAACCATACCCGACCGGGACAGGCTGGGCAAGTGGCTATTGGGAAACGCGATACGACACGCCGCAAAGTTACAAAAATTTTGATTTTATAGCGGCTGCCGATCAGTTGCAAAAAGGTGATATTTGTTTTTGGGCGCGTGGATCTTCATGCCCTGATTCGCATGTTGCAATCTTTACGGAATACACAGGCGACGGCCGCGGGCGTTTCTTTGGTGAAAACCAAGGCGCGTTTCGTGGCTTTACTTTCGCCGATATTCCTTTGGACATCATGGGCGCGTTTCGCTGGAAAGGATGGAATAACGATATGCAGGTGTTTGCAAATGCCGAAGTATTGGTAAATAACTTAAACATTCGACCAGAACCGGCATTAACCGGCGCGCCGATCGGACAGGCACACACAGGCGACATATTCGACGTGTACGGATTCGTACAGAATGACGGCTATATGTGGTTACAGATTTCGCCGGGATGGATTGCCGCGCGTGAAGAATGGGTTAAACTTTCGGACAGCACCGAAGACAATGAAAAAATCGCAGACCTGGAACGCCGCATTGATTGGTATTTATACGTTATCGGCCGGGCGTCCGAATTGATCACACAGGCAAACGCGATTCTGCGAGGTGAAAAAGATGTTAAGTAATAAAACCTATGATTTTTTAAAAACGCTGTGTCTTAATGTTCTTCCGGCGCTTGCAACGCTTGTTATTGCTATTGGCGAAATTTGGGGAATTAAAGAGTGCGCGCTGATCGCGGCGACAATAACGGCCGTGTCTACGTTTATCGGTTCTGTTTTGAAGTCTTCAAGCCGTAAGTATTGGGAAGGCGGAAACGGCGTTGGATGACAGATATTAATATTTCCGTCGCGGCGCTTCTTTGGTTTATCGGTGCAGTGACGGCGCTGATCTCATTTTCAAAACTTGTACATAAACCATTTGACGAAATCCGCGACCATGAACAGCGTATTAAACGACTTGAAGACGACAGCAGGGAAAAGCGCAAGACAGACAAGCTAATATTAAGAAGTCTAAATGCGTTGGTTAATCACTCAATCGACGGAAACGGCATTGAAGGTTTAAAGGACGTTCGCGACGATCTGCAAAATTCAATTATTGATTCTAAATAGACCCGTATAATCACGGGTCATTTTTTTATGCAAAAAAGCGGGCATTATACCCGCTTAAGTAACAAACTAATCACGCCGTCGTGTATAGTTCGTTTTGGTTTTAATTGGCTGACCTGGGTAGACAGTTCACGAACAACGTTATTATGCATTTTAAACGTGATTTGAGGCGATTCTATGAAGTTTAAATGCATTACTATGCGTCCGTCGTCGTACACGTATACCGCGTTTAAAAACGTGTCTATAACGATCTGTGTATATTCCGGTGAATTAACACGACCGTCGCGCAGCGCTTCAATTGCGGCGACAATGTCCGCACGGCTGAATTTAGGCGTTTCAAGCGCGAAAGAATCAATGCTTGATTGAATAACCGCACGTTCGTTTTCTAACGCTTGCAAGGCTTCTTTCGTTGTCGTAGTGAATATTCCGGCTTCAATTGCGCGCATAACATTCTGTATTTTTGTTTCGACGTCGACCAGCTGGGCGCGCAGGGTGTTTAATTCCGAATAATCCGCGCTTTCGTTTTGTTCTCTAACTACGATGTCGGCCAATTCGTTTATGTATGATTCGTTGTGCAGGATCTCAAACAGCTTTGTTATTACAAAGTTTTCTAACGCTTGTTTGGGATCTCTTTTTTTATCACACGCTTTTTTGCGCCGGTTGTTGCATGTGTAGTAATGGTATGTTTTGCCGTTGCTACTGTGTCCATTGTCGCCTGTCATCGGCGCGCCACAATGACCGCAAAACACTTTCCCCGTTAGCATGTACCGGACGTCATACCGGCAACGCGGTGCGCGTTTATTCGTCTCTAAACGGCGCTGGCAGGCGTCAAACAATTCACGCGTAACCAATGGCGGTATAACATTTTCGTCGCAGATATCAGCAAATCGGTATGTACCTATGTATTTCTCATTCTTAAGCAATTTACCCAATGACGATTTGTTAAAGCGTCCATTTCCTGCCGTTTTAAAGCCGTCTGCGTTTAATTCGTCGCATATCTGCTTCATTGTCTTACCGTCGGCGTATTCTTCAAATATGCGCTTTATAATCGGCGCTGTGCGTGGGTCTATTTCGAATGTGCCGTCCGGTGCTGTGCGGTATCCTAAAACGCGTTTACCTAGTGTTTTGTGTTGCAATGCCGAATCATAATTGCCACGGAGCACATTTTCGGCAAGATTTGCGCTGTAATATTCCGCGAAACCTTCCATAACTGATTCAAGTATTATTCCTTCTGCGCCTTCCGGTATTGCTTCCATTGCATAAAAGAGCCGTACGCCGTTGCGCTTCAGGCGATGCTTGTACAATGCCGCGTCGTATCGGTTGCGTGCGAATCTGTCCGTTTTCCAGCAAATCACCGCGTCGAACAAATGTTTTTCCGCGTCGCTGATCATTTGTTGAAAGCCTGGCCGCCGATCGGTGCGACCGGTTAACGCTTTATCGGTATAAATTTTTAAAACGTTGTACCCGTGCGCCGCTGCCCATGCGGTACAATCGCGCACCTGCCCTTCAATTGATTCTTCCCGTTGATTTGAGGACGAAAACCGCGCATATATAACCGCGTTATTCATCTCTTTTGCCGTACAACATTTCCGCCATGTCGTCCGCTGAAACGCCTAACAAGCGACAGTAAGAAAGCAACTGATACGCGTAAATAGTGCGTTTCCCTGATTCCCAATAATGCACCTGTACAGGCGTTGTGCCCAACTGATCCGCGACGGCTTGCAACGACATTCTTTTAGCTTTGCGACGTTGCCTAAGAAACGCGCCTATGCGTTCATTTTCTTTTTCCATGTTGCGTTATCCTTTCACCAACATAATAACATAATGTTAAATATTTCATAAATGTGATTGACATTTTAACGGCACGGTAATATTCTTTTGGTATTAACTCATAGGTAAAACGAGTTAGTTAGAAAGGACAGGGAAACATGGACGACTTAAAATTTACCGTCCGGATGATTGCGGCATTTATGGACATGAGCGTTTCGGAATTGGCACGTACTGCGGGAATTGACGAACAGCACCTGCGTGGGGTTGCACGCGGTACGCTGAAAATGACCGGGCAGGACTTGTTAAAACTTGCCGCCGTTTCAGGCATTCCGACCGACCGTATTTTTTTGGGTGACGATATTAACGGATAGTTAATATGCTGGAAAACTTGCCAAAAGATAAGCAAAAGGCATTAGCGCAACAGGTTTTAAACACATTAAAAAACGCGGATACCCGCGCGAAAAATAAGCACAAAGATTCTAGCACAAGAAAGGAAGAACATGAACGAAAAAATAGATTTTGAAGCGCTGGCAAGCGGTGCAATATGGGTCATTCTGGGCATTTATGCGTTTCTTAAAATGTTTGGATTTGTCGCATGAATTTCTTCTGTCATCACACAAAAGCCGAATTGCTTGAACAGGTTAACGGGTTCATGTTTGATCCGGACGACGACCAGCAGGCGCAAATAGAATACGCGCTTGAATTGTGGGACGCCTGCGACGATAAAGGCGTTGACTGCGAACGCCTGTTCGAAGAATTCGCAAGTTACGGAATTGACCTAGGAAAGGAATACAAGAGATGAAACACGCAGAAAAGCATAGTTTATATCGCGCAATGGTGGCGCAGATATTTGCAGACGGCGACACATTCGACATTGTCGGCATTGCCAAAGATGAAAAGGTGATATTACACAGCACCGTATGTGCTTGTGATCTGTACCACGACACGATTACAAAATACGTATGCGCATACGGATACGAAATATTTAATAACCTTGTCATGGATATTATCAATGCAAATATTGCAAAGGTAGGTAATTGGGAATGAATGAAGAAACACGGCTTAATCTTTACCAGAGATTACTAGCAATCGAAAACGAATTGCAGACGGT
>OCTW011358384.1_pt1 | contig 11247 bp, 19 predicted proteins | sample 1539671 | NCBI WGS metagenome assembly OCTW01 (sample SAMN02144230, study PRJEB22623) | gut metagenome | biome: sheep rumen | host: Ovis aries | place: New Zealand | reverse complement strand
CGTTGAGCCAGTTATCAATGATGGTGAGTGGCCAGAGGATATTCAGTCTATTCTCAAGCCTGGGATGATGATTGATCCTAAGTCTTCGTGTGTTTGGACTATTAAAGGTGGTTGTCCTAAGAATCTCATTGCGCGTAAGGGAGACTTAATTGTGCGTGATGGAGAGGACATTAAGGGCTATGAAAATGGTCAAGCATTGTTGAAAGATTATAAAATTGTTCACCTATTTGGCAAAGAGGATAGAAGTAGTTTTAAGTACTGGTTTGCTCATTGGTGTGCTTTTAACATGACTGCCTTGAATCTTGGAATATGGCGACCTAGGTTTCTCTTCCATGATTGGATGAAGCCTTGGTTAAAATTATTCTGGCCTTACAAGAAAGTTCAAACTTATCATAGAACTCATGCTAAACATCATCTTCAGTATGGAATTAAGCATGGTTGGGATAAGCTGGACGTTTTGGCCCTAATTACAGATTGGGAATGTTCGAGGTTTACAAAAGTTGCTCAACCTCTGGATGCTAGGAATACTTTGGAAAAGGAGTGTTCAAAAGAGGAGATCAAGCCTTATGAAGAAGAGGTTAGAAAGCTTATTGAACCTAAACTTAATGCCCTAGGATTATGACAAGAGAAGAAGCGGCAGTTAAATGGAAGGATCATATTAACCACTTAATTGATATTATCAAGTCAATTGAACCTGGTAAAATAACGATCCTCACAGGAGGTAATGGAAAAGGAAAATCCCTAATCCGGAAACAGCTTTGGCAGAATTTTCAGGATCGCATTAATGATGGTCGTCCTGTAAATAAATATGTCTCAGATGTTTCTATGCAGAGAAGGACGGGCTTACATTCAGAGCTTGGTGGCATGGGAGTATTTCTCAGAGATCAGCCAGAGGATCCAACTTCTGTAACAACTTATCATTTCATTAACGGAATTATTAATCGGAGAATGATGGATGATAAGTGGAAACGTTACATAGTTATTGATGAGCCGGAGATAGGAATGTCTGAGGAGTTTCAGGTTTCTATTGCCAGGTTTCTCAATGATCATAAAGAGAAAATTCTAAATGATAATCTTGGAATGATGGTTATTACTCATTCAAAGACGATTGTTCGGGAATTAGACTCAGATGTATTTGTTAATATTGAAGGTCTCACAAAAGAGCAGTGGTTAATGAGGAGAATTGAGCCTCTTGATATTCAGAAGGCAGCAGATGAAGCTCATGAATTATTCTTAGCTATTTTGGAGAGGACAAAAAAATAGATGAATGAGCATTAACGGAAAAGAATTACATAAGAAATTCAGAATACCGGGGAGAAATACTGTGACGGAATTAAAGGAGAAAGGACAAAAGAAAATCTCCAAAGCTCTCAGGTACCTACAAGATAGAAAGGTTCGGCATAAGTTAAAAGTTGAAGCTAAAGAACAAATTAATAAAGCACTAGAAGATGAAGATTAAAGTAATTAAAGTTAACGTAGAAATCCTAGTAGTTCTTAAGGCGCTAGAAGCTCAGGGAATGACATTAGAGGATATCAAGAACGCAGACATTAATGAAGCTAAGATGTTAAAGTCGATGGGAATAGATCTTAGTGAAATTTTTGCTGATGGAAATAATATCAAGTGTGAAGTTTCGTTGGATCTTGACAAGGTCCTGGCTATTGAGACAAAGTGTTCTGATATTCCAAGTTCTGATGGTTTAAAAGGGTTTACAGTATTCTTTAATCACAAGGACTATTGGATTCTTGACGAGTCTTGTTTCCAGGATGTAATGAATGCTTGGAGGAGTTAAGGTATGGTAATAGAGATTCTTAGTCAAAAATATAAGTGTGATTGTGGAAGAGGTCTAGCAAAATATGAAGAAGCGGACCTACTTGACAAATTAAACTATTTAATTGAATGGGATTTTGTACAATATCCGATCGTAAAAGATAAGCATATTGAGGTTGATATTCCAGAAATAGATGAGAATGGGAAGGAAACTGGAAACCTTCTAAAGGAGAAAGTTGGTCTGGATATTGTCAAGGAGGATAAGGACTTCTTGAAGGGAGAACAGGAACTCAAACCTGGCAATTGTTTCCTCTTAGATGGACAGATCATTGCCATTGATTCCCCTGACCGAATTGTCTTAGTTCTTTCTAAAACAGGGCGAGGTTCTCTTGATAGAATTGTTGAAGAGAGAATTGATCCTGAATATAAGATGGTTTATGGAAATGAATATGCCAAAATTGAGTGGGAAGTTTTAACTAGCGATTCCTATAAAGCCGAATATGACGGTATATGTTCTATTCCATTTCCTGAATATAGAATTTGGAGAGATCGATTTGTAAAGGGGAGAGAGGATGATCTGTATAAGATTCCCAAGGATAAAGAGAAAGGAACTTATACTATAGCAGTAAAGGCCACAATCAAATCAGAGAGCTTAATGGTTCCTATTGACTTAGTATTTCAGGAATGGGACGTAGCTTATAAGACTTCTGAATTTGATGAGGATGATCTTCCTATGATTCAAGGCGTTGCTCAGCAGATTATGGCCTGGTTTATTAGGACTTATGATAGACTTGTAAATCCTCTTAAGCCAGTTCCAACAGAGCAAGAACAGATTGATAACTTTATAAAAGCGTATCAAGAGCATGCAAGTCAAATACTTAAAGTGGATCTGCCCAACTAAAAGCAAAAAGTGGGTAGTAAAGAAATGGGACGGAGGATTCATTAAGAAAATAGATGCTTCTACTGGTAAGACGCTGGAAATCTTCTTCATAGAGGTTTCAGAGGATACCGGTAAATTTAAACGTCTATTGTATTATGAAGGAGATGAAGTACCATTTAAAGGAACTCTCGATGGTGATGAAATTGAGATAAGTGAAGAAGAATATGAATCAATGGCAGGTCCGGCAAGAACATTAAGGGATTTGTCAGAGAGGATGTTTTCTTCTGAGGTTGTCGATGCCTTTAACGAGAGTAAAAAAGAAGGGATAGTATAAAAACTATCCTTTTCTTTTATTTTTTTAACACGACGTATAGGTCAAACTGAATACTGTATTAAGTCCACTCAATAATTCAGCAGCTTTTTCATTAAGTGGATCTTTTGCAATAACATCTACACCAATATCGTGCCAGGGTGCATGCTCATCATATCTACTATCATGCTCTACTGCCCAATAATACCAATCTTCTTCCGTCATTTCATCAATTGGTTTCTCTGGCTTATCTTCTTCATCTATCCATTCATAATCAATCCACTCTTTAATAGCGGGAATATTAACGGTTCTTTTAAATGTGAAGAAGTCATCGAAGGTATGACTGTGATCTCCTCCTACTTGAAAAAGAGCATTCACAAGTTCTTTAATTCTCTTTTCTGTAGCACCATCTCTCATAGCAAAACATTCTGTCGAAGAGTTGGTGATAACATCTGAAATACTTTTAACCTTAACCATCTCTAAATCCTTCATAATCACACATATTCAGAATACCCTTGACCTTAGAGGTAATCTCTTTTAGCTTAGGATCATCAGTCTTTGGAGAAATTTTAACTCCACTCCAAGTTGGATACTCAACACCATACCAGTTCTCACCAGGTTCATAACCAGTATTTTTGATCCAAGCTGCAATACCTTCCTCAGTATTAGGATATTTTTCCTTATCTACTTCTCCTTTTTCAACAGCCTCTTCATAATCATCTTCGGCTTGAAAACCAGGTTCCATCTTAACATCAAATAGATCCACAGCCTTCTTATCTGAGCCTGAAAAATCTAGAATGCTTTGAATAAGATCCAAGACTCTTTCCGCTGCATTGTCTGGATAGTAGACATAAACTTCCGTACTACTATTAGTAATGACGTCTACAATACTTTTAACACCAACCAACATTTAAACTCTCTCCTATATTAGTTATTAATTTTCCTATTTCCTCTGCTTCTTTTTGAAATGCTTGGTCTTTGGCCTTAATCTCAATACCGTCAATCATAGGACCGTCAACACTCATTTCACCATCTTCACAATAGTATGAATCCATAAACTCTCCAACCATTCTATCCATATCATCTCTTGTTGGTTCAAGAGGATAGCTTGCTGGATCTTTGAGTTTACATTTCATCCAAGATTCCCGTTCGTTATCTGATAAGACCTTTTTATATTCTTCTTCTGTAAATTCATATTTCAAATTTACGTCAAATAGATCATCACATGTCTTTTCAGATCCTGCTGTTTTTAAAACTAGGTCAATAATTTTCTTTACTGAATCTAAGTCTTCTTTAAAATAACAGGTAAAAACTTCCGTACTGCTATTTGTAATAACATCAGTAATACTCTTAATTTTCATACTCAACAATAGAATTCCTCTTTTTGAATAATTTTAGAAATATTACTCAGTATAAAATCTGCAAATTCTTGGTTTTTAGGATCTTTAGCGCTGATTTTGAGATTATCAAACATAGGTCCTAATTCCATATGCTTAATACTGTCTCAATGAAGTTTTAGAACATACTCTCGAAGTTCTTCCTCTGTTGGTTCTACATATGTTCCATCCTTTTCTTCTTTCCAGTGTTCATCCTCATAATATTCCTTTGCAGTTTCTAAGGCGTTTTCTTTCATGACCATTTAAATATTAAAATAGTCATCACATTTACCATTACCCTCAGAAATTGCTATAATACCGTCAATAATATTCTTAAGGGCAGCAACTCCTTCTTCAGTAACGTAGGTAAAGACCTCTGTGCTACTGTTGGTAATTACATCAATGCAGCTTTTAACTTCTAACATAAGAATACTCCATTTTTAAAATAAGTTGCTAAGTTTTCTGTAATTTTCTTGGCAAGTTCTTCATGCTCAGGACATTTGGCAATGACTTCAATATGATCAAACTCAGGACGACCCTCACAATAATCCAAGGTCTGTTCCAGTTTAATTTTACCATATTCATAAAGCTCTTCTTCTGTTGGTTCACGATTTTCATCATCATGTTCATCCATCCAGCATTCTTTCAGCCAGTTTTTATCAGAATATCCGAACCTGATATCAAAATACCCATCGCAAGTTCCTTTACCTTCTACAACTTGAATAATAGCATTAATAAGTTCTTTTACTTTATTAATACTATCATCGTCAACATAAGTATACGCCTCACTACTACTGTTTGTGATAACGTCTGTAATAGACTTAATTCTGATCTTCTTCATCCCAGTCTTCTTTTATAATACTCGATTTATCTACATGATTTAATATAATGTCTCTTACTATGTTGGCCATATTCTCTAGCTCATCTTGAGAGTGAAATCTATCCCAAGTTATTTCTATCTCATTATTTTCTTCTCTAAAATATGGACGTACATAATATTCATCATATTCTTCATTCACATTTAATTCTTCATCAGTGTCACCGAAGAAATCTAAGATATCTTTTTCAATTGCTTTTAGAGCATCTAAGTTATTATCCTTGACTAAAATAAACGCTTCATTACTGCTATTAGTAATCACGTCACTAATACTCTTTACTTGCATACTGTACTAACTAATTTATCAAGCACAATTACTAAAAGTGCCAGTTTGAATGTTTGTCTCATTAATATTCCTCCGGATTTAAATCGATTTTGTATCCTTGGTCTTTGAATTGCTGCATCCAATATTCAAATCCGATTTTAGCGAATTCATTTAGACCACTTTCTACTGCTCCATACCCGACCGAAATGTCTAGGTATTTCTCTTCTTTATCTATCCACATTCCTCCGTCACCAACTACATCACAAAAGGACGTAATCTTCTCTATCTCAGTCTTTAATAACTCTAATTTTTCAATATCATCATTATAGACCTTAATAAATGTTTCGGAGGATGAATTAGTAATAACATCAGTAATACTTTTTACTTTCATAGCTCTTAACATGTTAAAAAGAAAATAATACTCACTTATAAGAATTTAAGTAAGTATTATTCGCGTTTATTTATTTTTCTCCTGTATAGAGAAATTTAAGTCTGCTTGGAATATCAAGAGCATCGTCCGAGAAAATTCTAAATATTGCTATTCCATCACACCAAGGGAAGAATGCGACAGGCGGTTGTCCATCAGCTTCAATAAGCAACGGAGAAGTCACGTCAGGTATATATCCTCCAATGAACAACTCGTCATTTTCTGGTAATTCTAAATTTTTTATATCGAATACGCCGTTCTTTACTATATCCTTTATTTGACTGTCTCGTTTTATATAGCTTACAGAAGATCTTGGATAATACCTATCACTGTCATATTTATCTTCATGATATTGGGTAGAATAAGTTGTTCTAACTAGGCAGTATTCACTATATTTAAAGCTTTTTACAGTTTTTAATTTTCCCTTTTCGTCATTCTCTGCTATTTTACTAACTTCAACCAAGCAGAGATGATCTGTACCATTCATTTCCTCAGCATAAAAGACATTTAAGAGATCTGGTTTCTTATTAACTAAGTCAATAACAGTTTCGCTTTTCTTAGGTAATCTCCACTTTCCGAAATACTTCTTCATGTTGTATAAGTCTTTCATTTTGCCAAGTATTTCGACATCTCTCACACTGACTCTCCCACTAAATAGTTCTAATTTAGTAGGTGTTCGGTAACCATATTTATCTATTATTCTTACGAAATCTGCGAAACTAATGAACAAAGTTTCTTCATTCTTTCTTAGTACTCCTTTAGTAAATTGCACACGATTTCCAAAAACTGCTTGACTTTCTAAAAACTTGTTAAGTTCTTCCCGCTTTTTCTTCTTCTCTTTATAATTTTCAGTATTGTGCAGTTTTAATTTTTCGAGATTATCCATTTCATTCTCTAGAGTCTTTTTAGCATCCCTTATTTCGTCCAAATTATCTATTGGATTGAAATAGGTAGATGCAAACGTTTCAGCAGCGGCAATTATATCTCTCTTCAAATCACTGCCTTTAAACTCTGTAACTGGTTGATCTTCTGTGGTATATTGGTTTATTATGGCGTCAATATTCTTTTTCTCTTCTTTTTCGCCACCAGTTCCGTTTACATTATTGGCAATCTTACTTGTCCATCCGAACAGTCCCATAATCAATAAGTTTTAAATTATAACCAGTTATATAATAAATGATAATGCCATCTAAGAAAGTCTGATAAACTATATTATTCAAACCCTTTGGATCTTCTGCAATTAGTAAGTCAGTAGTTCCTAGTTTACTTTCTTCTACCTTCAAGTCGTCTTCAGAGATACTACTGTCAAATAGGTTGCCCAGATCATGATTTGGAAAACCGTCATCAAATCTTACTTGATAGAGATCGTTGTCTAGAAGATCAGATACGTAAATAATTCCCTCCGGTCTTAGATAGCTGCTTTTACTTACGAAGTAGAGTTGATTATCTTTCAGGACATCATCACCTATTCTACGATTTTCATAAATAATTTTGCTTATGGATATCAACTCACCGTATTTATAGACTTCATCTTTAAACTGTCCCGCTCCGTGAGTTGTCCGCATGCAATTTATTACATCGCTTAACTCTAGGCAACTTAGTTCGTCGACAATGTTTCCTATTGCAATAATATCATCCTCATTGAGTTCGCCCTCGAAGTTTGAAAGGGCTTTATGAGTATAACCTTTCCCTGCCAAAAATTTTGCAAAATCCTGAAAACTTATTACCAGGAATCCAGACATATCGTACCTGTTGAAATCGTCTGCAATAGAAGCTAGGAAATTTGTTCTTTCTTCATTTATTTCCCTCTTAGAATTGGCTTCTTTCCTATCAGCTAGCTCTTTTTCTAAGTTTCTAACATTAATAGACTTGCCAAGACCAATTTCCTTCAACCTCTCAATTCTCTCTTCTAACTTCTCTAATTCTTCTTCGGTAGTAAGAACCATTTCACTTGTAAGTAGGTTCTTCTCTCTATACTCCAAAGCAAGACTGTAGAGCTTCTTTAATTCATCGTTTAGATTCTCATCTCGGATTATATTCTTTCCGCTATAAGTTTCTAAAATTTCTTTAACTTCCATTTTGTTTTAGTTTAATTTGTTACATCAATAAGGTGTTTACGTCAAAGCCTTATATGTGAGAATTGAAAACTAATTGAAAACAAAAGAAGAAATTATTATGATTACGCAGAACACACGAGGAGAATCATTATTTCACGAAGTGTTTAGAGACTATTATGACTCTGTAAAGAAAGAGTTAAAGAAGCGTAGAGACGAGGCAAGAGAGCCCTACGTCAAGAAAAAGCAAAACATCAGGGATATTCTCTGGGTCAACTTTTCCTACCTATCACCTAAATTCAATAAGTGGTATGTTTCGTCGGGGATGGTTGGTCATTATCTGAAACCAAAAGCTGCAAACCATTTTCACTGTACTACAAATACGGGGCCTAATGGATCTAAGCTTTATATAATCTTGCGTGGTAACAAGAGTGCTACCAGAGTTAAGGAAGGTAAAGGTGGAGGATATGTTGTTTCAGTTACGCCTCATGTTTTTAAAAGAATGAGAGAACGTAATCCTGAAGCATTTGGAGATATCTTAGACAATGATAAACTTTGTGAGAAGATCTTTACTTTAGAGGAAGAAGGGATTTATTATGATTTTGACTGGACAAAAGTTGGAAAAGAAGAGCAACCAGTTCAAACTCAATATCCAGTTTCTCTTGAAGAGCCTGAAAAGCCAGAATGGATGTTAAAGAAGGAAGAGGTTAAACAACAACCTATCATCCTTAAAACATTATCAGGTCTTTACTTAGGCTTTGCAACAGTACCGGATCGCTCCGAAGTTAGACTTATAACGTATATTAATGAATCTGATATTAGTGATGAAGAAGAAAAAGAAATTGTTTCACAGTTCTTAATTCCTGCATGGTTCTGTTATAACTTTCAAATGCATGATGAGGACGAAGTGAAAGAAACTTATGACAAACTCATGAAGTATATGGAAGGCAAAGATGACAGAAACGTTTATAGACTAGTAATATGAAAGGAATATTTGAATTGATCAAGAAAGCCCTCAAACATATTAAGTTTAAGGAGGGTGTGCAACCAGAGAATGTATTGTATGATCCAATGCAGACATTACCAGATGATGAGAAAGGCTGGTATGGTACTATGGTTGTTGTGATGGAAGACGGACGTATTATTAACGACGCCTTTTTTGATCCCAGAAACAAAAGATTCTTTACTCTTTTGAACGATGAAGATTTACAGTGTGAGTATATTGACACTGAAAAGATTAAGTTCTGGTCATTTATTAAAGAGATTTCTGAAGAGTGAAACAGGTTATTACAGAAACTTATGTTGATTTTGAAACAGCGAAAGCCCTTGACAGATTAGGGTTTAATAAGGTGGTATCCAAGAATATTTGCATGCCTTGGTATACACAGCACGGTTTCTTAATTAAATATGATCAAGACTTAACTAATTTTCAACCATCCACTTTGCCATTAATACCTGCCCCACCAATTGGAGTAGTATTAAAGTGGCTTAGAGAAGTATACAAAGTTATCTTAATTCCAACACCTATTTTTGGTAATAAAATTGATTATGATACTTGGGAAGTTCTTGGTTGGAGAATAGAAGACCATGTAATGACTAATGATAATGGAATAATGTTAGCATATAGCGATTTTAATAATGAAATGTTAAGTTCGAAATATGCTAACAATCCGAATGACATGAACGGAGAATTAGTCCAAGAAAAGTGGCTAGAAGAACTGAAAAGTAATCCTGAACTTGCCCTTAAAGTTGCAATTAGGGAAAAGATTGAATGGATTGAAAGGATGATTAATACTGGAAACACTTATTGGGCCAAAGATCTGGAAAAACGAAAGAAAGAATTTGAAGAAAAGAAAGCGGTTCATGAATTTCCAGAGTATGTATTATTTCATTCATTTTCAGAAAATCCACACTCTTTGTTGAAGAAAGCAACGGCCCTGGAGGATAATCTTGTTTTATACAAAGGTTACCTACTGAAAGGAGACAAAGATACTGAATGTAAGATTTCAATTATGTTCGGAGAATTAAGAGTTGTTGATAGCAATAAAGGTGTGTACTTAAATAAACAGGCTTATCCCGTCAAAGATTCAGAAAAGATCGATGTTTGGGAAAAGCTAATGAGACAATATGCAAAAGAGGATGAGTAAATCATCCTTTTGCTTTTATTCTGGATTCAATGCCTTATAGGTGATATGATATATGATGACTTAGATGAATATTGGGAAAAGGATGGAGTTTATTCGAGTGATGTATGTACAATAGAAAATTTGATATTCAGTTGTCCATACTTTGATGAAAATTATGAAATAAATTACTCTCCATTAACTAAAAGAATATGCCTAAGTCACAAAGAGAAAGATGCCAAATTCTATATTAAAGATGGCAAGTATTCTTTTTCGGGCGGAGGTCTAGAAGTTAAGGATAGACTATTTGAAGAAAGAGAAGTATCAACTCTAATGATAGGGGTTGATTTATGGTATAACAAATTAAAACAGTATTACGATGAAAAAATCAGTAAGAACGAAGAGCAATGATCCGGCTAAGATCTTGAGAATGATCAGTCGAGATGAAGAATTAGAAAGAAATGATGGTAAGTGGGTTGCTATGAATAGGGCCTACAAAAACCACAAAAAGTATGATAGGAAGCGAGACAAGAAAGTAAACTTTGATCCCGATTCCTTTCTTTTTATTTCCTTAATATTGATAAATTAAATATTAAAACAATGGAAAGAAGACGAAACTATTTTTACAAAGACGTTGATTTTATTGTAAAGAATAATTTCTATGGTAAAATATCGAAAGGCTTAGATGATGGTCTTGAATATGTCTTGGAAGATTCAGATACTATTGTTAGAATAGTTAGTGACTCTGTCAAGATAGGTGATAATAGAGATGGCATGGTTGGTCTTGTGTCAATTGGTGGATGTGATCATGAAATTCCACTGCTTTTCACTTCTGATGGAAAGATGATCAATACTGTTCCACAATTTCGTAATGTTAATTTAAAGGTGAGAGTTCCGGAGTATTTTACATATGAGAATAAACAGTGGATTGTTCAATATGATAATAAAGGAGAAATCGAATTATATGCATGTCTTTATGTAACTGGGCAAAAGAAAAATAACTGCAATGAATATAGCTGTTACGTTATTATAAAGAAAGAATCTGATGGATATTCTATAGACAGGTGGGGTGGTAGTTCTTATCATGATATTCGATTAGGTCATACATATCCCGCCACAGATGAAGAAATTTCTAAAATTAAAGATATCTTAAGAGATTATGGATAT
>OCTW011307626.1_pt1 | contig 11248 bp, 9 predicted proteins | sample 1539671 | NCBI WGS metagenome assembly OCTW01 (sample SAMN02144230, study PRJEB22623) | gut metagenome | biome: sheep rumen | host: Ovis aries | place: New Zealand | reverse complement strand
TCAATCGTTTATGGCGGATATGATGCCGAAACTCAAAACCGTCAGTGAATGGTGTGCCGGCAAAAACAAATGGATACAAGTAGATGGCGGCATCGGCATGGGCAATATTGAAACAGTTGCCCAAAACGGTGCGAATGTAGCCGTATCGGGCAACAGCGTTTTTTGCGCCGAAAATCCGCAAGAGGTAATCGAGTATTTTCACCGCTATTGACGGTACACTTCCCGCCAGTATTCCCGCGTATACTGCGGAGCAAAGGGTTGTGTGATTTTTTCGGCGTACTCGCCTAACATCTTTTCTAATGCATGTGACCGGGGCGAAATGATGAAGCGGTAAGTGCCATCTTGCTCATAGACCCCTTCGGGCAGTTGTTGTAAGTGTGAAGCGTGTGCGGTAAAAGCGGCAAATGATTCTTTTGAAAAGAACTGGTAAACTGTTTTTTCGCGTTTTCTTCTTACTTGTATTTTCAACTTTTCTTTTTTTGTATTGAATGAAAAGCACAACAAAATATTGCCGTTTTCAAAGGGAAGCACTTCAATGCTGCGTGAAATATATGTTTGCGGCACAAAGCCTGCTTGTAAAGCGGCTTCGCGGTAAACCGCAGCCAGTGCATGGCGCACTGCCGGTTCCTTGTAGGTGATGGTTTGCGCGTTTAATGCAAAGGCATCTGCTTCTTCTTTTTCCAATAAAACCAAAAGGCAGTTGTTTTCCCCGATTTCTATTTTCATATGTACCCCCGAAATGTATTCTACTTTTATACTATTATCGGGAGTGGAAAAGTGCAATGAAAAAATAATGGAAATCGCGGAAAAAACAGGTAGATTATGAAAAAAAGCACCAAAAAGAAATATCAAAATATTAAAACAGACGGGCAGGCATATGCCGAACTGGTCTCCGATTATGAGCGTGAAGAAATGTCGGATTACTCGTTTAAAAGCGGGTCTCAGGCAATGGGCAAAAATGAAAAAAAGATACGGCGCTTAAAAATCGTGCGTATTGTTTTGAGCATTATCGGCGCCATTTTTGTGCTGTATCTCGGCTATTTCATTATTGCGCTTGTGAAAGGCGTGAATTCGAGAGAAACAAATACGACTGAGGCATATGTCATCATCAGCGAGGACGAGAGCACCACGGTACCCGTGAGTGATGAGAGTGAAACCTCCGCCACAGTACCACAAACCACTTTGCCGACCGAAACCGAAGCGGATACGGCAGCACAAAGCACCACGAAAACAGAGGATAGCGGATTATGATAAATATTGTTCCGGCGCCGAAAAAAACCACTTTTTTTCAGCGTGAATATATGTATAACGGTGAAACCGTACGCACCAGTTTAGATATTTTGCTCGGTGAAGAGGAATATATTTTAGAGGTCACTGCGGAGGACGGTATTACCATTATCGGCGGCAGTGAAAAAGCTGTTTTTTACGGAGAGTGTACCTTAGAGCAAATCTTAACACAAAACAAAAACAGAATCAGAGCTATGAAATTGGAGGATGAACCCGCCTTTTCATACCGCTCGTTTATGATAGACTGTTCGAGGCACTTTTTTTCACTCGACGAGTTAAAAGCCATTGTCGATACCATGGCAAAATTAAAATTTAATAAATTTCATTGGCACTTGACAGATGACCAAGGGTTTCGCATGCAAATTGCATCGTTACCGAAATTACACACAGAGGGGTCTGTCAGGCTTGGTTCTCACTTTGGCAAAGTGCACTTAAACAGCAAGTATGAAGGTTACTACACCAAGGAGCAAATGCGCGAGATGGTACGCTTTTGTGCCGAAAGGTATATTGACATAGTACCCGAGATAGATATACCCGGTCATGCCACCGCGATGATACACGCTTACCCCGAACTTTCCTGCAGGGGTAGAAAGGTACCGGTGGAAACCAAGCAGGGTATCTTTAAAAATATCCTGTGTGCCGGCAATGAAAAGACATACGAATACCTTTATAAGATTTTGGATGAGATGTGCGAGGTGTTTCCGGGTGAGTATTTTCACATCGGCGGTGATGAAGTGCCCAAAGAGTATTGGACGCACTGTTCTCAGTGCAAAAATATGATGAAGGCATACGGGTTGGATAATTACGACCAGTTGCAGGCATTGATGATGAATCGCGTAGCAGATTACCTCGAAAGAAAAGGCAAAAAGGTCATTTGTTGGAACGATGCGCTCAGGGGCGAAAACCTAAAGAATACTTTTGTAGCCGAGCGGTGGATGGATCGCAAAAAAAACACACTGCACTGGGCGAATGACGGCAGAAAGGTGATTATGGGTGATTTTTACCACACCTATTTTGATTACCCCTATGCCATGACACCGCTCAAAAAGGTGTATGATTTTTCGCCGTATTTAAGCGGTATGGATTTACGGGGCAAAGAGAGCGTGCTCGGTATCGAGTGTTGTGTGTGGACAGAGCATATTTCCACCAATGCTTCTTTAGAGTATATGCTCTTTCCGCGTGCGTGTGCCGTGGCGCAAACCGCATGGGGTTACGGTAGGGAGGATTATGCGTATTTCACGCAGGCGGTAAAGGCGTTTAAACCGATATTTAAGCGTAACCGCATCAATGCCGCAGCACCCAAAGAGTGGAATCCGCTACCGCTTAAGCGGATAAGCGGCACATTGAAATTCTTAAACAATTTGCGTTAGTCGTCTCGCTCGCAGTGAGATGAGTATGCACAAACAAATTTATAAATGAGCGAAAGAGGTGAAGCGAGCCTCACCTCACATAAGAGTTTCAAGTGTGAAACTTTTATGTGAAGTGAGGTGCGGAAAGTATTTACCGCTTTCTTTCGTTTAAAAATAAAAGGCGAATTTAGGAGGAAAAAATTATGCCATCATTTAATGCACACTATTTATTTGCAGAACATGAGCTTGATTTCATTAAAAAGACTTTTCCGGAAGTTAAGATTAATGAAGGCGCACTTTGGTATGCTGCACAGGGTCCCGACTTGTTCTTCTTTGCAAGATTGTTGCCCTGGATGAAGGGTAAAAACCCGATGGAAGTCGGTGATATTTACCACGAAGAGGTAAACCCGACCCAAATGTTGCGTGTTATGAGAAAGTACATACGCGAAAACCCGGATGACCACATTGCCATCACCGTAATGATTGGTATCATCTGCCACTATGTGCTTGACAGAAATGCGCACCCGTTTGTGTATTCCATTGAGGAACACATTTATAATGATAACCCCAAGAGTTGGGACAGAACATGGATTCATAACATCATCGAGCACAACTTCGATTCCTACCTTTTGAAAAAAATGAAGCATGTTGACAAGGCAAATAAATTTGTTTCCTACAGAATTCTTCCCAAGGATGAGGAAATCTATAAAGCGGGCGACCGTGTGTTCTCTTACTTAACCCCGCGCCTTACCAAGATTGACCTTGATAAGGAATATCCGCACGCCGGTTACAACGGTATGAGAGATACCCGTGTTATCATGAAGCTGCTCAACGACCCGCATGGTTTTGAGCAAAATGCTTTGGGTGGCGCTATAGATTTATTTGTGAAGAAAAAGCAGGGACCGATTGGTAAGTGCTTCTTCGTTTATCCGGAACCGATGACTGACTATGATTATTTCAACCTTGACCACAAAGAGTGGGTTGAGCCGAGAAATCCCGAGTTCCATTCCACCGATTCTTTAGATGATATTATGGAGAATGCCTACAAAGATTTAGAGAGAATTTTAACTAAATTTAAGACTTCTCTTACCGATGATGATTACGATATGTACTCCATCACCGAGGATGCTTCTTTCGATACCACCCTCAAAATTCCGCCCTGTGAAGAGCCGCTGATTATGGATTATTAATCTTGCTCAATACTGACTCGGAGGCGGTAATACTGCCTCCGAGAGAGTGTCGGGGGGCTATTTCCTGTATTTTACATTGACCGGCGCAGTGAGATTTAATACAATGTAAGAAAAATGAAACGGTGATTTTATGCGAAACTTTTCTAAAATTTTTATTAGTTTAATCCTTACAGCTGTCACACTGTTGAGTGTCGGCACGCTTTCTTATGCTGTATCAAATTTCACTACCAAAAGCCAATTTACCGGCAAAACCTACACTCACTACGGTGCTTTTGCCGGCACCAAAGTGAAAGATATGATAGATGTTTCCGAACATAACGGGCTCATCAATTGGTACAAGATTAAAGCGCTCGGCATTGATGATGCCATTGTGCGTGTGGGGTATCGCGGTTATGCGACAGCCGGCAATATGTATGAAGACAAGTATTTTGCCGATAATGTTGAGGGTGCTGTCGAAGCCGGTGTCAATGTTGGGATTTATTTTTACTCGCAGGCACTTACACCCGCCGAGGCGGTTGCCGAAGCCAATTTTGTGCTCAAGCGTGTCAAAAATTACAAAATCAGTTTACCGATTTTCTTTGATTATGAATTTGCCGAAGTTTCCACCGGCAGATTAGACAGAGCATGGGCAAACGGTACACTCAACAAAACGAAGATGACCGCCAATGTGATTGCTTTTTGTGATACTATCAAAAAAGCGGGCTATAAAGCGGGACTATACAGCTCTTCCGGTTTCTTCACCTATCAATACAATGCAGATACCTTTCTCAATAAAGACTACACACTATGGAATGCCTATTACACAACCAATTCCACATACGGTAATTTTTGGCCGAACAAACACCCGGTTTATACCTATTGGCAATACGGCGGTGATAATGTGCAAGGCTGCTGCGGTGCACCGAGTGTAGCATGGTTAAAGGTGAAGTACGGGTCTATTACCGGCTATGTATCCTCTCAATATATTGACTTTGTAAGTGCCAATATCGGCAAGTCCATTACCGAGGGGCTGAATGTAAGATTGGGTGCTTCTACCTCGTATAAATCTCTTACCAAAGTGCCGAAGGGCGGCAAGGTGACCATATTGTCGTATCCGACAGATACCAATACCGATTTAAATTTCTATTATTACACCGGAAGCGAGCAAAAACCGAACTTTACTTTGGCAGCCACACAAAACACGGTCACCGTCAGTTGGGAAAAAATGGCAGGCTATGCGTTTTACCGTGTGTATGCATACAATGCTTCCACAAAAAAATATGAGCGTTTAGCACAGAGCACCGGCACAAGTTTTACGGTGAAAGATTTAAATAAGAATACGGCATACACTTTCCTTGTCAGGGCGTTTGTAAATGCCGATAAAGGCACGGCATATACCGTGAAAGATAATAAAACCATTACCACCGCGACCGATAAGCCCGCTTTTAAAATGACTAATGTTACGGGTACAACCTTATCTCTTGCATGGAACAAGGTGACAGGGGCAAGTTTTTACCGCGTATATTCCTACAACGCCGCCACCAAAAAGTATGAGCGGTTAGCACAAACCACAGCCCTTTCTTACAAATTGACGGGCTTGAAAAACAATACAAATTACCCCGTATTGGTGCGCGCGTTTAATAAAAATGAGGTTGGCAGCGATTACACGGCTTCAGATGTGAAACCCTTTACCACCACACCCGCTGCACCGAATTTCACCTTGCAAAGTTTTTCTTACAGTGTGAGGTTAAAATGGAATGCGTGCAAGGGCGCGGATTTTTACCGCGTGTATTTGTACCACCCGAACACCAAACAGTATACCCGCTTGGCGCAGGTAGAGGGTACCGCTTGGGAAGACGGACCGATAAAAGCAAATACATCTTATACCTACCTTGTCAGAGCATTTTTTGAGAACGGTTACGGCAGTGATTACACTGTAAAAAACCATAAAAGTATTACCACATTACCGGCAAAGCCTCAGTTTAGTTTGCAGGCGGATGAAAACAATAAGATTCGCCTTGATTGGAAAAAAATCGGCGGCGCTGCTTACTACCGTGTGTATACTTATAACACACAAACCAAAAAATACACCCGTATTGCACAAACTTCCTCTCTCACTTACACCTATGCCGGTGAGGGCGGCATGGAATACACTTTCCTTGTGCGCGCATTCCGCGCAAACGGCGAGGGCAGCACCTATTCCGTGAGCAATCATAAGAGCATTACCACAGCGATTGCAAAGGCACACTTTAGCCTGCGTTCCGATGAAGCGGGCAGTGTTGCGGTATCGTGGAGCAAGGTGAAAGATGCGGCGTATTACAGAGTGTATTCTTACGATGTGCAAACAGGTAAATATCAGCGCCTGTGTCAAACAACTGCATTACAGTACCGCTTTGCTAACCTTGATTCCGGTGAGGAATATACCTTCCTTGTCAGAGCATTCTCGAAAGCGGGTATGGCGGCAGAGTTTGATGCCGAAACCGACAATCGGTCTGTTTTTGTGATGTGAGAAATTACCAAATACGACAGAATTTACAATTCGTTTACACATTGGAAAAATAAAGGGGTTATAATGTATTCTATTATAGAAAGGCGGCGAAAGAGTGAAAAAAAGCATTAGTATTGTATTGGCAGTCTTAACACTGTTAGGCACAGTGATGTTTGCCGTGCAGGCATCTGCAGCAAACTTCTCGATTGATGCAAAACTTTGTGAAGATTACTATAATGTCTGGTGGACTTATAAAAATAAAAATGTGGCACGGTTCAATGTTTTTGTAGACGGCGAGCTTGACGGCACAAAAAAAGTGAACGCCACCGGCTCCTACACTTTTACGACCGACCCCTATACGGCAGGCATTAAACACAGCATACAGGTGTATGCGATTAATGCAGATGGTAAGGCCATTGCTTCCAGTAACAAAATCAGCCGTTATTTAGCACCGTTGGTGCCGACCCTGACCTATAAATGTACGGATAGCGGTTACACCATTACCGGTCATGTGGATTCCGGCACGGTGCACGGCTATGCATTATATAAATACAACGCATCGAAAGATAAATACGAGTTTTATAAGAATTTTAAAAGCTCGATTGCCATCAAAGCTTCCGGTAACTATAAAAATACATACCGTGCAAAAGCATATGTCACTTATGCCAAAACTTACTACTCGCAACTTTCCGATTATATTACCTGTGTGCCGAAGTTAGAAGGAATTACACTGCAAAAAGCGGTTTCCAAAGACCCGGGCAAAATTACCTTGACTTGGACAGAACCGAAAAATAACAACTTCACCGGTTACCAAATTGAGTATTCCACTTACGATTCTTTCAGTGTATTCCGTATGCAGGGTGTAGAAAAAAAATACACCACTTACACCATGAAACTTATTCCCGGTATTTGCTATAAGTTGCGTGTGAGAACATACAAAACCGTGACCGACGGTAAGGTTTACGGCACTTGGAGCGGTACAAAAACCCTTTATGCAAAAGCAAAAGTGGAGGCAGAACCTAATGTAAAATATCTGCTGAATTATAAAGTGAAGGTTTCCAAGCCCGGTGCGACCGGTTGCCCGCGTTTAAATGATGCACTTGACAGGATTTTAAAGAAAATCGGTTGCGGTCCGGATTCCACTTATTATTTGTATGATAAAGTGCGCTTCGCCTACCGCTATATTGCCACCGAGCAGTTTAAAAAGAACGGCTCCTTAGGGGCAAAGGGCAGTAGCTCATACAAGGAGTACTCCGAGGGCGTCGTGCTCAAAATGCTGGAAAATTATGGCTCCACCGGCTCGTGTTACGAATACAATTATTTATTCCACTACCTGTGCTTACGCATGGGCTTGAAAAACACTTATATGGTGGACGGTATGGTGTCCTCCTCCGGCAGCGGCAGAACCAACCACTGGTGGATGATGATGAAAATTGCCGGCAATAACTACTACTTTGACCCGCGTATGCAGCGCTATATGAGCAGCAACACGGCACTCAATTTCTATTGCCTGCCACTCAATGGGGATAATAAGTATTCCGATTATTTCCGCTTTTATGATGCGAAGAAAGAACTGATACTGTAAGATGTTCACCTTTTAACGCCTCCCCTTGTGAGGGGAGGGGGACCGCTTGCGGTGGAAGGGTAGTAGTCCCTTACCTAACGCTCGCGTCCCCGCAGAGAAGAGAGAAGAGTGGTGGCAAGGCAGAGACTTGCATTATAAGACTATCCTCCCGCCGACTGTGTCGGCACCCTCCTTAACAAGGGAGGGCGTTAAGCGGATGGAATTTATCTTTTTAAAAGTAAATTATATCGATAAGAACACTATGCGCTACCATAGTGTTCTTATTACGAAAGGATGATACAATTGAGAAAAAAACAGTTTAAAACCCAATCCAAAAAAATGCTTGATATGATGATTAACAGCATTTACACACACAAAGAAATCTTTTTGCGTGAACTCATTTCAAACGGTTCCGATGCGATTGATAAGCGCCATTTCCGTTCCCTGACCGATACTTCGTTGGGGCTTGATATGAGCGCTTACAAAATTCATATTGAAAGTGACAAAGAAAACCGCATTTTAACCGTGAGCGATAACGGTTGCGGCATGGGCGAAAAAGAGCTTGAAGAAAACCTCGGCACCATCGCCAAAAGCGGCTCTCTTGATTTTAAGAGTGAAAATGAGAGCGATGAGATTGATATTATCGGTCAATTCGGTGTCGGCTTTTATTCTGCCTTTATGGTGGCAGATAAAATTACGATTATTTCTAAATCCCTTGATAGTGAGCAGGCGTTTAAATGGGAGAGTGAAGGTGTTGACGGTTACACGATAGAGCCCTGCGAAAAGGCGGATATCGGCACCACCATCACCCTGCATATGAAAGAAGATACCGAGAATGAAAACTATTCTGTTTTCTTAGAGGAAAGCAAAATTCGCGAGCTGGTTAAAAAGTATTCCGATTACATTCGCTACCCGATTACGATGATGACGGAGCAGCGTGTCGAAAAAGAGGATGAAGCGGAAGATGCAGAACCGGAATTTGAAACGGTGGAAACCACTTTAAACAGTATGGTACCGCTGTGGAAACGCGATGCGAAAGAAGTGAGCGAAGAAGAGTATAACCGCTTCTACCATGAAAAGTTTTATGATTTTGAAGACCCGCTTGCGGTTATTCACACCAAGTTTGAGGGTACCTCTAATTGTAATATTTTGCTCTTTATTCCCAAAAAAGCGCCGTTTGATTACTATACCAAAGACTTTGAAAAGGGCTTGCAGTTATATTCAAGCGGGGTTATGATTATGGAAAAATGCGGCGATTTGCTGCCCGATTACTTCTCGTTTGTCAAAGGCGTGGTAGACAGCGCGGACTTATCGCTCAATATTTCCAGAGAAACCTTGCAGCACGACCACCAATTAAAGGTGATTGCCAAGGCGGTAGAGCGCAAAATTAAAGCGGAACTCAAAAAGATTTTGCGCAGTGACAGAGAGAAGTATGATGCTTTCTTCGAGCAGTTTGGCAGGCAGATGAAGTATGCGATTTACGCTTCTTACGGTATGCAAAAAGATGCGCTGATTGACTTAATTGAGTTTAAATCAAGTGCCGAAAAGAAATATACCACACTCGAAGAGTATGTTACCCGTATGCCCGAGAGCCAAACGGCGATTTACTATGCCGGCGGCAAAACGGTCGATAAAATTGATATGTTACCGCAAACCCAAGCTGTGACCGGTAAGGGGATTGAAGTGTTGTATTTTACCGAAGATGTGGATGAATTTACCGTCACCATGCTCGGCAATTATAAAGAAAAACCCTTTAAAAATGTAAGCGATAATGATTTGGATATTTCTACCGAAGAAGAAAAAGAGCAAATCAAAAAAGAAAATGACGATGCCAAGAGCTTACTCGATTTTATGAAAGAAAAACTCGGTGAGAAGGTAGCGGAAGTACAGTTTACCAATACGCTTGATTCTCATCCGGTGTGCCTATCTACCGAGGGCGGCATTTCCACCGAAATGCAAAAAGTGCTGGAAGCACAACCCGGTATGGAGCAGGCAATCAAAGCAAAAACCGTGCTTGAAATTAATGTTAATCACCCGGTGGCGGCAAAACTCAAGGCACTCTATGGCACAGATGATGTGAAATTAGAAGCATACACCAAGATTTTGTATTCACAAGCATGCCTGATTTGCGGTTTGCCGGTAGAAAACCCGACCGAGCTTTCCAATTTGGTGTGTGATTTAATGTAAGGTATAATGTAAATAATATTTAGTATCATAAGGAGTTAATCAGCCGAAGATGCAAATGGATTCTACCGTATTATTATTTAATATTAGCGGCACAGACCTTAAAGCGCTGCACCGTGCTGCCGCGGCAGTCGGTGCCACAGTAAAAGAAGTATCGCAGGCGGATTTTGCACAAAGTGTGGGGGCTTTAATCGGTGTACTTCCTCGCGCGCAAAGCATTTGCCTGTCGCCCTTTCCCGAAACGATGCTTATTATGTGTGCCTTTACCCGTGCGCAAATGGAGCAGTTTTTGGATATACTAAAAGCACAAGCGGTTTATATTCCTTATAAAGCGATGGTCACACCTACCAACTTGACATGGCAGTGTGATGCACTCATCGGCGAACTAAAAAAGGAGCACGAGCAAATAAGGAGAATGAAGCAAACCCATGAATAAAGAGTTTTCAAAAGTTTTAGCATATTTTAAAACCTTAACAACCATTCCCAGAGGCAGCGAAAACAGGGAGGGGATTCGTGATTATTTGTGTTCTTTTGCCAAGGAACACGGTCTGACTTATCGTACCGACAGTGCGGATAATGTGGTCATTCACAAGCCCGCTTCGCCTGCATATGCCGACAAAGCTCCGGTGATTTTGCAAGGGCATACCGATATGGTATGCGCCTTAGCAGAGGGCTATACCTTCGATTTTTTGCACGAGAGTTTACACTTGGAGCAACACGGCGATTTTCTTTCGGCTCAGGGTACCACCCTCGGTGGGGATGACGGGATTGCCGTGGCAATGATGCTTGCGCTCTTAGAAAGTGAAAGCGAATTGCCGGCGTTAGAGTGTATTTTTACCTCTGATGAAGAAATCGGTATGATAGGTGCCGATGCACTGGATATGAGCGATATTCGGGGCAAGTACTTAATCAATATTGACAGCGAGGATGAAGGGGTGCTCACCGTATCGTGTGCGGGCGGTTCTACTGCCGTGGCACATATACCCTATACAAGTGAAGCTGTGAGCGGCTATGCGTATGAAATCTGCATTGGCGGTTTAACCGGCGGTCATTCCGGCACGGAAATCATCAAGGGCGGTTACAATGCATGTAAGCTGCTTGCCCGTGTTTTAGAAAAACTTGAAAACTACCGCTTGGTGAGTATTGGCGGCGGGGAAAAAGAAAATGCCATTGCAGTGGCGGCAAAAATGCGTGTGGTTTTACCCGC
>OCTW013431196.1_pt1 | contig 11250 bp, 9 predicted proteins | sample 1539671 | NCBI WGS metagenome assembly OCTW01 (sample SAMN02144230, study PRJEB22623) | gut metagenome | biome: sheep rumen | host: Ovis aries | place: New Zealand | reverse complement strand
ACGTGTTCTACCTCCACAGCCGTCTGCTGGAGCGTGCAGCCAAGATGAACGAGCAGCAGGAGGTGGCCGAGCAGATGAACGACCTGCCCGAGTGCATGAAGGGCCACGTCAAGGGTGGCGGCTCGCTCACCGCACTGCCCATCATCGAGACGCAGGCAGGCGACGTGTCGGCCTACATCCCGACCAACGTGATCTCCATCACCGACGGACAGATCTTCCTCGAGAGCGACCTCTTCAACCAGGGCTTCCGCCCCGCCATCAACGTCGGTATCTCCGTATCCCGCGTGGGTGGCTCGGCACAGATCAAGTCGATGAAGAAGGTGGCCGGTACGCTCAAGATCGACCAGGCGCAGTATCGCGAGCTCGAGGCCTTCTCGAAGTTCTCAAGCGACATGGATGCCGTGACGGCGATGACCCTCGACCGCGGCCGTAAGAACAACCAGTTGCTCATCCAGCCCCAGTACAGCCCGATGCCCGTAGGCGAGCAGATTGCCATCCTCTACTGCGGCGTACACGGACTGATGCGCGAGGTGCCCATCGACAAGGTGCGCGAGTGCCAGACGGCCTTCCTCGACAAGCTGCGCTCAGCCTGTCCCGAGGTCATCGAGACCCTCGCCAGCGGAAAGATCGACGACGGCGTGACTGCCAAGATCGAAGCCCTCATGGCCGACATCGCAGGTACGTACAAATCGTAAGTATAGTAAATCAGTAAATCGTAAATGTCATTATGCCCAGCCTGAAAGAAATCAAAGGCCGCATAGCCTCAGTCAACTCCACGCGCAAGATCACGTCGGCGATGAAGATGGTGGCCTCCTCGAAGCTGCATCATGCACAGGTGGCCATCCAGAACATGCTGCCCTACGAGACCATGCTGGAGCACATCCTCAAGTCGTTCCTCGCGGCCGAGGCGGAGGCCCAGACCATCTTCGACAAGCCGCGCCCCGTCAGGCGCGCGGCCCTCGTGGTGTTCACCTCCAACTCGTCGCTCTGCGGCGGATTCAACGCCAACACCATCAAACTGATGGCGCACATCGTCGACGAATACGCCCAGACCATCGGCCGCGACAACGTCGAGATCTATCCCATCGGCCGCAAGGTCTATGAGAAGGCGCAGAAGATGGGGCTCAACGTGCAGGGCGAATACTCGGCACTGGCCGACAAGCCAAACGTCGCCCAGTGCATCGACATCGCCATGGAGTTAGGCAAGAAGTTCGCTGAAGGCAAGATAGACAAGGTAGAGCTCGTCTATCACCACTTCAAGAGCGCAGGCTCGCAGATACTCACCCGCAAGACCTTCCTCCCCATCGACATCGAGACGGAGCTCAAGGCCGACCACGAGCGCGACCTCACCAGCGTCATCGCCACCAAGGAGTCGCAGGAGTATCTCAAGAAGCGCGGCGAGCGGACGAGGGAGAGAGAGCTGGAGGAAGTGAAGCCGCTCAACGACAACTTCATCGTGGAGCCCGACATGGAGAGCGTGCTCACGCAGCTCATCCCCAAGATGGCCCACCTGATGCTCTACACGGCCCTGCTCGACTCCAACGCCTCGGAGCACGCCGCCCGCATGGTGGCCATGCAGACCGCCACGGACAATGCCGACGAACTGCTGCGCGAACTGAACCTTCAGTACAACAAGAGCCGCCAGCAGGCTATCACCTCCGAACTGCTCGACATCGTGGGCGGCTCGGTGAACAACTGACAAACTACTTTCTACTATATTCCGAGGGAGAGCCCGCATGCCAATCGCCTGTTAAGGCAAATGCAGCGGGCTCTCCTTGTATCTTGTATCGTGAAAGAGGGGGATTCGTCACAGCGTGCCTGGCACCATGTGACCCTGGCTCCACGTGACCCTAAAAAATTAACCGCCATCCGCGAATTTGGTAACCGTATAGCTCATGTATTAAATTATGTGTAATCCTATATGCCAAGGACGGCAAGATATGGCTGAACCAGCAGCAGATGGCAGAACTTTTTGCCACCTCGAAGCAAACTATTAGTTATCATATCATTAACATCCTGAAAGAGAGGGAGTTAGTCGAAAATTCAGTTGTCAAAGAATATTTGACTACTGCCGCTGACGGCAAAAATCACAACGTCGTATTCTACTCGCTGGAGCCAGCGCAAGTAGCTTGATGCCCAGCAAGCCGATGCCGACGACATCCGGATGCTGGAGGATCTGGAGAAGAGCATCATCGAGAATAAGCAGAAGGAGGAAGAATAACAACAAGAAATATAACACGTCACAGCGTGCCTGGCTCCATGGTAAGGGCGCAATGGGGTCAGGCACCTTTGCGCCCTGGATGTAGAACCCTAAAAACAAACCGGAAAATGGGCGCAATGGGGTCAGGCACCTTTGCGCCCACCCAGTGAATCGCTGTACCTCTGCAGTCGAAATAATACCTCAAATATTTGGCCGTTTCGAACATTTTTCCTAACTTTGCAGCAGAAACGTATAGCATAAATATTATAAGGTATGAAGAAACTGCTTTTATCCTTTGTGGCCATTGCGCTCGCCGTAATCAGTGTACGGGCGCAAGTGGAAATCAACTCCACGAACTTCCCTGACGACAATTTCCGTGCGCAGGTGAAAGGAGCCTTTGACAACATCGAGGAGGACGACATCATCAGTGACGAGGAGATGGAAGCCAACGGCGGACATCACACCTTCGACAGAGTCAGCAACCTGAATGGCATCGAACTGCTGACTTCCATAACAGAACTGTATCTTGTCAATTACCCAGATGAGCCCTGCCTTAGGACATTCGACTACGCCCTGCCGAACCTGAACACGCTGGATATCCAAGACCAGGTCGGCGAATTGACAACGGTCGATGCTACGAAGTGTACCAATCTGGAAACTTTCTTGGCAGGCGAGAATCCCGTCAACCTCTCGACGCTGAAACTGCCAAGCGGCCTCAAGTATCTCGTTCTGAATAACGCCCCGCTCATCAAAACCTTCGACCCGAAGCAGTTTGCTAACCTCCGGTCAGTCGCGTTTACGGGCACGACGGGTATCGCTGATTTGGACTTCAGCGACCACAAGTCGATACAGGAAATCGGTGTTGATGGCATACATGAATCCTATCAACTCAATTCGCTCAACATGGCTAACTGCCCGCTGCTGACGAACATTGATATCAAGAGCAGCACTATCAAGTCGCTCACGTTCAAGAGTCTGCCTGAGATGCTTGACATTCTTGTGTATGAGAGCGACATCACCAGCATGCTCGTAGATGACCTGGCGCAACTCGGCTCCATCGAGGCTCACGACAACGTGCTCGGCACGCTGACGCTGAACAACCTACCCGCCATCTACGGACTGGACTGCCACGACAACAAACTCCAAACGCTCATTATCGACAAATGCCCGAACATGAACGGCGTCTGGGCAGAAAACAACAAACTGATGTGGCTTGACCTGACAGATGTGAAGAAGACGGATACGGATGAGAGCACGCTGAAACTCGACAACCAGCACCCTGGCGTCGTGGCTTGGAAGCTGTCGCCGACGGAGGTAGGCCTGAAGGTGCATGAGCGCTTCGACGTGAGCCGGGTGAAGAACCTCGTGGCCAACGGCAAGAGCGTGACGGCCAAATGGGCCACCTATGACGGCGTGAAGTATTTCGTGTTCTCCAATGATGGTGCCACAGCCGAGAGTCTCGTCGGAGCCGAGAATACCTACGAGTACGACACCAAGTGGCCCTACCCATGGATAGACGGGAACTCAAAGGACAACAACCTGCCCGTGTCGCTGAACGTGAGGTCGGTGGACAAGCCCGACTCCTGGATCAAGCTCGCCTCTACGGCCACGCTGACCTGCGAGGTGACAGGAACGATGGCACCTCTCACCGTCACCCGTTCCGACGGCTACGACGGAAAGCTGACATGGCAGTCGAGCGACGAGAGCGTGCTGAAGGTCGATGCTGAGACTGGTGCCATCACCATCGTCGGCATCGGTACCGCCACCATCAGCGTCAGCGGTGCTGAGACGGCCTACCGCAAGGCTCCTACGAAAGTCACCAATCAGGTACAGATCTACATGCGTGGCGATGCCAACGGCGACGGTAAGGTGGATGCTGCAGACATCGTCGAGACGGTGAACTTCAAGTTGGGTAAGCCCTCAGTCAAGTTTATCATGGCCGCCGCCGACATGAACGGTGATAATACCATCGACGAGACCGAGATCCTTCAGATCGTCAACATCATCCTAGGCGCCAAGTAGGTTGGTTGTCAAGTTTTCAGTTACAGAGGGACGGTTCTTTTGATACGTACCAAGTGCGGATGGCTGCGGTTGTCTGCACTTTTTTGATGAAATGTTTGGTGGTATCAGGCGCAATGGGGTCAGGCACCTTTGCGCCCACGGACATACTCAGAATCTGTCCCCAAGGCTACTGAAAAGAAAACCAGCCAATTATTTGGCGCTTTCAGAAATAATCCTTATATTTGCACCGTAAAAATAGATTGTGAGCGTATGACGACCCAGGAGATGACCCAACTCATAGCCGAATACTTCAAGACCCAGCCCGTCCTGAAGGCTTGGCTCTTCGGCTCATACTCCCGAGGTGAGGAGCGCGAAGGCAGCGATGTGGACATCCTGATCCAAGTGGATCATTCCCAGCCCGTCGGCCTGTTCAAGTTAAGTGGAATGCACTTTGATTTGCAAGACCTGCTTGGTCAGCCAGTCGATCTGGTGACGGATAAGGGACTGATGGCGTTTGCCCGCCCCAGCGTCGATCGCGATAAAATCCTGATTTATGAGAGAGTTGCGTAAAGACAAGTTCCGGCTGGAACATATACTTGAGGCTATTGATCGCCTGAAAACTCATGCCGGCAATCTGTCGCGTGAGGAACTTGAGAGTGATGTCCTGCGCTATTACGGCATCGTCAAGAATATTGAGATCATAGGCGAGGCTGCCAATATGTTGTCACCTACATTTAAGGAAACCCATCAGGAAGTAGCCTGGCGTGACATTGCCGGGATGCGCAACTTTCTTGTCCATGAGTATTTCAGAGTTGACAGCGACACTGTATGGGCCGTTATCCATTCTGAGATTGTTGAGTTAAGAGAACAAGTGTCTCGTTACCTCTCTGATACCGATTGGGAGAAATTGGAACAGAATAATATAGAACCCTAAAAACAAACCGCGTATGGTGACATAGCAAAAGCATATCTTTTGTTTTTTGTTATCACTTTTTTCCGCAATCCCTTCCATGTTTCGGAATTATTGCCTATCTTTGCAGTCGATATGATTCAGTAAACTGGCAAATAACAATTCAAGCATTATGAAGAAATCTATCCTTTTCATCCTTCTGTCCCTGCTGCCACTGATGGGTATTGCTCAGACCCCAGTTTTAGATTATTCTGGGGATATTTATTTCATCCCTTCGGCACTTACCAAGTCTGGTGAGTCGTTTCTATATACCCGGGAAAATGACAAATTCACAGTCTATGACGGCGACCTCAATATGATTAAATCATATGATCTTCAGTCTGGCAGCATAACCTATAAAGAAAGGGTTGTAAGACAGACAAGGAAGATGGATTTTGAAACAAGAGAATTGCTCACAGATTGGGTAGTAGCAGAAGATCATACCGAAGAAATCACTACGGTAGCAAGTACGAGCGGTATTGAATTGTACACTGATGATAATGCTTATCATTCCCGAAATGTTTATCTTTCTCAGACATTGTTTGACGATGATGAGGATTTTGAGTTTATAAGGACAAAATACGAGATTATCCCCATTGAGACAAAGACTGCGGATTACGAGAAGGAGCATTCTGCAAATAGTGGTTCTACTCCTATTTATAACGAAGATAGCCCCGATGCACCCTGGCGTGAGTATGGTGCTGATGGATACTCTTGGGAATGGGATGAAGAGCGCGGTAAGAATATCATGGTCTTAGAGAAAACTGAGCATTATGGAGGACTTTTCAGCAACGGCATGGAAATTGTATCTATGGATGGCACAGTTAAAGGAAGTATATCAGGCTTCAATTATTTGAGTTCAGCATATTTATATAGAGGCAACTTATATGTGAGAGGCCATAATGCAAATGGGAGTGTACTATATCGGCTAAATAGTAAACGTCTCAATTACTCAACCACAAGAGGTGATTTGAATGCTGACGGCCAGGTGAACGCCGCCGACCACGTGAAGCTCTCGGAGATCATCATGGGGCAGTAAAGTAAAGAATATTCATAACGCAAGCTTTTCTTGATATCTTACAAAACCGCCCCCAGATCAAGGCTCTGGGGTTTAGATAGACTAAAGTGGGAGTTTAGTTTAACTAAAGTCCGGGTTTAGTCTATCTAAAGCGGGAGTTTAGTATATGGTGAAAAGAAGGCGCTTTGTAGAAGCTTATCGGTGTAAAATAAATTGGTGGATAATGACTTTGGGACTCATGGATAATTGCTTGTATTGCAACAATGTGACTTAACGGGGATGATTGAGTTTTTGAGAGGAGTCTTTGAGTTTTTACAATTGTTAATTTTAACTCTAAACACTTGATTTTTAATCGGATAACGACTGCGTTTTGAGTTTTTGACGCCTATTTCTCAAAAACTTATTTTTAGAATTAAAGTAATAAAGAGTTTTCTTGAGGTTGGCACTCAAAAACTCAACAGGCGGTATGTAAATGGCTGTCTGACAGTCGTTAGTGACCAATCAGACAGCCATCAAAAACTCAAAGACTTCTCGTCTGCGGCAGTCAGAACGGCAGTGCGTGCTGCTGCTGGATGTAGTCGGCGATGTCGAACTTCAGTTCGTCCTCGGGTGCCATCTGTCGGCAAATATCAAAGACGGTGAAGTTTGCCAGGTCGGCCATCTTTCCGACGGCGGCCGTCCATTCTGGGATGGCATCGCGGTCGGGGATGACGATCACGTCGCGCCCTTGTAGCGGCTGTAGCACTTCGCGGCGCAACATCCCTTTGTTGCCCGTGGCCACCCACGTCCAACGCGGGAAGGCGAGTGCTCCGAAGATGGCGTTCTTCGGGCTCTCCACGAGCACCACGAGGGTGTCGGGATATCGCGTGAGCAGGTGCTCTCCGAAGATGCACTTCGACTGGAACAGTGCGCTGCGGGGAAGCAGTCCCTGCCGTGCCCAGATGCTGCCCAGCCAGTAGCATGTACCTGGGGTGGTGTGGGCGAAGCGTGGCGACGCGGGGTCGGTCTGATAGTGCTGCACCTTCAGGTTGCACACGCGGCCGTGGCGGTCGATGCTGGGATAGACGGTGCAGTCGTCGTGGCTCCCCATCGCGTAGGCCCCGAGGCGGTATTCCTCGGTGACCCATTCGACGGCCTCGGGCCGGAACATGCGCATGAGGCAGCGGCAGAGCGAGTTCTCGGTCGTCACCAGCCGGTCGGCCATCTCCCGGGGGATATACGTGTAGACGGGTTCTGGCGGCGCGGCTTCAGGCTTGCGCTTCGGCCTCGGTGTGAAGGGTGCGGGCACAGTGGTGCTGATGCCGAACTCTGTGGAGAGCCACTGGCAGGCTTCTTGGAACGACCACTGTTCGTGGTGCATCGCGAAGTCGATGACACTGCCGCCGCGACCGCAGCTGAAGCAGTGGCAGTAGTTCTTGCCCGTACCCTCTACAAGCGAGAGCGACGGATGGTGGTCGTCGTGCCAGGGGCAGTGGGTGACGTGTCGGGCTCCCACTCGCCGCAGCTGGCATCCCAGGCGCCGCGCCACCTCGGTAATGGGGATGGCGTTCAGCCGGCGGGTGTCAAAGTGTCCGTGTCGGGTATTCATGACGATGCGAGTTTAAGTTTAAATCGTGTGACGTTGCCGAAGTCTTCTCTGGGGAAGACGCTTGAGAGCCGCTCGTAGAACTTCTGCTTGCCGCTGGGTTTGAGCGATGATTCGATGCAGTAGCTGCGGTAGGCGTTGTAGATCTCCTGTCCGCCGGTGGTGTAGTCACAGGGCTCGCACATCTCACCGGTGAAGAGCAGCACGTTGTCCGACATCAGCCGGTAGCGTTCGAGCGCCTGCTCGCAGTTCTGGCTGTGGGTGAACTCGCCGCGGGTCATCAGCCCTGGCAGGGCGCGCAGCACCCAGTTGAGGATGCCGGGTAGCTCGGTCTTGAGCTTGTCGGCCAGGCGACGGTCCACCTCTTCCTGCGGGATGGTGACCTGATAGGCCAGGATGAGCAGGCGGCGGAAGTAGCCGAAGGTGTTCTCGGCCCTTGGCAGGTCGTTGAAGGCGGCGAGCACCTTGCCATAGTCGTTGGTCTCGCGCGGGTCTACGTAGAGCCGCTTGACGGTGACGCGCTCGCCCGAGGTGAGCTGCTTGAGGATGTTGGGGTTGACGTCGCGCCCCGACTCGGTGGAGATGTTGAGCATCTTGCCCTCGAATCCGGCACGCTTCACGTCGTCGTTGGTAAGGTCGGCCAGCGAGAGGTAGCTCACGTTGACCGAGCCCAGCAGGGCCTCGACGACCTCGAGGGTCACCGACTTGCCGTTCTGCCCCTGCCCGTAGAGCCATAGCATCTTTTCCAGACGGTGGTGGCGCATCAGGCAGTAGCCCGTGAATTCTGCCAGCAGCTGCTGGGCCTCGTCTTCGGGCAGCACACGGTCGAGGAACTGCTGCCACAGGGGGCATTCCGCCGCGGCGTCGTAGACGTAGGTGAGGGTGTGGGTGAAGAGGTCGTCCTTGCGATGGTCGCGCAGGGTGACGCTGCCGTCGCTGCCGACGACGAGCGTGCCGTTGCGCACGTTGATCCACACCTCGCCCTCGGGCACGGCCGAGCGGCGGTATCTGGCGAGGTTGTAGCCCACGGCCTCGAAGAGTGCCTTCATAAACACGTGGTTCACACGGATGGAGTCGGGCACACCGCAGCGCTCGGCGCAGAGGCCTACGAAGTCCATCCACTGCTGCGACTCTACCGGCTCCCAGTGGCTGCCCGTATAGACGAGCATGCGCTGGTTGCAGCGAGCCTTCTCGTCGTACTCCCGGCACCATAGCCGCCCTTCGGCGGCGCGCGCGATCTCGCGCACCACAATCTCCCGCAGCGCCTGCTGCCACTGCTTGCCCGACATCAGCTGTATGATGTCTTGCTCCTTCGACTCCACACCGTCGGCTATCACCCCCAGCGTGATGTCGGTCATGAAGGCTTCGCGCCCAGCGCGGCTGGCCTTCAGTTCGCCGGCCTTTGCGGCCAGCTCCTGCTCCAGAGAGCAGGGATTGATGCTGTCTGTTTCCATACTTCTCTTTTTGTTTAGGAAACAATGTGGTCTCAGGCTTACCTTGCCGCCGGCATGCTGATTTGCCACCCCTTCATGATCGGCACGCGGCTTCGTGCCTGAGAAGTTGGTGCGAAGGTACTATTTTCCCAGAGAATACGGAAGGCGTGGTTAAAACATGCAGTTTAACCGGTTAATGGTGAACGGATGGTTAGCAGAATGGTTAACGGAATGGTTATGCAGTCAGTCGTTCGATGATGGGTTTTAACTCTTGCTCTATCGCATCGCCATCACGCTTAAGCTTCCAGAAGAGATGCTTTTTCTTCGGGTCATCGTAGTCTTTGAGATAAGTGTCCTTGTTGGCATCCTGGCGTTGTTTCATATTGCTCTCCTGGTTGCCAAGACCTATCTTCTCCAAGAATTTGCCGAAGATGCGCAGCGAACACTTTCTGGTAACGATCCCCCTGAGCCGGCAAATGAATCTGACAACATTCCAGTCCTGGAGATTGTGCTTGTTTATCCACTGCTTAACAGGCCCTTTCAATGTCACTACAAAATCCGAATACAGCTCATCATCGTCAATGAGGATACAACTCCTCACATCTTCTGAGAGATCGCTTAATGAATACTTATCATCAAGATTGTCTGAGGGCCCGGCAGATGCAGGGCTATGTTCCAGACTGTTACTATTCAAGGGGACTTCCGTGGCAGTCGGCATGGCTGGCTTCTGTCCATCGCAACCAAACATCATCAGCCACTGCTCTTCCATCTGGCGTTCTTCTTCCTTGTGCTTTCTATAGGCTATGACTCTTTCATATACTGCATTAAGTTTTTCAGGCAGGTTCACAACATATGGCACATAGGCATGGGCTGATGGATCAAAATGGCAAACATTATGCAAGCGTTCATCTACTTGCCGTTGCCATTTTACCACGATCAGGGTCATGAACATTTTAATGTCGGGCTCTTTCTCTATATGACGTAGGATTTCTTCTATAAAATCACAATCATACCACCGAGTCAATAACCCGATGTTCATATTCATTAATTCAAGAGGGCTGCTATTCATTAATTCGCCAATCTCCCGAGCGCTATATGGTTTGTGAGGGGATGCAGCAGCGCTACTGCTTGCGGTGCTTGGGCCTTTTTCGGAGTTGATTTCCATAGTAGCCTTTGCCTTTGTCATTAATTCTCTTTAATTTGGCTGCAAATTTACTAAAAAGAATAATATTTATGTGTGGTTTATGTGTGAAAATATACTAAAACGGAAAACTTTTCTTGTGTACGCCCACGGAAAGTTGTCAAATTCGGAAATAATTAATTGTAATTAGAACAAAATAGTTGCCTCAATATTTGGTAGTCTCAAGATTTTTTCGTAACTTTGTAGGGTAATTTATAACGAATAGAATACGTCTGATACCATGGAAAACAACAAGGGATTCAAGATTTCCCAGTACGCCTGTGCGGTGCTGCTCATCACGAGCAGCATCGCCCTCGTGGCGTATCAGGTCGTGGCGATCGCCGACGTCGCCGCGGGGTTGCTCTACTACGTCGCACAGTCGTTCCTGCTGGCAGGCTCGATCTTCGGCCTCGACCAGTATATCCGCTTCATCACCCGCCACAATAGCGGGCCACAGGAGTCGTGAAATTCGCCTCGCCATCCTCACCAAGTAGCCTGCTTCTTGTGCATGATTTGCGTTATAGTATTTTAACTAAAACATACAACACTTTTCTTACGAAATATTTGGTGGTTTCAGAAAAAAGTCGTACCTTTGTAGCATAATAATAAAAGCGGGAGCCAGTCACCCGGAGTAGCTGCTGGCAAGTAAGTCTGATACCATAAAAAACATTACAACAATGGCAAGATCAGAAATTCCAATGCTCATCAACGTTCGACAGAACAAAAATGATGACAGTGCCGCCTTCGGTAAGTACTTCGTCGAGGCGGACGCCAAGGAGCCGCTGAACCTGAAAGGTCTGGCGAAGCACATGGCCGAGCACAACAAGGTCTCGACGTACGAGATGACGGTGCTCGTGCTGGGCGAGATGGTGAAGTGCATGGTT
>OCTW011567760.1_pt1 | contig 11251 bp, 9 predicted proteins | sample 1539671 | NCBI WGS metagenome assembly OCTW01 (sample SAMN02144230, study PRJEB22623) | gut metagenome | biome: sheep rumen | host: Ovis aries | place: New Zealand | reverse complement strand
TGTAAGTCGCTCAGGTATTACAATAAAAAATCTGCAATTGACTAACGGTCGTTCCGGTGCCATCTGGGTATGGGGTGTAAATACTGGAGAAGTCATAATTGACAGCTGTAAACTCTATCAGAATAACGGTAATGGAGGGCTTTTTGTATCTTCTTCTACCTGTACTGTAAAAGTAACCGCTTGTGAAATATCTAATAATTATTCAAACTCCTATGGTGGAGGAATTCAGGCCGATGAAGATTCTAATTTAGAAGTTGAAGATACAACAATTATAAATAATAATTGTGGAAATTGTGGTGGTGGAGTTTATGTTGGAAGAAATGCCAATGTTTCATTTAAGAATGGTATTATCCGCAATAATTCGTCTTCAACTAATCCTGGTGGTGCAGTAGGTTGCAGCCTGGGATACTTCAAAATCAGTGGATCTACATATATTCCTTATGGAGTAGATGGAGAAACTGGAAAGGGAAAAAATGATATTTATCATATGGGAAATTTTGCTAATTATATAATAATAAATGGCAAGCTTACACCTCCGGAAGAATCTGGTGGAATAGTCGGCTGCATAAAGCCCAACTGGTATAATATAGGAGCCGCAACCCATATAACCCTTGATTCCTCTGTAACCGATACAACCCTTAAAAAAGAGCTTAAAAAATTCACTTTAATACAAGATGCTGAAAATCCAACTACAAACTGGGCTTTTACTTCTACCGGTGGTCTTCAGGAGGCTGTTGCCTTTGCTTATCCGGCTTCAACAGCAGGTTCTTTTAATGGTTCATCACAAATTTCGGAAGTATTTAAACAAAATCGAAAGATAGGAAATATCAAGAGTATTGTTGCAAGCGACCACGAAACAACCCAGGGCGAATATGAACTCTACTGCAAGTATTTCAGTGGTTGCGAACCAACAACTACTATTGGCAAGGGGGATTTTTACCCTGTATATAGGGTCAGCTGGTATGATGCTATTATTTATTGTAACCTTCGCAGTATTGATGAAGGCTACGAGCCTGTTTATGTGGTTGGAGGTAAAACAAATCCTGCTCAGTGGACTGGTATTGATGGTAATTCAAATGAAGGCTATTGCGCGCCACCTTCATGTTCCTGGGATGTAACAATACTGGCAGATAAAAACGGCTGGCGCCTTCCTACCGAAATTGAATGGGAATACCTGGCCCGTGGAGGAGATCTTACGGCTTCAAGCTATACTTACAGCGGAAGTAATACTGCAAGTGACGTTGCCTGGTATGGAAAATCATCAGGTGTGAATAAGGTAAAACAGTTAGCACCAAATGGTTTTAATCTTTACGATATGAGCGGTAACGTTTGGGAATGGACAAACGACTGGCATTCGAATAAAGAAGAAAATGGAGGGGACTGGATTCCATTAGATACTCCAACTTCAGGTTGCTATCCAGATTATCCAGCTAAAACTAATAAATGTAGAGTAACAAAAGGTGGCGGATGGTCTGGCGCTGTAACTCAAAGTCCAGTTTATAACAGGGGAAGTAGTGCTCCAAATGACAGAAATGCAGATATGGGCTTCCGTGTTGTCCGCGGTGCCCAGTATGTTGGAAGTAAGCTGCCTTCGGTCTATAAAGAAGTCGGCGATATAGTATTTAATGACGGTTCTGCAACTCCGTACACAAGCGGCATGTCTCTTACTGCAACTCAAATTAATAATGCCGCTGCTTTGATTTTCTATAAGGGTACGGGACTTAATAACAGAGGTAATACAACTACAGTTCGTACTCTTGGTGTAGGCTTGAAGCATGGGTATGGACTTGCATGGTGTCTTGATTCTGCAAATGCTTATTCTGTTAATATTACCAGAATTCAATGTCAGCCTAATGAAGAGGGGAATGCAGCTAACTATACTTTTGCAGATAGTGCAACAAAGAACGGTTCAAATAATCTTAAATTAATGGGTATTGAACTAAATACTAATGATGATACTTCTACCCATATTGAAAGATATCCTGCCTTTATGTTTGCACAAAATTATAAGGATGTTCCAGATAGTAATGTTAGTGGAACAGCGTGTGAAGATGGCTGGTATCTGCCTAGCTTTGCCGAACTATTTCAGATTTATTGCTGTCGTGAGGATCCTGCAAACGGTTTCCCAATAAATGATGCGCTCAATGATTTGGGTGGAAACATCTTTGATACATATTATACCTGGTCATCAACACAACACGATGAGTTGGCTGATAATGCATTAAGTCTTTGTTTCGATAATGCATATTGGGATAAAGAACAAAAGGAGGTTACAAACGACGTTTGTGCCATCCGCGAGTTCTAACCCCCACCGCTATCCCGGTGGTTGAGTAGGCAAAGCCGTATGCATCGTGCGCGAAAGCGCACAAGAAAATAATTTCCTCACCGCCACCTGTCATTGTCGGGCATGTAAAACTCTGTAATGGTTTTGTTCGCCCCGGCAATCCTCCCGTTAAGCCTGCAAAACACCAAATTATTAATTTTTACAGGCCAATATATATGTAAAATTACAAAATAAAGTGAAGTAATGTCCTGCAAAAATCGGTTTTCGTAAAAACTGCAGGCCTTAAAATCAAGTTTTGAACATACAACTTCTTTGTTATAGCCTGCAATTTTTCAAAAATTAAGATTTTGCAGGTTTACTGACCTAAAAATATAAAGCTTTTTGGTCAATATTGGCCTGCAAAATCACAGAATTGGAATTATTACAGGCCAACTAGACCAATACAGCTTTTTCGATATCTATTTCAAATATTCATTAATCAGATTTTCCACTTGCCGCGAGTTTAATGGTGTGGCAGAACTTTCCATTGTGATTATCAGATTTTTTCCCAGAAATATTTTATTCTCGTTAAAGACCTTAAGCTTTTTTACTGTACAGTCGGCATAGTCCGGATTATCCATCAGCCCAAAGTGCTCCCAGATGTATTCCTGTCTTGTACGCACGTTGAGACAGAGAAAATCCGGATGGTAAATGTTACCATCTTTGAGTGTGAGCGGGAACTCGTAGCGGTAGGGAATATTGCGCCGTGCAAGCGTATCTGCTATTATTACTTCAGATTTTGATCGTACCCGTTCGCCCTTGCCTGTAAAGAATTCCGGTGTGTCATCCTTAAAAGCCTTTGCCTGCCATGTAATATTCTGCCAGCTATTTACATACTGCGAATCAGTTAGTGTAACGGGATTTATTAGTTTTTGACGGGCAGGGCAGGATTTTGTGTAAAGACTAGTAATTTTATTCTCTGTAATTTTGATTAATCTTTCCATGATTGATATCTGTTGCTGCAGAAGCTTTATAAGCTTATGATCATAATCTTTTTGCGCAAGGCGTCGCGCCAGTTCATGATTCGCGGCTGGAATGTAAGTTCCATGTGTGTCTTCCGGATTCGTGAAGTGGTAAAACTGTGCTGGCCGTCTGCCTTTCTTCTGTTCAATTCGTAGATGTCCCTCTGGCAGATTCTTTTGTGCTTTGAGTTTTAGATTCAGCAGATTAACGAGTTCTATTCGGCGGGTTATTAACTGCTGTGTGAGTGTGTCTGGTGGTAAAAGTTCGGATTGTGTCATTGTATCTCCTTGATTTTATATCGATTAGCCTGCAATATTTAAAATTCGTGGATTTTGCAGGCCGGAATCCTGGTGAAAGCAGGCTTAATAGTGTAGATGAAGCCTGTAATATTGCGATTTCTCCAATTTTGCAGGCTCGTTAAGGTGAAATTTATCGGTGAAACTTCGTGATATGGCCTGCAAGAATTAACTTCTTTTAAAACTGCCGGCAGAATATCTGGCATGCCTGAGTGCAATAGCTTTATTTCAGCCGGCAAAATTGTATAAATTGTAAAATTGCAGGTCACCGTCTCTTTTGCTAAGACGAAATCCACAATTTTCAGCCTGCAGAAATCAATTTTTCGAACAACTGCCGGTCGCTCTCTGCCCCTAGAGTAAACTACTTTCATAAGAACTCCCATATTTTAAAAAAGTCTCATATATAATATTGTCCTGATATGTCATTTTTGACAAAATTTCTGCAAAAAAAAGTAAAAAAACTTGAATATTGTTAATTTTGAGGACATATTGTAGAAATTCCACGGCACTGCGCCCCAAGCGTGGAGCAGTGCCGTAGGCAGCCACTGGAGCGAGCTTTGCGAGTGAAGCGGCCGACCGAAAGGGAGCTGCGGAAGGCGCCTGGGACGATGATTTTGGGCCCAAAAAAGTATAATCAACTGTGGTAATAATCTATTGACACAAAGTCCCAAAATCTGCATAATATAAAAACTTATATAAGTTTTAAGGAGTGCCATCGTGCCTTGTGGAAAGAAAAGAAAGCGCCAGAAGATGGCGACACATAAGCGAAAGAAGATGCTTAGACGTAATCGACATAAGAGCAAGTAGTTTTTAGGTCGAGACTATGTGTTGAAAGACCGCGTTATACGCGGTCTTTTTTTTACCTTGCCGTTTTTGGGGGCGTCAAAATTTTACTTTCAAAAATTCATTCGCCGGAAGACATCAAAAAGCTTTCTCAAAAAGAACTTAAACAGCTGGCCCAGGAAATACGTACAACTATAATAAATGTTGTTGGCAAAAACGGCGGCCACCTTGCAAGTAATCTTGGCGTTGTCGAACTGACCATTGCGCTGCACCGCGTTTTCAACAGTCCGGAAGATGCAATTGTCTTTGATGTAAGCCACCAGTGCTATACCCATAAGCTTCTTACCGGCCGTTATGAGGATTTTCCGACCCTGCGTAAGGCGGGCGGCCTTTCCGGTTTTACTAACAAAAACGAAAGCCCTCACGACTATTTTATAAACGGTCATTCATCAACTTCAATTTCTTCGGCTCTGGGGCTTCTTACTGCCCGAGAGCTCAACGGTGAATCTGGCAAGGTAATTGCCGTAATCGGTGACGGCGCCCTTACTGGCGGAATGGCTTTTGAAGGCCTTTCTCATGCGGGCCAGCTCTGCAAAAACCTTATAGTTGTTCTAAACGACAACCAGATGTCTATTGACCATAATACTGGTTCTGTTTCCCGCTATCTTAGCCGCCTTACCATGACTGCGGGGTACCAGACCTTCCGCTACCGTGTGGATAAGGCTATTGATAAAATTCCATATCTTGGTCGCCACCTCGAAAAACTTGTTTTCCGAATTAAACGCGCCTTCAAAGGTCTTCTTCTTACTAATAATCTCTTTGTTGATTTTGGTTTTGAATATGTAGGTCCTCTTGATGGTCATAATGAGGCCGCTCTTGAGCGGGAGCTTCGCCGTGTAAGCAAGCTGCACCGGCCTGTTGTTGTTCATGTCGTTACGAAAAAGGGTAAGGGCTACAGCCCGGCAGAAAATAATCCTGAACTCTTCCACGGAATTGGACCTTTCCAGATTAGTGACGGAACTGTTGAAAAGTTTGATACTCAGAGCTTTACAGAAGCCTTCAGTAATCTGATGATAGAAGATGGAGAGAAAAACCGTGATCTTGTAGCAATCACTGCCGCAATGGCAAAGGGAACCGGACTTTCAGCTTTTTCTCACAAATTCCCGGACCGATTTTTTGATGTAGGCATTGCGGAAGAACACGCCGTAACCTTTGCGGGTGGTCTTGCCAAGGGCGGTAAGGTTCCTGTCGTCTGCATTTATTCGACTTTTATACAGCGTTCTGTAGATCAGATGATTCATGATATTGCCCTGCAGAAATCGCATGCTATTTTTATGCTGGACAGGGCAGGTGCGGTTCCAAGTGATGGAGTGACCCATCAGGGTATTTATGATATTGCGCTTTTCCGTCCGATTCCGGAGCTGGAACTGATGACTGTATGCAGTGAAGCGGATTTACGACTTTGCTTTGAATGGGCAATTGAAAAGGGCACCAGCGTTGTAATCCGTTATCCTAAACTAACTTGTCCTACAGAAGTGCCTCAAATGTCCACCCCGGTAGAACTTGGCCGCGGTATTCTTATTCCGTGTACAGAATTTCCTGTTGAAAATATCAGCGAAGCCGAGCTGGAGTCAAAAAAGAAAAAGATTCTGATTGTAGCTACCGGCGGTATGTACAGCGAGGTTCAGAAGGCTGTGCGGGCTGTTGTTCTGGACGGCGGCTACGCAGATATTTATCTTCTGCGCTTTATCAAACCTTTTGATGAAAGCTATTTTCTTGAACTTGCAAGTCACTATAACGGAGTTGTTTTTGTTGAGGATGGCGTAGTGATTGGTGGTATTGGAGAATATCTTGCGGGGCTACTTGCGGAAAAAGGTCAGACAAATTCCCGTGTTCTTGGTTTTGAAGACAAGTTTTATAGTCATGGTTCCCGCGAAGAAGTTCTTGAGATGGCAGGCTTGTCTCCGGCTCACATAAAAAAGGCGGTAAAAGAATGCAGCAATTAAAGCTTGGCTTAAAACGTGCCGTAACTGAGCGCGATGCCTTCGTAATGGGAATTGTAAATACAACACCGGATTCTTTTTATGAAGGCAGCCGGGGCGGAATTGAGCGGGCCCTGCAGCTGATAAAAGAGGGTGCTGATATTCTGGATATTGGCGGAGAATCGACAAGACCCGGTTATACTCCGGTAACTGTTGAAGAAGAAATAAGCCGCATAATGCCAGTTATACAGGCAGTCCGAAGGGAATCTTCAATTCCTATTTCTGTAGATACAAATAAATTTCCTGTTTTCCGCTCTGCCTTTGCCGCCGGTGCCGATATCTGGAATGATGTTACAGCTTTAAGCGGGCTGCTTCAAAAAACTTCTGAAGAAGCGCCTTCTGGTGATGGTACCGCACTTGCAGAAAAGGAGCCTTCTATTGCCGCCGCAGAATATCTGGCAAAAACGGGCGCTTCAATAATTCTTATGCATACCGGCCCTGGCTCTGTAAAAGAGGTTTCTGATTTTCTTGGCCAGAGAGCTGTCTTCTGTATTTCAAACGGTGTAGCCTCCGACAAAATCATTCTTGACCCTGGAATCGGTTTTGGAAAAAGTCTGGAAGAAAACCTGGCACTTATCAGTCAGCCACTTTCAATCTGTGCGGGCCGTTACCCGGTGCTTATGGCACTTTCCCGTAAACGCTGCATTGGCGACATGACCGGTCGCCCGACCGAAGAACGCCTTGCCGGAACTCTTGCTGCAGACCTCATAAGTGTACAGAAGGGTGCAAAAATTATCCGCGTTCACGATGTTTCTTCCACAATTGACACTCTAAATGTGATGAAAAATCTCCGATAATGTAGTATAATAGTTAAATCTAAATGGTGGTTTCGATACACCGCACTATGTGCGGCACTCAACCACAGGTGGTTGAGTAGGACGAAGGCCGTATCGAAACCACCATCGGAGTATTATGCTAGGTTTTGACAGAATTCTTTACTTGTATGATTTCATACGGCCATTTCTTGACATTGCCGTAATGACATTCATTCTGTATAAAGCATACGATTTCATCTCAAAAACAAACGGCGTGCAGATGCTTAAATCACTGCTTATCGTCGTAATTGTATATGGTCTTGCTGTTCTCTTAAAACTTCAGACAATTCTCTGGCTCATGAATATCATTGCTCCGGCTCTTGTTATCGGCTTTGCCCTGATTTTCCAGCCGGAAATCCGTAAGCTTTTTATCCGTATCGGCCAGAACGGCTGGGTTGCCTTTGGTACCCGTTCCCGCCACACTTATGTAGATGCCGTTCTGATCGCGGCAGAAATGCTTTCTCAGCAGAAGCGCGGTATGCTTGCAGTTTTCATGCGGCATACTCAGCTTGAAAATATCATTCAGACAGGAACCCGCTTGAATGCCGACCTTTCTTCCAGCCTTCTTATGACTATTTTTGGAAAAGATACTTCGCTTCATGATGGTGCCTGTTTTATTCAGGGCGGTAAGCTGATTGCGGCCGGCTGCTTTCTTCCAACTTCAGAAAATTACACAATCAAAAAGACCTTTGGTACACGACACCGTGCGGCCCTTGGACTTTCCGAAGTTTCTGATGCAGTAGTCCTTGTTGTTTCAGAAGAAACAGGTGCTCTTAGTCTTGCTTACGATTCAAAATTAAATTACGACCTTTCGCTTGAAGAGGTTCGAAAGATTCTTGAAAATCTTCTTGAAATTACTTCGGAAGCTCAGGTACTGGAGGATACTGTAGATGAACACAAAACATTTGCTTGATAAAATCCTCGATAAATGGCCCGCAAAAGTTATCTGCCTGGTAATTGCGGTTTTTCTGTATTTCTTTCATCAGGCTTCCTTAATTGATTCTAAAAATCTGGTAGTTCCTCTCATTATAGAAGAAAACGGAATGGTTATGCATATTGGAAATGTTCCTGGTTCTGTTTCTGTGCTTGTCAGAACCGGTGAAGAAATTATGAAAACTATTCTGCCGACAGATATCACAGCTTCCGTAAATCTTGATACAATTACCCAGAAAGGAACTTACAAACTTCCAATTAAACTTACTCTTTCAGAAGGACTTATGGAATATGATCCTTTTGAAGTTAGACTCAAGGATGAAACGATTACAATAGATGTTGACCTGAAAGCCAGCAGGTATGTTCCTGTTTTACCTTCTATTGTTGGTGAAGTTGCTCACGGTTATGAAATTGAATCAATTACAATGTCCCCTTCAACTGTAGAAATTTCGGGACCAGAATCAATTGTGAATGCTACAAAACAGATTTATACAACAAGATTAAATGTTTCAAATGCAGAAACTAATTTTTCAACTGAAACAAGCTGCCAGCAGCCTAATAAGCTTCTTACAATTGTTGATGAAGAGCCTTTTAAGGCAACTGTAAGTGTTAAGCCAAAAATGATGGAAAGAGAGTTTTCTGAAATCCCGATTGAAATCTTAAATCTTTCTGAGGGACTTGAAATTGGAAATCAGCTTCCGCTTATTTCTATAAAGCTTTCCGGTTCAATGCCTGTCCTCGAAAATTATATTTTGTCAAGGCATGCTGTTCAGGCTAATCTTAATGAGATAAAAGAAGCTGGAAGCTATGAAATTCCTTTGCGTTATATTCTTCCGTCTAACCTTCAGCTTATTGAAAAATCTGATGACTCTATTACGCTAACTATCGTTCGTAAGTCTGAAGAAAAGGTAGAAGCCGCAGCAGAAGGAGTAGAGTAGTGATAGCGGGGCTTGGAACTGATATTGCGGAAGTAAAGCGTTTTAGAAAATGGGTTGAAAATCCACAAATGCTGGAGCGTTTTTTTAATGAAAAAGAGCTTTCAACCGCGAAATCTATTTCTGCCTTGTGTCAGCATTATGCTGTAAGATTTGCCGCAAAAGAGGCTTTTTCAAAAGCTCTGGGCACAGGAATTACAGGCTTTAATTTACGGGAAGTTTATATAACAAATAACAGCGAGGGGGCTCCTCTTCTGAATATTGAAGGTGCCGCTCTTTCCATAATGAAAGAACGCTACGGTGAATGCAAGGCATTTGTGAGTCTTAGTCATGAAAAAGAATATGCACTCGCATTTGTAATTCTGGAAAAGGTTTAAGTATAAAAGGGGGATATAATGGCTACAAAAAAGGCAGGTAATGAAAAAAAAGTCGGTATTTCATACTGGTCAAAGGATAAGGTAAATTGTCCTGTATGTAAAAAAGCCTTTGAGCGTGAGATTATGCGTAGTGGTAACGGACGTATGATTGCCGGTGGCCTTACAGAAGAGCTGCATCGTATTTATGAACCTTCCGCAAAGTTTGGACGAATCTATCCCCTTATTTATGAAATTGGAGTTTGTCCAAACTGTTATACAGCCCTTTTATGGAATGACTTTACAGAGAAAATGGATCCTGAGGATGCCGATAAAATCTTTGAGCATTCAGAAAAACGCCATAAGGCTTGTGAAGAAATTTTCCCATATTTCAATCTAAAGCATGAACGTACACTTTATGATGGAACTGCCATGTATTATCTGGCTCTTATGACTTATGACGATATGGGAGCCTATACTTTACCGACAATGAAAAAAGCAATTCTAACCCTGCGTCTTGCCTGGCTTACTGCGGAAATCAATCAGCATTGTGCGGATCATAATTTTGATATTATTTCCAAAATGTTTTACAGCAAGGCCCTTTTCTTCTATCAGCAGGCAGTTATAAACGAAACTGAGCGTATTGAAAAGAGCTCAACCCTGAATAATATGGGACCTGATATTGATAAGAACTATGGCTGGGATGGTGTAATTTATCTCTGCGGACTTCTTGAATATAAATATGGTCAGCAGGATGATATTCAGCTGCGCCTTAAAAAACTCAGTGAATCAAAAACTGCTATTGCCCGTATTTTTGGTCTGGGTAAATCTTCAAAAAATAAACCGGGACCTTTGCTTGAGCATGCCCGTAATCTTTACGACAACCTGTCTAAGTTAGTTAATGACGATGAGTTCTAAGAAAAAGACCCCGAAACAAGTTCGGGGTGACGGACATGTCATGCTGAACTTGTTTCAGCATCTGAAGGCAGGTCAATTATATGCGTAACATACTCCTTACGGTATCCTACGACGGCACAGACTTTTGCGGCTGGCAGCGGCAGGATGATACTGCTGGCGGCGAAGCAGAGCGTACTGTTCAGGGTGAAATCGAAAAGTCTCTGGAAAAAATCCACAAGGAAAAAACTGCTCTTTATGGCTCGGGCCGCACTGACAGTGGCGTACATGCTGTAGGACAGGCTGCGAACTTTTATTCACCAATTGCTTCAATGCCAGCGGAAAATTATGTAAGGGCTATTAACGCATTTTTACCTGATGATGTAAGAATTGTTGCTGCCCGCGAAGTGCCGGAAGATTTTTCTGCCCGTAAGTCTGCTACTAGCCGGGTCTACAGATATTTTATTTCCTTCGGTGATACAACGTCTGCCGATAATATGCGCTTTTCCTGGCTGGTAAAAAATTATTCTCCAAATCTTGAAAGGCTGAATAAATACTGCCAATGTTTACAGGGTGAACTGGATTGTTCTTCCTTTGCCGCAAGCGGAGACGACAGCCTTTCAAATAACCGCTATATAGACAAGGCTTCCTTTTTTATGCAGAAGGACCGCTGGGGAAAAGACCTTCTGGTTTTTGAAATTGAAGCTAATGCCTTTTTATGGAAAATGGTAAGAACCCTGACAGGAACCCTCGTAAATCTGGACAAAGAAAATGCCCCGGATGATGCTATGAAAAAAATTCTGGAAGCACATGACCGTAAAGCCGCCGGTGTTACAGCACCACCGAATGGATTGTTTTTATATCAGATAAAATTCGATGGCAAAAGAAGACATGTGTGATTGATATAGCCACAC
>OCTW011496933.1_pt1 | contig 11251 bp, 4 predicted proteins | sample 1539671 | NCBI WGS metagenome assembly OCTW01 (sample SAMN02144230, study PRJEB22623) | gut metagenome | biome: sheep rumen | host: Ovis aries | place: New Zealand | reverse complement strand
AAAGCATTACCGTATCAAACTACGGCTTTGACCCGACAAATATGATTGCTATCAGAAGGGCGCTTGAGGGTAGTCTTTACCAGGACAGCAAGGCAACTCAGGAGCTTGTAAAGCAGATGAATTTGTACACCGAAGGCAGCGAGGAATTTGACGGAGCAGTGGCGTTTGACAGCCTTGTTGATACCCTTAAACAGATGTTTGCGGTATCAGGCTCAATGGGCCATAACCCTGCGGACGGTCAATCCGAGGGCGGTATGACAATTAACCGCGAGATATACAACCAGTTCAGACGCAACGATTCACAGCTTCCCAACAACTACTACGAGGTTGAAATCACCGCCGACGAGCTCGAATTGATGAAGAGTTATCTTGCGAATCCCGAGAACAACCGTTACTCCCTCTTTAACAAGAACTGCGCTTCCGGCGCTGTTGATATGTGGAACACAACGCTTGCCGACAGACCCGAGTACAAGCTCACCGCTAACTACTCAACTATCGCTACCGAGCCGATGTCGCTTTACTTTGAGCTCGGTCAGATGGCAAACAAGAATCTTGACGGCAAGGCAGGCACAGACTTTGTTCCCCACACCGTAAGATACACGGATGAAATTATTGATACCATCGAGAAGATTAAGGCAATCGGCGAGGTTGAGCTCACCGACGAGTGCAAGGCAAAGATTGACGCCGCCCGCGAGGCTTACGACGCTCTTACCGACGGCGAAAAGGAGCGCGTATGGAATTACGACGACCTTGTAAACGCGGAAAACACCTACGAGACTCTTAAAAAGGCTAAGGAAGACGAGGAGCTTGCTAAGAATATCGCCGCGTTTGAGCAGTACAAGTCGGAGCAGATGACTGCGGCAAGGGCGCTCTTGCAGGAAGATGATCCCATTCAGTGCAATATCGCGGTTGCTCTTTCCGAGACGCTTATGTTCACTACAAACTACGACTCCGCTAAGACCTTGGACGAAAACAAGGCTGAAATTGACAGCATTATGGATACTCTCAAAAATGACCTTGACAAGATTCGTCATCCCGAGGATCCCGAGCCTAAGGTATTAATCGGCGACGTTAACAACGACGGCGTAGTTGACGTTATGGACTCAATTATGATTCAGAGATTCTCTACTGAAACGGTTGAGCTCACTGACGACCAAAAATATGCCGCCGATGTAAACAACGACGGCGAGGTTGATATTATCGACGCTATGCAGATTCAAAAGCACACCGTAGAAAAGCTCGATGAGTTTGAAAAGAAAGCGTAATTAATCCGCTGAATAACAAAAAAGCTGTTATCCGCTTAGGGCAACAGCTTTTATTTTGTCCTAATCCTCGATATAGAGGTTATATATTAAATTCATATCTACATTTCCGTTAATTCCGCCTACATAACCGTTGTCTGAGTACTGCCAAACGTCGCAGGCTACGGAGTTTGAGCTTGCCCATTCGGCGTCCCAAATTGAATAGCCCTTTTGACGGAACAAGTCGGTATTCAGCTTGTTGTTATGAGCAAAAACGCTTCCGCTTGCATAAATGCCGACCTTGTAGCCCTTCGCCTTAAGAGCGTCACAAAATGCAACCGACATATTCGTAAGCGTTGCCTGTGAGTTTATCTTCAGGGAATACGGATCCTCTACGTCGTAATAGAACGGCAAATCGAGCTTTCTTCCGCCGAGCACCTTTATACACGCCTGAGCCTCCGCCTTTGCTTCACTAAGGTTTTCGGCGCACATATACCAGTATGAGCCGATTTTAAGTCCTGCGGCACGAGCCTTGTTGTAGTTGTTCACAAACTGATTGTCCGCGGTAGTTTTGAAGCCTGCGCGGATAATAACGTAATTTACGCCCGACGCCTTTAGCTTTTTAAAGTCGATATTTCCGCCCTGCCAGGACGAAACGTCAACGCATTTTATGTTGCTTCCGCTGACTGTCACGGTGCACTTTGCGGTAACGCCGTTATATGTCTTTGCGGTTATTACGGCTGTGCCGAGCGCCTTTGCCTTAAGCGTTACAAGATATCCCGAGCGGCTCTCAATGCTGACAGCCTTGTTTGAGCTTGTCCATTCGAGGGTATAGGGCGTGTTGTACGAGCCGTCGTTGAAGAACTCTTTAAGGCGGATAACGTCGCCCACCTTGATATTGCATTTCGTCGCGTTGAGCGTAACGGTTTTCGGAGCAGGCTTAACGGTGATATCCGCGTAAACCCTGAAGCCGTTTTGAAGCTGACAGTAAATCCTCGTTGAGCCGGCGGAAACGCCTGTCATAAGTCCGTTTGTCCTGCCGATTACCGCGATATTTTCATCCTCGGAATAATATTCCTTGCCGATTACCGCCTTGCCGTCCTCGGCGTAGCTTACAAAACCGAGGGTCTCTCCCACGCCTGCGGTTACGGAGGAAACGTTGAGCCTTACCGTAGGAGATAGTTCTTTTACTTCAACCTCACATTCTGCGGTTACGCCATTGATAAGCTTGCAGACTACCTTTGCTTTTCCCAAGCCTACGGCGGTGAATTCGCCTGTGCGGAAATTAACGTTTACAACACTTTCGTCGGTTGAGTAGAAAAATCTGTTGGCGGCGAAATGACCGTTACCGACAACAAAGCTGTTGAGGTCAAAGCCTTCTCCCAAACCGACAACAAGCGACGGCGTGTTCATAATAAGCGCCTCGGCTTCCAGTCCTATATACACAACACATTCGTCATGCAAGCCGTTTGCCGCGGAGCAGGTAACAGTTATTATTCCCGTTTTATGAGGGATAATCATTCCGCTGTCACTAATTACCGCAACACTTTCATCCGAGGATGTATATGTAACCTCTGCCGCGTCGGTGGACAAACCGACAAAATACGTCTCGTTAATGCCCATATAAACGAGCTTTTCGTCAAATGACAGATATGAAGCGTTAATATCTTCCGAAGCTTCTGTGGCAGGCTCTGTAGTAACAGGCTGTTCGGTAACTTCCTCTGTCGTCAACGGTTCGGTTACTTCTTCGGTTACTTCTTCGGTTACTTCCTCTGTTGTCTGGGGTTCGGTTGCTTCCTCGGTAACTTCCTCTGTTGTCAACGGTTCGGTTACTTCTTCAGTTGTTTCTTCCTCAGTCACTTCTTCCGTAATCTCAGTTGACTGTTGAGCCGTGGTGCTCTCAAAGGTCGGCTCAACAGGACCATTATCGCGATAGCTCTGGTATTCGTCGCTGTTAATGTTAACAAGCCCTGCCGTGTGCATTTGTATAAGCGACGCATCGGTTACCGTTACGAACCCGTCAAAATTAACGTCGTAAAGCGTAGACTTCGCTTCGGTAAGCTCCTCCATATACGCGCAGTAGCGCTGTATTACGGTCGCGTCCTTTACGTCAAAATGGTAATACCTGCTGTCGCTCATTTCTACCCATTCTTCACTTTCAGCGGCAAAGCCCGAAACGCACGACACTGCCGAGAGCGTTACAAAAGCTGAAAGCAAAGCGGATATTATTCTTTTTGTTTTTACTAACATAAAACTCCTTCAATACGTTTTTAATTCTTTATGCGTATTAAAGTATATATCAAACAGTGTCAATTTGTCAAGAGAATGACAAAACAAGACAAAATATAACAACTGCCTAAAACAACTAAGTGTCTTAGTCAGGAGTAAAATTATTTTTCTATGATAGAATTATACGCTGTATACGCGGCGGAAATGTCCATATTGCAGGTCAGCACATAGAATTTTGTAAGGTGGAGCAAACGCTCCATATTTACAAGCATTTTTTCGGCTGTTTCGCGGTTTACCATCCGCGCGGTTTGGAAGTAGAGCTTTTGGATAATCTCTTTGTTGTCGGGAATTCTTACGGAATTTTCCTCTCCCCTCTCGACAAATATTATCGCCTTTAACGGATAGTTTTCATTGAGAGCGATTCCGCTTCCGCCGTCAAACGGCGTGCCGAAAGCTTGAGCGTGGTCGTCGTAAAGTCTGACAACAGGCTTGTCGTCGTTCATAATATGAACCTTATCCCCGAAAGCCTTTAGCCAAAGCTTGGTGTGAGTGCTCTTGCCCACTCCCGAATCCGCCGAAAAAAGGTACGCTCCGTTATTGTAAATCAAAGCCGACGAATGGACGAGCATTACGCCGTGCCCGATTACTTTACGGTTAAAATCTCCGCTTAGCGCGAAGTTTTCGAGCTTATCCATCGTCGTCCCCTCGACAGCCTTGCTCATAAGAAAGCTCAGGTGCTTATCGGTCACTTCAAGGGCTATGTCGGTTTCGCGCGCGCCGTCATATTCAAAAGGCTTTGCGAGCTGTTTTGTGTTCTCATACCGGGGATTAATCTCGGTCACCAAATCCGCAATTAAATATCTCATAAATACCTTACAAAAACAAGTGTAGGGGTCGGTCAAGACCGAACCCTACATTAATTCACAATAATTTTAATATCTTACAACAATCGGCGGAATTTCGTATGCTCCGATGACTGACTTCTGAACGAGAAGCGCGTCGATAACGTCGCAATATCCGTCCTTGTTGATGTCGCCGAGCTCGAACTGCTCGTCGGTAAAGTCAGTACTTTCCGCAGCATACTTCTGAATTTCAGTCGCGTCGAGAATATCAACAGCGCCGTCGCCGTTGACATCACCGATTTTGTCACCGTCGAGGATAATATGGTCAATCTTGTTATCCTCAGCGTATTGCAATGCATACGAACCCGAATAGCATCCGATAACAATATTAGGAGAATTATCAAATGCCTGCGGGCTGATGCTTGAAACATATTCCGGTATTTCAACATAAGATAATTTGGGGCAATTAGCAAATGCCATATATCCTATTGATTGAGTATACCCTTTAATCTCTACTGTCTCTAAGCTTGAGCATCCCTTGAAGGTTGATTTTTGAATAGACGATACGTCAGCCTCAATAACAACGCTTGGAATCGAAGTGCAATTTTCAAAAGCACTAAAGCCTATAACCGATACGGGCTTGGGAATTATTAAATCATTTGAAATCGAGGTGCAGTTCATAAAACCGCCAAATCCAATTGTTTTTAAATTTACTGCCTGAGAAAAATCAAGTGCAGTAAAACCGTCGTTTCCATCCAAACCATATTTTGAAACTTCTACCATCTTTCTTCCCGCTATTTCATTGGGAACTGAAAGTACATCTGTACGGTTATCCCAGCCGCAAAGAGCTATTTCGCTGTTATTAATGATACTGTAAGAATATCCTCCGACATTGTATATAGTTGCAGAGAACGCTACTGTTACAGAAAGTACGGTTAATACTGCAGCAATAAAAACAGCCGCTGTAATTCTCAATTTTTTCATATTATCACCACGTAATGTCATACAGGCAGTACGACTGTGTACTGCCTGTATTTCTTTTTTAATCTAATTCTCCGGGGTCATAACCATCGCTTGGTAATTGAGGATCGGAAACCACAACTTCTCCTGAGAGAATATCTGAAAACCGGAAAGCAAACAATTCAAATTCAGGTGTAGAATATTCTTTTTTCATATCTGCCCTCCTTATTTATTGCTCTGAGCTACATCATATTCATTTACGATAGAAGCCATATCATAAATTGTAAAGTATACAGGCTCGCTGATAATTCTTACAGGTTTTGAAGAATCTGTGTTATCAATCAAATATGAATATGCACGATAAAGTTTCATCTTTCTTGTAGTCTCTGTACGATAATCAAGTGTTTGAGAAATGTTAGCAAAGCTGTACGCAATCTCAAATTCGTTCTTGTTATCAAGACTGGTAACAGGAATATTGCTGTTTAAGTACTTTGTCTTATCTGTCATTGAACCGCTGATATACTCGAGCGCAGAGTTTCTTGCAGCAATGTTTTCAGAATTCTTAAACGAATCAGCAATCTGCTTGTCTGTCTTAAGCATCTTTTTATTAGCGGTATCAACTTCATATGAATTCAAATCACGAACAGTTTCAATCAACAGACCTGCCTTATAATTATTCGCGTTTTCTGTATTAAGAAGAAGATTCTGTCCGTCCTTTACATAATGGAAATCAATTACGAAGTCAGAGAACATACGGTCGCCGTATTTAACATTATTTGCTCCCTTGTAATCAGTTGCAATTTGGCCTGAAGCTTGCTGATTCCACTGGTTACGGGAATTTTCAAGGAAGAAAATGCTCGCGGTAGAATCCTGCGTTGTTCTGGCATGCTCATATCCCGAGCCCTCTGTATCGCCGTAAACGGCATACACCTCTGAATCACGGAAGAATACATAGTTAAATTCATTTGAATAAACCTTTGTATATTCAGCACTGTTGCTCTGATCATTCTCCATTGTTCTTACAGACCAATACTGGAAGTATTTAACAGTCTTAGAATCAACATCATATACAGTCTTGGGAGCTGTAATAAACTTAGGATCCGATGCTCCGACGCTTACACTATTGGTAGTATACCAATCAGCAAAAGTAACTCCCTTCATCTTCGGCAAAAGAGTATATAGATTGCTGGTATTTTCTACAGGATAACCATTTTCGTCAAGCTTTGCCTTGGGATTGTCGCCCTGCATAGATGAAGTATCAACAATTAGCTCATCCTGAGTAGTATTCATCTTCATCTTACACGGCAAATAAAAGTTTACAGATAAATTAACGGCATTTTTATAGTCCGGAGTCGGCGCAATTACCAGCTGGCAGGCAGTTTCATTGTTTCCGTAATGGAACTCAACGCTTGCCGCTTCAATCTGCCAAGTTATATCCTGACGGAAGTTGTCCTCATAAGGAGCGGTTTTCTTTTCAAAGAACTCAGCCTTTAAAGCGTCTGACTTAAACTCAATACCTCTTACTGTGTTTTGGTTGTAGTCCTTTAGTCTGGCAAACTGAGTATAATTATAAAGATCCTGTGCCGAGAATGTATCGCCGGCATGATACTTCAAATCGCCCCACATAGACTGCTTATTTGCGCTGCTGGTCACATTTTTATTACGTGTTGTATAGGTGTATTTTGCAAGATAAGTATATCTCGGCTTAATATTAGTAACCGTTACGTCAACACGCTCACCGGCTGCGGGCATTACAAAATGTATGCCGTGATAATAACCGCTGTTATCAGTCGTTCCTATTGAGTCATCACCATGCTTGGCGACAACATCTCTTAACTGATAGTCCAAAGGCATATGGTCTGAAACGGTATAAACATTATTCGCGTATGTACTCTCCTGCGTATCCTCGGTAACACGGATATATTTGCCCGAATCAATATTGTTAAACGAGAGCTTTTCGCCGCGTTTAATAGTTGTAATACCGTATGCGTCAGTCATAAGGTCGGCTCTGGACTCGTCGCTGGAAGTAAATGCCTGATTTGCCAACGCGGTATACGAAGAACCGTTTGCACTTTGTTCGACCTTAATTCTGAATACCGAATCATTATCGGGATAATCGACAAATTCGCCGTCTTTAGGGCTGTATTTCAATTCCTTGATAATGGTAAAGCCCGAGAACTGTGAGTTAGTAATCGTCAGTCCGATATCCTGTGTACCCATCGCAAATTGCGCACCGTTAGAAACAGCCGAGGCGCTTGCGCCGGTAACAACAGCCTTAGAGAAGTTATAACCCTTGGGAATGTTGATTTCCTCTACCCTGATAAGAGCGTTTTCAGGGATTTTTTGGATAGAAACCGTGTGTCCCTGTCTAACCGTAACCGTACCGTCGGCACTAAGCTGTGTGTTCTCGCCGTCAACTACGCAGTACAGCGGATAAGCCATATAACCATAGTCGCCGAATTTAAATGTTACCCTAAAGGTAAATTCGGTATTGTCGCTTTCTCCGCCGGTAACTGCTTTGGAAAGCGTCAAATTATGCGTTTTCATACTATTTGTAAAACGCGCTCTTATATTCAGGTTGTCAAGTGCACTTGTCGTGCCGTGAGTGTCGTTAAAGGTAAACTCATAACCGTTTGTAGCATCGCCTGTACCGGTAATTTGCTGATTATTGTTGGCGTCGTCATAAACGGCAACAGACTGCTCATAATTATACAGGTTGCTGCTGTCAGGGCTCTCGGAAATCTTAAAGGTATCGCCCTTGGTAAACTGCTTAAGGAAGTAAGCTATATCATCGTTTTTCAGCTGATAAGTACCGCTTGAACCCACCGTGTATGTGTTAGAGCCAAGAGTATACTCCTTGCCTGTAATACCGGAATATGAGGATGAGCCTGCGGGCTTAACCTGATGAGTAATGGTGAATTTTTCATTCTGATAGGTTTCCTCAAACTTAGTAACGTCTCTGCCGTCAATCTGAATATTATCTGACTTAGTGGTAGAGTTTACAATGTAGAAACCTGAGTTAACGTCGTAGGTTCTTACCTTTTTCTCAGTTTTAAACTGATTGGGGATTGCGTGGAACGAGAAACCAAACTTGAGGTTTGAGTCGTACATACCGCGCTCCATGTAATAAATTGTCATGGTGTGCGGCTGATTGGGGTTGGAGTTATCAAACCAGTTAAAGCTGCCGTTTCTTGCCGCGCTGCCTAAAGCCTCTGTATTGCTCGCGGTAACGGTTTTGTCGGCAAAGTTGATTGAACCTTCGGTTCTGTTATGGTCGCCGCCGAGGTCGAGCACAAGCTTGCCGTCAACGAATACCCAAAGGTCATCGTCACCGGAGAAGTTAAATACCTGCGGCGTGCCATCCTCAAACTCACCGTTCTGTTCAAGGGTAAACGGGATTTCCAGCTTCATACCAAAGCCGAGATCCTTTGCCAGACCGCCGCTGCCGGAACCTGCTTGTTCAAAGTCAAACGGATAGAAACCTGCCGCGCCGTCACTTCCCATTCCTGCTGCGTGTACCTTTTTGTTATCGCTGCTTGAATAATAATCAATTTTGGCGGTATTTCCGCTGATATTGGTAATATATGCGTTATCCTTACCGTTGGTGCTGTCGAATTCGTAGTATGTATGACTTGTTGACGCAGCACCGGAGTAGTATTGCCAGCTGCCGTCCATAGAATTATTTGCAGAAGCGGTATATTTAACATTTCCGTCTTTAGGTACGGTTAAATTTGGGGTTTGATTTCCCCATGCCCCTGTCTTTGAAGCAGCACGGTAGAAAAGAACGTTGCCGTTTTCATATCCTGACGGAATTTCAAAAGCGTAAACATTACCTGTTTTTGTACCTTCTACCTTTGTATTAACGCTTCCGTTCCAGAAATAAGCGTAAACCTTATAGCCGTTATTGTGAACGAAAGGAGCGTTGGTAAAATCATAATAAACGTGTGTGTAGGTTGTTACCTCATCTTTTCTAACCGGGAAAGATGACGAACGCAGAATTTGTGCCAACACCTTGTTTCTGTCATTCTGTCCGGAAAGGAAGTCCTCGTCAAACATTGCCATAACAGCGCCGTTTTCGTTGCTTGCTGAGGAATCATAATAGTGGATATTTGAGCCTGCAAGCGTTGTGCCGCTCAAGCCGGTAAGCGCATTGTTTGAATTTGAAAGTCCCAATGAGTTGTTAGCTTTCCACAACCAATTGTAGTACTTCGTATCATTGTTAAGGGTGTCAAGGTTCAGTTTTTTATCCGGGCTACTTGCCTGATCTCTGGTATTAAGGTTACCAAAGTACAACGGAGTGCCAACACCGAACGTTCTTGCGTACTGATCCAACGCATGGTTCAGCTCACGGTAAGGGTTCCACTTGTATTGACTACCATTATTCTGGCAATAATCATCAGATTTAATACTTGATCTCCAGTTGCCGTTAACCTCGCTGTCTACGTAGTAGTCATACATTGTTGCCGTAATACCCGTAAAGAGGTTTGAGTTGTTCAGTGTTGAACCGTCCGAAACCGTAACCTCATTGCTGCGCGCGGTATACTCTCCCCATGTACCGCCGTTGGTCTTGGTAGGAGCATCATTATGTCCGTAAGGAGCTGTGTACATCGGGTTGGTATTTGTCCAAGGAATTGTCATCATACCATCGGGATTTGGCGCGGGGTATGCTGTTGTATCATTGGTGTTGTAGCCGTTATCGCCTATGAAGGTAATATAGTCGGCGTCCTCGGGAACATCAACATACCAAGTGTTGGTATTTTCGATTCTTGTCATGGTTTTACCTGCCCACGCGCCGAGCGGCTCTGTGCCGTCGGAATATTTTACGTAAGCGGAAACCATGGCGTATTTAGTGTAGTAATTGTTAAAATAAACTCTTTTTGTTGTTACATCGCGCAAAGTAACGCCGGTAACGTGTGTGTCCTGTGCAGGCATTGTCAGAGTAAAGGTTCTGCCTGTGCCTGTTACCGTTGCAGACGGGGATGTGGTAATGCTTTGTCCGGTCTTAGTGCTGTCGTCTGCAACAACAGTAACCGTAACGCTTGCACCGGCAGGAATGTTGCTGATTGAGCCGCCCTCTGCCGCGGTTTGACCGTTGTAGGTCGCTGTTACCGTTGCGTTGCTGATAGTGTCAACATAGAGGGTGGATTGTGAGACAACTTTTTCTGCGTAGGCTTTTTTATCGCTAGGTCTAAAATATAATATATAGTTTCCGGCAGTTGCAGGAGCGTCAATATTAGCGCCCGGAGAAGATAATTCAGACCCCCAAGACGATGAACTGATAGAATATCCCTCACTTCCGTGACCATACCATGTGTTAGTGGATGATTCATAAAACTTAAATTTATCACCGTCGCTCTTCGATTTCAAAGTTACAGATACTGAATATACAGAACCATCGGTCGTGCTTAGTTGATAATCATTTGAACTCCACTTATCTTCACCATTAATTTTACCTTTAAGGTAATAGGTGGTGGTTGTGCTGCCACTGCCTGTAATTGTCAAAGCACCGGTTGATGAATTAAAGCTAAATGTTACCGTTTGATTGGACGGACTTAAACCTAAATTATATCTAATAAAACCGTCTTGATTGCTCTTATCATAATACGTAACACCCTCATTCGCGGTCACACTGGAAACCGAATCTTTTCCGGAAGCGTTAGGATTGCTTGTGTTAACATCAACATAAAGATGATCAGAATTAACAGAAACTGTCGCTGTATATACTCCACTGGATTCTGTCATCTGAACTGATGTTGGGTTTTTAATACCGGAATCTGTTGTAGAATAATGAAGATAATAGTTGGTAGATACCTCTTCAACCCAAACAGCCGGATACCACTCTTTATCAGATCGAGTTCCAACTGTTTCATCAATACAAATTCTAATTCTTTGTGCTGTTCCTTTGTATTGCCAAGAATTATTTGAATGATCATAGTCACCAGATGCATTTCCTGGATTTGATGAATTTGCTTCTTTTGA
>OCTW011609170.1_pt1 | contig 11252 bp, 11 predicted proteins | sample 1539671 | NCBI WGS metagenome assembly OCTW01 (sample SAMN02144230, study PRJEB22623) | gut metagenome | biome: sheep rumen | host: Ovis aries | place: New Zealand | reverse complement strand
TCGTCACGTGCTCGTACGTGGCGTTTCGTTATTGGGGAGTATTTTCACGAAGCGGCTACAAGGGTGCACTCACCTGTACTCACCGCTGAGTACACTTTTTGTACTCACCCGTCGGGGAGTAGTCGCAACCGAAGGTCAGTGATGGGGAGTATTGATCACTTTTGCGAGGAGTACTCTATTGCTTGGAAATGCGTTTGGATTAGCAGGGTGAGCGATTTTGGGTCCATGGCAACTACTTTTTCCCTGTGATGCCGCGCGTGCGGCGGGTATGGTATGAGGATCCATTCCGAACGCACTCCAAACGAAAACCTCCATACAACCAAGGATGGCGAAATAGCACACACAACACCGCAAGAGCCCATCCGCCTGCGCCGATGACAGGCGTTGTGTACACAACGATAGCGATTACGCATGGCAGCAGACACGAGATAAGTTTTGCCATATTGCAACATTCCTCGCACGGCAGAATTTGTGTGAAATTATAATGTGTTTCAATGTCCGTTTGAAAAAGACGAGGTGGTTCCCATGTGTACGGCTATTAGGTTTGTAGACGACTCTGGCAACATGTATTTCGGCCGCAATCTCGACTGGAGCTGCTCGTATGGCGAGAGGGTTGTTATTACCCCGGTTAGATACAAGCCCTCTTCTCCTTTTGGTGCTTTGACGGAAGTCAAGCACGCCATCATTGGCATGGGAATCGTCCAGCAAGGTGCTCCGCTGTATTTTGATTGCGCAAACGATGCCGGCCTGGCTGTTGCGGGCCTGAACTTTCCCGGATACGCGCAGTACGCGAGCAGCGCAGTCGAGGGGTGCACCAATATCGCAGCCTACGAGTTTCCACTATGGGTAAGCGCCTGCTTCGAGAGCGTCGATGAAGTCGAAGCGGCGCTTGTCGACGCCGTGATCGTCGACAAGCCCATCAACGAGAAGCTCCCGTCGTCTCTTTTGCATTGGATCATCGGAGATGCGACGCGCTCTATCGTTGTGGAGCAGACGGCAGAGGGGATGCAGGTGTTCCACAATCGCTTTGACGTACTGACTAACCAGCCTGGTTTCATGTGGCATGCGGAAAACATCCGGAACTACATCAACGTATCGCCTGAAGTCCCTGGTCCGTCCATGTGGAGATCGGCTGAGCTAACAGTCTATGGGTCGGGTGGTGGAATGCGCGGGCTCCCCGGCGACTACTATTCGCCGTCACGCTTTGTGCGTGTCGCCTATCTGAATGCTCATTATCCTCAAAAGAGCACTGAGGAGGAAAATGTGAGCCGTCTGTTCCATACACTTGGAGGAGTGGCGATGATAGACGGTGCTGCTCGAATGACTGATGGCGATTTCGAACGAACCATCTTCACCGGCGGCGTGTCGTGCAGAACCAACACCTACTACTACGCTACCTACGACGACCCTACAATCAGATCAGTGGCTTTAGGGGACTACGATCTGAGCGATATGGACCTCATTGTTGTGTAGCGAGAGGGTGGAATCCGGATTACCCCATCCGAGGACGCATGCCCTCGGATGGGGCTAGCTTTAGATTGCTGGTATGCTGCTCGAAAATGTCATGGTGCAACAGTTGCGCTAATTGCGATATTTGCATCGACCGTATTATTCCCACTCTATGATTCCCGCGCTTGCGGGAATTGCATTCTCGTATTGTTTCATATCGTCTCGTCTCACTCGTTGCTTCTCGTGCATGGTGAGTATTTACATTGTAGCCTAGTTGTTGGAACTCACTTGGAACTCAGTCGGGTGAGTTCCAGTTGGAACTCACTTATGGGGAGTATTTTGCCCGACATGGGGAGTATTGCCCCTGACCTGCGGTTTTGCCGCTCCATCGTGATGGAGTGAGTTCCAGTCGGGTTTTCGGCCCTTCCGGCCGATATGGGGAGTATTGTTTTTCGATATGGGGAGTATTGTTTTTCGATATGGGGAGTATTGCGGTTTACCTGCGGAAACATTTTCTTCTCACATGCGGGTGAGTTCCAGTTTCTGTGCTCCTTGCATGCTATCTGGCCGCATCGATCGCGGCCACCAACGACAAGCCCCATGCTGACCGCAATGGGCACTGCCATCGCACCGAGGCTTCCCGTGCCGCCGGAGATGAAGATGGAGTCGCCGGCTTTGGCGCCCATGAGCCCGAGCGACTGCAGCGCGGTGAGGGCGGTGAGCGGCACGCAGGCGGCCTTCTCGTCAGAGAGGTGGTCGGGCACGTGCGCGAGCGCGCCCTCAGCGACCGCCGCGTACTCGGCGAACGCGCCGATCTTGGCGAGCGGCATGCGCCCGTACACGCGGTCGCCGACTGCGAAGCGGCTCGTATTAGAAAAGATCCGTGAGCTGAAAGCATCTCTTGATTGGGCAAGTTGTCCCAGCAAGAGACTTTGCAAAAGCTTGACGTGCCCACTGCAATCCTTTGACATTCAAAAAGCATGGTTGGTTCCAGACGCAAAATAGCGAAAGGAGCCGATACATGACAATTACCCTGGCGGCGCTTGCGGGTGCAATCGCCGCGAACCCCGTCCTACTGCTGATCATTGCCCTGTGCCTCGGGGCAACCGTGGTCAACGGCGCAACCGATGCGCCCAATGCAATCGCCACGGTAGTAGGGACGAGGGCCATGAAGCCCACCACGGCCGTCATCATGGCGGCAGTGGGCAACTTCGTCGGGCTGGTGGTGATAACCAGTGTCAGCACGGCTGTCGCCGGCACCATCTTCGGCATGGTGGACTTCGGCGGAGACAACCACGCCGCCCTGGTGGCGCTCGCCGCGGCCATGGTGGCGATCATCGTCTGGGGCGTGGCCGCTTGGGCCCTGGGAATCCCCACGAGCCAGAGCCATTCCCTCATCGCCGGCGTCACCGGCGCGGCAATCGCGCTGCAGGGAGGCCTCGGCGGCGTCAATCCCGACCAATGGGTGAAGGTGATCTACGGCCTGGTCATCAGCACCTGCCTCGGATTCGGAACAGGATGGCTCTTTACCAGGCTCATCAAAATTCTCTGCGCAGGGCTGAATCGCGTGAAGGCTAACCGCTTCTTCAAGTGGGCGCAAATCGTCTCGGCTGCGGGTGTGGCGGTGCTGCATGGCGCCCAGGACGGTCAGAAGTTCCTGTCCCTTTGCATGCTCGGTGTGATGCTGGGCGTCTACGGGAGCGCCGACATGAGCGGGTTTCCGCTGTGGATGGTCGTCCTCGTGAGCCTAACCATGAGCCTGGGCACCGCGGTAGGCGGGCGCAAGATCATCAAATCCGTTGGAATGAGCATGGTGAAAATGGAGCATTATCAGGGATTCGCCGCATGCCTGTCTGCCTGCTTCTGCATAGCGCTTGCCACCTTCACGGGCATGCCCGTGTCTACCACCCACACCAAGACCACGGCCATCATGGGCGTAGGCGCGGAAAGGCGATTGCGCGCCGTCAAGTGGGGCCTCGCGGGCAGCATGGTCCTCACCTGGGTGCTCACCTTCCCGGGCTGCGGCCTTTTGGCCTTCGCCTTCACCCATGTCTTCCTGCTCTTCATGTAAGGGCCGTCCATGATTTCCAAACCCGCCTACGAAAGGGGCCATCTTATGAACCAATCAAGCAGGAATGACAAATTCGACTACTTTAAGGCGTACGAAAGGCAGACCGGCTACGCAAAAGAGCTGGTTCTGAATTTGAAATCGGCGATCGAGACAGGGGAAATCGGGTCGTACGAGCTGATGCGCGCATTGCACGTCATCGAGAACGACGCCGATGAGGTCAATCACCTGATCCAAGAGCGCCTTCTTCATGATTTCGTGGTGCCCCTGGAGCGAAGGAGCATGGTGGAATTGGCCCACGCCCTTGACGACCTCTGCGATACCGTGGAGCAGATCGCTATCGATTCCTACATCTGCAAGGCGGAGGCCTTCGACCCGGTCTGCCCATCCGAGATGAGAGAGCTGGTCTCCCTGCTTGAGCAAGGCACGCTCTGCCTGACCTCGGGCATCGAATTGATGAGGTCCTATGGCAGGGAGCGCGCCAGAATCAATCGCTTCTGCACAGAGGTGCAGAATTGCGAATCCGAGGCGGATGATGTCTACATCGCAGCCGTACGGGCCCTCTACGAGAATGAGCGGATGTGCGATCGCGAGCTCCGTATCAAGCACAAGCTCCTCGAGGCTGTCGAAAACGCCATGGACGCTGCTGAGAACGCAGCCGAGATGGTTGAGGGCATCATCGCAGAGAATGTTTAACAGGTTTCGCGGCAGCTTCTGTCAAGCAGGCTTTGCAGGGATTTGACATTGGGGTTATCTTGCCGAGCGTATAATGAGCCCATGATCTACTACGTTGAAGACGACAGCAACATCCGCGACTTGGCCTTGATCGCGCTTTCCGCGCAGGGCCTTGAGGGTCGTGGATTCGAGAGTGCGCGTGAGTTTCGGGAGGCGTGTTCCGCAGCCCAGCCCGACCTCGTGCTCCTGGACATAATGCTCCCTGAGGAAGACGGCCTTTCCATTCTCTCCTGGATACGGAATTCTTCCGAGATGCGCGACGTTCCGGTAATGATGCTCACGGCCAAGGGGGCCGAGTACGACAAGGTGCATGGGCTCGACTTGGGTGCTGATGACTACCTTGCCAAGCCCTTCGGCATAATGGAGCTGGTAAGCAGGTGCAAGGCGTTGCTCAGGCGTTCTGCTATGGGCAAGCCCGGTGCTTCTGGCGAGCAAGCGGATATCCAGGTGGATTCGGTCTCTTTGTCTGTCAGGGATCACCGGGCATTCTGCGGTGGTGTAGAGCTGGACCTCACGCTCAAGGAGTTCGAGCTCCTTCGGAAGCTGATGGAGAACCCCGGTCAGGCATTCTCCCGCCCCCAGCTCCTCGGAGATATCTGGGATATAACCTTCGTAGGAGAGACTCGGACGGTGGACACTCATATCCAAACGCTCCGGCGCAAGCTCAATGACGCCCATGCGGGCTCGGGCGATCTGATTCAAACCGTTCGCGGCGTGGGCTATCGCATGTCCGGAGAGCATTCGTGATCGCCAAGGCCGGAAAGGAGAACAGCCTGGCGGCACGGCTGTTCGTCATTCTCTTCGCGGCCATGTTCCTCTCCTTCATCGCCGCTACCGCCCTTGCGGCATATGTGAGCTGGACCGCCTACGAGGGGGATGCGGAAGAGCGCCTTACCGCGCAGCTCGAGGTTGTCGAGGGCGAACTCCAGGGGCTCGACTCGAAGCAGATGGAGGAGGTCCTTGCTCGCACGCATCTGGCCGATACTCGCATCACCCTCGTTGCGGGTGACGGAACCGTTCTTTATGACAATATGGTCGATGCGCGCGAGATGGGCAGCCATGCCGACCGTGAGGAAATCCGCACGGCGCCCGACCGGGGAGAAGCCGTGGTGCTCAGGAGGTCCGAGACCACGGGCACCGACTCTCTGTATGCTGCATCCCGCGTGAACCCCGATGGGACGGTTCTTAGGCTTGCGGAATCCAGGGCATCCTTGGCGTACTACTTAGGAGGCCTTCTCCTTCCTCTATCGGTTGCTGTTCTGCTTGCCGCCTTGCTTTCCATGCTCCTGTCACGCGTGATCACGCGAAGAATCACCTCCCCCCTGCTTCGTGTCGATCTTGACGCGCCACTGAAAAGCCGGACATACCGCGAGATCACTCCGCTTTTGGAGAGGATTGACGCTCAAAGGGTTGAGCTGGTCAGACAAAACGAGCAGCTTGCGCGTGCGGTGGAGATGCGCCGGGAGTTCACGGGAAACGTGAGTCACGAAATGAAGTCTCCTCTGCAGGTCATAGGCGGTTATGCGGAGCTCATCGAGGAAGGCATTGGCTCTCCCGACGATGCGCGGCATTTTGCCGGCATCATCAAGTCCGAGACTCAATCCATGAGGATGCTCATAGACGATGTTCTGACGCTTTCGCGGCTTGACGAAGGCGCAACGAACGATGCTCGCGCTGTCGATGTGGCGGAGTTGGTATTGCGTGTGGTTGGCAGGTTGTCCAGCGTTGCGGCGGCCAGCGGTGTCGAGATTGCCGTCGACCTCCGCGAATGCAGCGTGTGTTGCGAAGAGGCGTTGCTGGAGCAGGCGGTTTACAACCTGGTTGACAATGCGGTGAGATATGGCGACGGCCGCGTCGAGGTTACAGTGGGACGCGACGGCGAAAAGGTTGCCATCGCGGTGTCTGATGATGGCGAGGGCATCCCCGTTGACCAGCGGGAACGGGTGTTTGAGAGATTCTACCGCGTCGATGCGTCTCGCTCGAGGAGCACGGGTGGCACGGGCCTTGGCCTGGCGATAGTCAAACACGCCGCCGATGCCATGGGGGGTCGCGTCTTCGTTGGCGAATCCGACATGGGCGGTGCCGCCTTTACCTTGGAGTTGCCGGTACAATGAGCTTCATCGGGCAATTTCCCCGTTCGGCGCGCTGACTTTTGCCCGACATGGGGAATAATGACCTTGACCTGCGATTTTATCGCTCCATCATGGTGGAATGAGTTCCAGTCGGGTTTTCGGCTCCTCTGACTAATATCGCTCGAAACCTCGGCGCACCAGTCCTTCGGAGAGGCTGGCAGGGGCTAAGAAGTAGCCTCTTTGCAGTCGATCTCGCAAGGAATCTAGCCGAACAAACCGTGCACGTAGTCTGCGGTTTCGGGCCGCTCTGGGTTCCCGAAAAGCTTTTCGGTCGGAGCGGACTCGATAAGGTCGCCTAGGAGGAAGAAGGCGGCGTAATCCGAAACACGTACCGCTTGCTGCATGTTATGGGTGACCATGATGACGGTGTAGTCTTTCTTAAGCGTACCGACCAGCTCTTCGATTTGGCCGGTTGAGATGGGGTCAAGGGCGCTCGTCGACTCGTCGAGCAAAAGCACCTTCGGCTTCACCGCTAAGGCGCGCGCGATGCATAGGCGCTGCTGCTGTCCTCCCGATAAACCTAGCGCGCTTTTGCCGAGACGGTCTTTCGCCTCTTCCCAAAGTGCGGCTCTCCTTAGGGATTCCTCGACGATCTGATCAAGCTCCTTTTTAGCACGCGTCCCATGGATTCTGGGGCCATATGCGACGTTGTCGTAGATGCTCATAGGGAAGGGGTTCGCCTTCTGGAAGACCATACCGACATCTTTCCGGATTTTGTTGACATCGGCTTTGGGGTCATAGATGTCCTCACCCTCGAAGAGTACCTCACCTTCAATCCTCACGGTTTTACATAGGTCCTGCATACGATTCAAGGTTTTTAGGAAGGTTGACTTTCCACAGCCGCTAGGACCGATAAGAGCGGTGACATTGTTCCGGGGGATATCGATGCTGATGTCATGGAGAGCGCGATAGTTCCCGTACCAGAGGCTGAGCTCGCTTACTTCGAATGCTTTCATGCTATTTCTCCCTGTTATTGAGTTTAGAGGCGGAAAGGCTGGCGGCGAAGTTGAGCAGGAGTGTCAGGAGCAAAAGTATGGTCGCAATTGCGAAGGCGACGTTCAGCTCCCCGCGCTCTGTCGCATAGACGTACAGCGCGACGGTCAATGTGGCGCTCGACGATTGCAGTGCCGTCATAAAGCCGTTGAGAATCAGCCCGAATCCAGCCGTGTAGAGCAAGGCGGCCGATTCTCCGACGATACGGCCAACTGCCAAAATGCATCCGGTGACGATGCCGTCTACGGAGCTGGGAAGTACTACCGTACGGATCATGTGCCATTTGCCACTTCCTAGCGCCAAAGCGCCTTCGCGATATGAATCCGGAACGGTTTTAAGGCTTTCCAAGGTATTGCTGATGATGGTGGGCAATACCATGACAACCAGCGTAAGCCCCCCAGCCAAGACTCCCGCTTTCAGACCCATCAGCTGGATGAAGAACAACATCCCCACCAGGCCGAAGATAACCGAGGGAATACCGGTGAGAGTTTCCACGGCAAAGCTGATCACCCTGACTAGTTTGTAATTATTGGCGTATTCGTTCAGGTATATGGCGGCGCATACACCGAGGGGAATCACGATGACCATCGCCACAACGACGATATACAACGTATTGAGGATGTTCGGCAAAATACCGATGGTGTCGTGGATGTAGCTGCTCTCGGTAGTGAGAAGCTCCGTGGTGATGCTCGGAATCCCTCGAGAGAAGATGTACACAAGGATGAAGAGCAATATCAAGCAAACAAGGATTCCCCCGGCGTAGACGAGTGCCCTGAGGATTGCATTCTTGACCTTCCGAGCATTGGGCGTCTGCGACCTCATTTACTTTTCCTCCTTACGCACGATAAGGTTGAGCACAACATTGATGAGCACAATCAAGATGAAAAGGATGAGGCCGATAGAGAACAATGCATCGCGATGGAGGCTCCCGTATGAGGCGTAGGACATCTCGCCGACAATCGCCGTCGTCAAGAAACGCACGGAGCCGAAGATGTGCGGCATATTGGCCACGTTGCCTGCAACCATGATGATTGCCATTGCCTCGCCGAGGGCGCGACCGACGCCTTGTACGATTCCTGCGGCGATGCCACTTCGAGCAGTAAGGAGAGAAACCTTGAAATAGGTTTCCGTCCTCGTCGCCCCCAAGGCAAGAGACCCCTCCTCGTATTCTTGGGGCACCGCGTCGAGTGCCGTCGCGGAAACATTGACGATGTACGGGAGGATCATGATCGCGAGTACGATGATGGCGGCGAGCAAGGTGGCGCCCGAGCTGAGGCTGAAGGCGTTTTGAACGGCGGGAACGAGAACGATCATACCCACCAAGCCGTAGACGACCGAGGGGATGCCGGCAAGCAGTTCCACTGACGAGCGTATGATTCTACTCGTTTTAGGGCCGGCATATTTCGAAAGAAACAAGGCCGCAAGCAAACCCAGGGGAATACCGATGAGTATTGCGCCAGCCGTTCCGTAGAGGCTCGTAAGAATGAAGGGGAGGATGCCGAATTGACCTTGGGAGGGACTCCATAGCTGGCCGAGCATGAAATCGACGAGGCCGATCTCCTTGATCGCCGGGACGCCAGAGATAATGAGGTAGGCACTTATCCCGACTACGAAGAATACCGAAAGCAGCCCGCAGCCTAGGAAAATTCCGTGGAAGACCTTTTCGATGCGTTTTGCTGGACGTTTCATACATGAGCTCCTTGTCGCCAAAATACCCGAGCGCCTTGGCGCACCCGGGTATTTTGGCTCTGGATAAAATCCTTCTTATTTGACGGGTACCGCGTCTGCGGCGCGGATGAGATCTTGGGCTCCTGCGCTAGTTGCGAAATCAACGAAGGCTTGGGCTGTGGCGGAGAGATCCGCACCTTCTTGGAGGATGAAATTGAAGGGACGCTGGATTTTATAGCTCCCGTCCATAACGGTTTCCTCGGTGCAGGCGACTCCGTCCACGGTAATGGCTTTTATGCCCTCCTGATCCTGCACGGCCGAAAGGGACGCATAGCCGATGGCGTTCTTGGAGCTGCTGACAGCTGTGATGACTGCGCCGGTGGAGGTCAACTCTTGGGCGAGCTTGCAGGCGTCTTCGGTGTCGGTAATGGATTCGAAGCCGTCACGAGTACCCGATCCGCTCTCGCGGCCGACGCATGCGATTTCAAGATCGGAACCGCCGACTTCGCTCCAATTGGTGATTTCTCCTTTGAAAATGGCGGTGACCTGCTCAAGGCTTAGGTCATCGACGCCGCACTCCTCGTTGACGATGATTGCGATTCCATCAAGTGCAACGGTGATGCTCTCAAGCCCCGCTTCATCTGCTTTGAGGGCGCGAGAGGCCAGGCCGATATCAGCGGAGCCGTTCCTTGCGCATTCCACGCCCGTGCCGGACCCCGTGGCGTCATAGGTGATGGTTACGCCGGGATTGTCGGCCATGAATTGCTCGGCGAGGGTGCCGATTACCTTCTCCATGGAGGTCGATCCGTTGATGGAGATGCTTCCGGTGAGTTCGCTCGAGGTTTCACCACCTTGCTGGGGGTCGGGATCTGCGGTTTCCGAGTTGCCGCAAGACGCCAGTGCAAAGGCGAGCGCAGCAGTTGCGACAACGCATCCAATACTTGTTATCGTTTTCTTGTTGATCATTGGTATCCTTTCTTTGCAATTACATTGTTTTCGACGCTAGAGACTTCTCTTGCAGAGGGCGTCGGGGTTTTGCCCTATGCGTATTAAAAGACTGCTTTGTCAGGTGAATGAAAGCCGAAGGCAAAGAGTGGGCAATACTGTTGTTAAGAAATTGCAAAGCCTAAGAGACGGGCTTCCTCCCCCCTGTCACAGTCCCCCTGTCACACTCCTCAGTTGGTAGAATCACGGCTAGCTCCTTCTTGTCCAGCGGTCTGAGCGAATTGCTTTGCACCGAGGAGCGCAATGACGTTGTGCTAGGCAATGACGCTGTGCTACGAATAGATTGGCAAAATAGGAGCCCGTCATCTTCCGGCACGTCTAGCAGACAACTTCTTCTAGGAGTAACACCATACAGGCGATGCCACCTACACGGCCACCTACGAGGCGACGCCCATCCCGCCTGCACCCATCGAGAAGGCAACGCTCAAGTTCGACCTGGGCGGCGGAACGCTGGACGGCAAGACGGGCAAGCTCACCATCGAGGCGAACGCGGGCGACACCATCAAGCTCCCCGGCGCGCCGACGCGCGAGGGATACACGTTCAAATTCTGGAAGGGCTCGCAGTACGCAGCGGGAGCCGACTACAAGGTGGAGGGCGACCATGTCTTCACGGCCGAGTGGGAGAAGAACGCGACGTCGGACACCAGCGATTCCGGAAAGAAATCGCCGCTACCCGCCACCGGCGATGACAGCGCGGCAGCCCTGACGCTGTGCGCGCTCATGGCCCTCGCCTCGCTGGCCTCGCTCGCCGGGAGCGCGACCCTGCGCAGGAGGGGCGCCGTGTACAAGGGCAAGCATTCGGCGCGCTAGCGGAAAGCGGCCAGTCAGATAAGACGCCCTGCCGATTCGGCTCCCGGATCAGACAGGGCGCCTTCTTATCAGAAATGGCTTGAAGAGGCTTACAGAGGCTTAAGAAACCCCTCTGCCGAGCGCGGCTCGGCAGAGGGGTTTAGCATGCTTAGCTGGGGAAATGCGCTCTTTCGTCACTCCCACTCAATGATTCCCATGCTTGCGGGAATTGCATTCTCGTATTGTTTCATATCGCCTCGTCTCACTCGTTGCGTCTCGTGCATGGCGAGTATCTACATTTTAGCCCAGTTGTTGGAACTCACTTGGAACTCAGTCGGGTGAGTTCCAGCTGAAACTCACTTATGGGGAGTATTTTGCCCGACATGGGGAGTATTGCCCCTGACCTGCGGTTT
>OCTW010363851.1_pt1 | contig 11252 bp, 4 predicted proteins | sample 1539671 | NCBI WGS metagenome assembly OCTW01 (sample SAMN02144230, study PRJEB22623) | gut metagenome | biome: sheep rumen | host: Ovis aries | place: New Zealand | reverse complement strand
CTGGTTACCAAATTTTACGAAATTTGCAAATTTAGATAGACATTATGGAGAAGAAATGTAATGGACCAACAAACCAACAGGGACGGTTCTTAGTGGGACCCCAATGGGGACACATATTTATATGACCCTATTGGGGTCCCACTAAGAACCGTCCCTGTTGGTTTGTTGGTCCATTTGCATTACTTTAGAAAGGATAATAATGTTAGAAGATGAAGTTTTAAAAACAATAAATAAATATAATCTTATTGAAGCCGGAGATAAAATTGTTCTAGGTGTGTCTGGTGGGCCGGATTCAATTTGTATGCTTACTTGTTTGAATAAGCTAAAAGAAAAATTAAATTTTGAGATTGTAGTTAGTCATATAAATCATGGAATAAGAGAAAATGCAAAATTCGATGAAAAATATGTTTTAGAATTTTGTGAAAAATTGGGCATTGAATGCTATGTGCTACATGCAGATGTAAAGAAATATTCTACCGAAAATAAAATTGGCTTAGAAGAGGCTGGACGAAAAGTTAGATATGATTATTTTAATGAAATAATGAATCAAACTGGATCTAATAAAATTGCTATTGCGCATAATAGTAATGATAATGTTGAAACGATTATTTTAAATGTTTTAAGAGGTGCTGGCCCTAGTGGACTAAAGGGAATTCTTCCTAAAAACGGAAAATATATTAGACCTCTTATAGAAGTGAAAAGGGATTTAATAGAAGAATATACTAAAGACTTAAATCCAAGACATGACGAATCTAATGATGAAAATGAGTTTTCAAGAAATAAAATTAGAAATATAGTTATTCCTTTTATAAAAAAAGAATTTAACCCAAATATTGTTGATACTGTAACTAGATTATCTAGTTTAGTTTCAGAAGAATCTGAGTACTTAGATTTTGAAACTCAAAAAAAATATAAAGAATTGGTAATAGAAGAAAAAAATTTAAATAAAATTGTATATGATAATCAAAAAGGTAGAATACTTAATAATGAAGAATTACCTACAATAGTATTAGATTTAAAGAAATTCAATAATGAAAATAGAGTTATTCAAAAAAGAATAATACTCAATTCAATAAATAAAATTTTTGGAACTACTAGGGGAATAGAGAAAATACATATTGATGATATACTAAAAATGTGTAATAAAGCAGAAGGAAATAAATATTTAACTCCAAACAAAAATACGAAGATTTTAATAAAAAATAATAAAATTGTTATAATGCGGTTTGATATAATTAGCCGTAGGAAATGCTGTAATTTCAAATATTACAGCTATATTTCTTTTTAAAAAATCTATTGCTATAAAAAATTTTGTATGCTATATTTTATACAAACAAAAGATTTAAGGAGGATACAAACTTGAAAAAGGGAATTAGAAATTTAGCAATGTGGCTAGTTCTAATAATTGTTGCTGTTGTAATTTTTAATGCAGCTATGAACAATGCATCAACAGAAATGAATTATTCAGAACTTGTAAGTAACATTGCTAGTGAAAAAGTTGAAAAAATCTTATTATCATCAGATGGAACTAAAGCGGAAGTTACTTTAGTTGATGATAATGTTCGTAAAGAAGTTAACATACCAAGTGTTGATAACTTAATGGCACAAATTAATGATAAGATGGTTGCTGGAAATATTCAAATAGATCAAGAGGATCCATCAATGATAATTACATTATTAAGTGTATTTTCTCCAGTAATTATTCTTATTGTATTTTTAGTATTCTGGGTATTACTTATGAATCCAAATCAAGGTGGAAAAAATTCATCAATGTCATTTGGAAAAAGTAAAGCTAGAATGATAAATAGTACAGATAAAACAAAAGTTACATTTAAAGATGTGGCTGGTGTTGATGAAGAAAAAGAAGAATTAGAAGAGATAGTAGAATTCTTAAAATCACCAAAGAAATTTACAGATATGGGAGCTAGAATTCCAAAAGGTGTTTTACTTGTTGGTCAACCAGGTACAGGTAAAACTTTACTTGCAAAAGCCGTTGCAGGTGAAGCAGGAGTTCCTTTCTTTATTATAAGTGGTTCTGATTTTGTGGAAATGTTCGTTGGTGTTGGTGCATCAAGAGTTAGAGATCTATTTGATCAAGCTAAGAAAAATGCACCATGTATTATTTTTATTGATGAGATTGATGCAGTTGGTCGTCAAAGAGGTGCTGGTCTTGGAGGAGGACATGATGAAAGAGAACAAACATTAAACCAATTACTTGTTGAAATGGACGGATTTAGTGCTAATGAAGGTGTTATTGTTTTAGCAGCTACAAATAGACCTGATGTATTAGATAAGGCTTTACTTAGAGCAGGAAGATTTGATAGACAAATTGTTGTTGGAAGCCCAGATGTAAAAGCAAGAGAACAAATATTAGAAGTTCATGCTAGAAAGAAAAGACTTGCAAATGATGTAGATTTAGCTACAATAGCTAGAAATACAGCTGGATTTGCAGGAGCAGATTTAGAGAATGTATTAAATGAAGCAGCATTACTTGCAGCTAGAAGAAATAAATCAGAAATTACAATGCTTGAAGTAGAAGATGCAATGGTTAAAGTTACAATGGGACCAGAAAAGAAAACTAAAGTAATTAGTGATCATGAGAAAAAACTAGTTGCTTTCCATGAAGCTGGTCACGCAGTAGTAAGTAGATTTTTACCTACACAAGATAATGTACATCAAATTTCAATTATTCCTAGAGGAATGGCTGGTGGTTATACAATGTATAGACCAACAGAAGATAAATCATTTATGTCAAAAACTGAAATGGAAGAAAATATAGTTTCACTTTTAGGTGGAAGAATTGCTGAACAATTAGTTTTAGGAGATATTTCAACTGGAGCTAGTAACGATATTGAAAGAGCTACAAAAATAGCTAGAGCAATGGTTACAAAATATGGTATGACAGAAGCTTTAGGTGCTGTTCAATATGGTCAAAGCGATGGAGAAGTTTTCTTAGGAAGAGACATAGCTCAACATAAAGACTATAGTGAAGCAACAGCAGCTTTAATAGATAGCGAAGTTAAGAAAATTGTTGATGTAGCATATGCTAGAGCAGTTAAATTATTAAATGACAATATGGATAAATTACATGCAGTAGCAACACTTCTTATCGAGAAAGAAAAAATAGATGGACCTGAATTTGAAGAAATAATGAACTCATAGATAAAAGCAATAAAAAAGCACCAAAAATGGTGCTTTTTTATTGCTTTTATGTTATGCAAAAGGGGACACTTTTCATAGTTTTAACTGCGATTTTTTTTGTTTATATTGGAATATTGAAAGTTTTGTGATATACTCTTACAAAATATAAAGGAGAATTATTATGAAAATAGGATTTTTAGGTCCAAGAGGAACTTTCTCATTTGAGGCTTGTAAGAAATATAATAAAGATGCAGAATATGTTGAATTTAAAAATATAACAGATACAATATTAGGATTAAAAAATGGCATAGTAGACGAAGTAATTGTTCCTATAGAGAATTCAATTCAAGGTGGAGTTACAGAAACTATAGATTCGCTAATACAAAATGGTGGAATATATATAAAAAAAGAGTTAGTGTTAAAAATAGACCAAAATTTAATGGCAATGAGAAAATATAACTTTGATGAAATAAAAGAGCTATATTCTCATCCTCAAGCGATTGCACAGTGTAGAAACTTTATAGAAAGCAATTTAAAAAATGCTGTTATAAATCAAGTTGCAAGTACTGCTTTAGCAGCAAAAGAAGTTAGTAAAAAAGAATATTGTGCTTGTATAGCTAATATGAGTTGTATTGAAGAATACGGTTTAGAACTGTTACAAGATAATATTCAAACTAATGATTTTAATCAAACAAAATTCTGGATTTTATCAAAAGAAGAAAATAGTAAGGCAGGGAATAAAATGTCTATTATATTTTCAACTACTCATAAACCAGGTGCTTTGTACGAAGTTTTAGGTATATTCAATAGAAATAATATCAATTTAACTAAAATAGAATCTAGACCAGCTAAAACTTTTTTGGGTGAGTATATATTTTTAGTGGATTTAGAAGTAAACGACAAGATTGATGAAACTGTAATTGATCTTGAAAAAGAATGTAGATATTTAAAAGTATTAGGAAGATATGAATAAAATATGATTTTAATTTACATAAATAAATGCTTAAAAAGGAGATAGAGTATGATTTCTGATAAAATGAAAAAATTAGTTAACAATAATTCTGTTATTAGAGAAATGTTTGAAGAAGGAAAGAGATTGGCTGAAATTTATGGAAAAGAAAATGTTTATGATTTTAGTTTAGGAAATCCAAATGTTCCAGCACCAAAAAAAATAAATGAAGCCATAAAAGAAATTGTAGATAATGAAGAGTCAACAATTCTTCATGGTTATATGAGTAATAGTGGTTATGAAGATGTAAGAGAAGCAATTGCTCAAAATATAAATGAAAGGTTCGAAACTAGTTTTTCAAAAAATAATATAATAATGACAGTTGGAGCTGCAAGTGGATTGAATATCGTTCTAAAATCTATATTAAATCCAAATGAAGAAGTAATTGTTTTTGCTCCATATTTTGTAGAATACAGAAATTATATAAATAATTATGATGGAAAAATAGTTGAAGTATTAAGCAAAGAACCATCTTTTGAACCAGATTTCGAAGCATTTGAAAAAAGTATAAATTATAATACGAGAGCTGTTATTATAAACTCTCCAAATAATCCAACTGGCATAATTTATTCTGAAGATACAATTAAAGCAATAGCAGAAATATTAAATAGAAAGCAAAAGGAATTAAATAAAACCATTTTTATAATTTCAGATGAACCATATAGAGAATTGGTTTATGACAATACAGAAGTGCCATATATAACTAAATATTATAATAATACTTTTGTAGTTTATTCGTATAGTAAATCTTTGTCTTTACCAGGAGAGAGAATAGGATATGTTGTTGTTCCAACAGAAATGGAAGACAGCAGTACTGTTTTTGAAGCAGTTACAATAGCAAATAGAGTAACAGGATCTGTTAATGCACCATCACTTATTCAAAAAGTTATTGGAAAATGTGTAGGACTTACTTCAGATCTTTCAAAATACAAAGAGAATAGAGATTTACTATATAATGGATTAAAAGCTTTGAATTTTGAATGTATTTATCCTCAAGGAGCATTTTATTTGTTTATGAAAACTCCAATTGCAGATGATAAAGAGTTTTGTAAAATAGCCAAAAAATACAATATCTTAGTTGTTCCAGGAAGCTCTTTTGCATATCCTGGATTCGTTAGAATTTCATATTGTGTGTCAAATGATATGATAAGAAGATCGCTAAATGCATTTAAAGAATTAGCGGAAGAATTAGGAATATAACAAATGCAATTTTATATTGCAAATACGATTAAAAATCGCGCTTCCCTAACAAAAAGTTGGAATATAGCAAGATTTTTAATATAAACTTAAATAAATCTTAATAAAAAGGCTGTAAATGTAGTTCCGTAAAAACCTTACTGTAATATTAATTATAGTAGGGTTTTATTATTTATATTTATATATTACTATGGCTTTAATAGTGAAAGCGTATAGTTAAATTAAACTATAGCAATGATCTGAAAGGAGAAAAGAAGCCATTATGAAAAAAATTGGAATTGTATTTAAAAAGATTCTTAGTTTAACACTTGTAATGATTATGCTAACTGGTAATTTGGCAACCCCGCTATCAATATTTGCAAGCGAACTTAGAAATAGCGATTATGAAGATGTTTCTACAGAACTAAGTTTGCCAGATGAAAATAGCAATACAGCAGAAGTAAGTAATAGCGAAAACGTTAACAGTGAGGAACAAAGTAATCAAAACGAAACTACAGAACCTAGTGAGGAAACTGAACCTGTAGAGGAAAGCATGCCAGAGGTTCAAGAAGAACATGAAGAAGGTAGTAAAGCAGAAGAAACTAGCAATGCAGAAGAAACTAGCAATGCAGAAGAAAATAGCGAAGCGAAAGAAAGTGTAGAAAATAGTTTTATTAGCGAAAGCGAAGTACCTAGTGAAGAGAATCTACAACCAGCAGAAGAAAATAACATTACAGTATCTGCAAGCAGTATAGAAGAAATTAAAGCTACAACTAAAGAGAAGATTGAAGAGCTAAGAAATCAAAACACTTATAAAACTAAAAATGATGAATACGAAATAAGAACTTTTACTACTCAATTCTTATCAGGAGCCAAAAAAGATGATAACAATAACTTAGTATGGACAGCTAGTACTACTGCAAAAGGTCATGAATTTACTTTTAGAGTAAATTATGCTTTATCTGGTAAAGGAGAACTTCCAGCAGAAAGCGTACAAATAACAATTCCAAAACAAATATTAAGAAATAGAGATGGAAATTTAGATGACACATATATAATGAGCTTACCAACTTTAGAAGAATGTGAAGAAGAGGGCGAACTTTCAGAACTTATTTACAAAGAAGATGGAGAATATTTAGTAATATATAATCCAAAAGAAGTAGAAGCAGGATTAAATGGATATTTTGAAATATCTTATGCAACAAATTCACAAAGCTATAATTACAAAGATTATGATTCAGCAAATACCAAGTTAGTAAAAAATGGTGGAACTGCATCAGATAATTTTTTTGCAATAATGACTTTAAATGTTGAAAAAAATGGAGTACCGGAAACATTAAACAACATTACTGAAGATAAAAATGTATTTATAAATACAGCAGTAACACTTCAAAGTACACAAAAAAGATATCCTAATATAAGCAGAACCTGGAACCAATCTTGGATGCAAGAAACTCCAGCGGACGCCGATGATTATTACTATTTAGTATGGGAAATAAGTTCATTTGTAAATAATGCAACACAAAAATATAATTTTACATTAGAAGATGTAGTAACAAATTTAACTGAAGGAACTTCTGCAGAAGACTATGAACTTGTAGGTTACAAACTTGCAGGAGAAAGATTTTATTCAAACAATAACACAGCTACAAACCAAACAACAAGCGGGTATAGATATGATTATGTATTAACACGTCATAAAAAAAGTGCATTTTCAGGAAGAACATATAAACTTAAAAATACAGTAACAGCAACAGTAGATCCAATAGATCAAGTAGATGAAGATACAACAGCAACATCATCAAATACTTTTAGCTGGGACCCAGCGTTTGTACCACCAACAGGACACTTTGATATAAGAAAATACGGAAACAATACAGGATTTGGTGGAAAATATGCAAATTATGATTTAGACAAATTACAAAATGAAGAAGTTGATTCTTTAAGAAACTTTAAATATAAAACAGAAACAGTAGGATATGCATATCCATGGACATTAAGAGATGGAGGATCATCAGATAATCCAGAAGATTATGGTGTAAATAATGTAAATTACGAAACATGGGATGATACTCTATATTTAGAAGACGACGAAACACCAATGAATTCAGCTGACTACTATTTAGAATATTTTACATATAGTGTATATAACAGTGATGTAGAATTTGATGACTTTTATAATAAATTCAACCAGGTATCAGCACAATATGCTGAAGATGAAGTAATTACATTCTATGCAAAATTTGGAGATAGAACTGAACAAGCTGGAAATGATTGGATTGAAATTGGAACATATAATTTAAATACAAAAGAATTAGTATCAAACGCCGACTATGTAGAAGAAATGACAACAAGTAAAATAACATTTAAAGAAGGTGTTCATGCTACAGGATGGAGATTTACAACATCAAATAAACATTATAATACAAACATAGTAGTAATTCCATATTTTGTATTAACAAATTCAGAATATGTAAAATCAAAACTAAAAGATGAAAATAATGAATTTAAGAGCAGTATAAAAATAAGAAATGATGTAACTACAAAAATAACAGACCACAACGACACTACAATATTTGAAAAAACAGTTTCTGCTTTTGATTATGCAAGAGTAACATATTATGATTCAGATATTTCAAAAACAGTAGCTTCAGTTGCAAATAAAAAAGCAAAAAAACAATATACAATAACTTGGAAAGTTAATGCTTGGGAAACAGCTACATCTGGAGATGGAGTAGCAGAATATATTACACAAGAATCTGGAAAATTTTACGATTTAATTCCTCTTGGAGGAGAACTTGATGTAAAGAGTATACAAGTTCAAACAGAAAAAGCATTCTTACCAGAAAATGAGTATTCATATGAGATAATTCAAAATTATAATAATTCAGGTAGAGAAATGCTTGTTGTAACAATAAACGAGCAAGCAGATTTCTATAATGTATACTACACAACAGTACATTCATGGGAGAGTATGAAGGACTATGGAAAAAATGTATTAAATCCAGTAGCTTTTGAAACAGGAAATGAGAAAATAACAAATGGTTCACCAGATAATGGTGGTAATTTAAGTTTGAATAATAGATTATTATTCTTAAATCTTGATCCAGAAACAGATAACAATAAGTTTATTTATGCAGAGCATTCATATGATATAGATGCATTAACAGCTGCAATATCTGGTTTATACAAAAAGGTAAAAAATTCAACAGATGAAGATTACACATATAATACAGAAGTTGAGCCAAATGAAACTTATACATATAAGCTACGTTTTGAAAATACATTTATGAATTCATCTAAAAACTTAGTATTTTTCGATAGCTTAGAAAACTTTAAAGTAATAGATTCAGAAGCAGGAACAGAAAAAACAAGTGGATGGCATGGAGAATTAAAGTCAATTGATTTAACACAATTAAAACAAAAGGGAATAGACGCAAAAGTTTATGTAAGTACAGTAGAAAATTTAGACCTAGAAATCAACAACAATGTAACAGATACATCAATGTGGCAGCTAGCAGCAGAAAATACAGACCTAAGTACAGTAAAAGCAATTGCAATAGACATGACAAAAACAACAGAAGGAGAGGATTTTGTACTCGCTTCAGGTGATTCTGTAACAGCTATTCTTTATATGCAAGCTCCAGATGGAAATTCTCCAGAAATAGAGCAAAACCAATACACATATAACAATGTATATATGCAAAACACACTAATAGATGAGTTAGATCAAACAGTAGATTATTTTATCCATCAAGATTATACAACTGTTAAATACCAAGTAGTAGCAGATGTACCAATAAGAAAAGTAAATGCTAAAGATGAAAGCGAAGGAATAAAAGGAATAACATTTAGATTAAAAGGAACATCAGTATATGGAAATGAAATAGATGAAAACTTAACATCACCAAATGATGGATATATAACTTTTAAAAGCATAGAAGCAGGAGAATATATACTTCAAGAATATGAAGGTACAACAGATTGGATAGAAGACCATACAGAGCACTACGTAACAGTAAATATGGATAAGTCAGTATATATAGATGGACAGCTAGTAACAAAAGAAACACCATTTATAGTTACAAATGAGCCAAGAATACATACTGATGTTACAGTTTATAAAAAAGATTTAGTAAATCATAATAAAGCTGTAGAAGGAGCTAAATTCAAATTATCAGGAATTTCAGATTATGGAAATGAAATACTAGTGTATGGAATTTCAGATGTAAATGGAAAAGCAACATTTGAGGATATTGAAAAAGGTACTTATGAATTAACAGAAATTTCAACAGCAGATGGATATACACTAAACGAACAAAATAAAGAAAAATTTAGGGTAATTGTTGATGAAAATGGAAATTATGATGTGCAAAAACAAATACTTACAGAAATACAAAGACCAGAAACTATAACAAAAACAGAAACAAAATATTCTCATACATCAAACATAAGTGATTCTGGTATTGCCTCAGGTAATTACGCAAATAATTTATCAACAACAAATACTGTAACAATAGCTGGAGCACAAAGTTTAAATGTGACTGTATACTATAGCACAGAAAGTACAACTTATGACTGGGTTTGTGTGTACGACAAATCTGTAACACCATCAAGTAGCAACTATAGTAGTTCGAAATCTGGAAAACTTGGTGGAAGAAAAAATTCAAGTGATTCATATAGTACTGTAAATAGCCAAGGATATCAAACAGCATGTTATAAATGGACAGGAACTATAAACGGAGATACTGCTAAATTTTATTTTAGAAGTGATAGTAGTGCTGTTTATTATGGTTACTACGCAATTATAACAGCAACAGTACAAGAAGAAATACTTGTAGATGATGTAGAGGAAAGCTACGAATCAATATACGATAATGGAATATATCCAATATACAACGAACCACTACACAACTTTAGCTTTACAAAGAAAGATTTAATAGATAGAAATGTAGTAGTACCAAATGTAACATTTAAAGTAACAGGAACATCAGATTATGAAAATTACTTCGAAAAAACAGCTACATCAAATGAAAATGGAAAAGTTACATTTGATGGACTAGAAAAAGGAACATACACATTAACAGAAATAGACACACCAAGTAACTATGTACTAAACACAGATACATATACAGTAACAATAGATAAAATGAATAACTTTACAATAAGTGGAAGTCACATGGCAGAGATAGATAATAAGTATGAAATATATAACGAACCAAAACATAACTTCTACTTTACAAAAAAAGATAAATACAACAACCAAAATTTAGGTGGAGCTAAGTTCAAACTATATGGAACAAGCAACATTGGAAATACTTATGATGAAGAAGCAACATCTGTAGCAGGTACAGGAATTGTAACATTTGATAACCTAGAATCTGGAACATATTTCTTAAAAGAAATAGAAACACCAGACACAGATGAACAAAAATATGTGCCAGATGAAAAAGAAAGAATAGTAGAAGTATCTGAAGATGGAACAATAACATTAGATAATGAAGTAATTTGGCCATTATCAGAAAGAAATGAAAATGACCCATATATATGGTATAACACTCGCAATAAAGGTCAAATAACTATAACTAAAAAATGGGTAGATAACCTAACTAATGACCAAAGAGAAGAGCCAAAGATATACATTTCAACCAAACGAGGAGAACTTGCATACTCAAAAGTATACTTTAGAACAGCAGATAGCACTCATAGCATTATGGATTATGTGTCAAGTGATAATGAAGTAGTTGAAAAAATCGAAGCAGAAAATACGAATATTGTAGATGGTATTATAGGTTATAATGACGGATATCGTATTGTTGATTATGCAAGAGATCTTAATTTCAGCTTTGATAATCCTGGATATAAATATATCGAATTGGAAGTACATGCTAAATTTATGACAAGACAAACCGAACTATACTTAGAT
>OCTW011576741.1_pt1 | contig 11255 bp, 8 predicted proteins | sample 1539671 | NCBI WGS metagenome assembly OCTW01 (sample SAMN02144230, study PRJEB22623) | gut metagenome | biome: sheep rumen | host: Ovis aries | place: New Zealand | reverse complement strand
TCTTTCTGGGCATCGTCCAATGTCAGTTGCACTTGCTCTGACTTCTTGAAGTTCTTGATGATAAAGTCAAAGTCTTCCTGGCTCATGTCGCCAGGTCCTTCCTCTTTAATGTCCTTGAGTGCTTCTTCCGTCTTCTCCTGATACTCGGCACCGGGGAACGCCTTGTATTTCTCCATCAGTTTCTCTGCCGTCTGTCCAAACGAATGGCCCACGCAGAGCAACAATGCCAATGACCACAATAACTTTTTCATCTCTCTATGCTGTTGTTCAGTTATTTATTTCGACCTTCGTGTCATTCACTTCGGTCTTCACCTTCATGCCCTCTTGCATCATTTTAGCAAAGTCGAACGTTCCGTTGATAACTATCAGGTTGGCATCTTCGTCAGAAACTGCGAGGATGACGTTGGTGGAGCGCTCTCCGTTCTTGGAGAGATAGATCTTTACGATTTCACCATCATCATCTTTCGTGTCCATCAGCGGTTCCCATTCCTGGCCTTTCAGAAGATTCAGGACCGTTTTCGTGAATTTCCTGATGCTGCCCTCCTCTTCGCACGTGAAAATTTTAACTTCGTCGAACTGATCATAGAAATCCGCTCCCATACCCTGTTTGGGTTTGAATTCCATCTCGCCCAGTTGCAAGCCTTTTCCTTCCATGCCTGCGAGTTTTATCATTTCCTTATTGACTTTCATGTATTCCACGCCCTTAATCTTAGCCAACTCATCGAAGTTCGTGTTTTGGGCGTAGACACTGGCACAAACGAATACTAACATGGCACAAACGGCCCACTTTCTCACAGTCCGCATAGGACTGAACGTTTCAGATATACTTTTCATCTTTTGAGGTGTTATTTGTTGATTTCTATACTATCAAAATTTCGTTGATGAACGCTTCTATCTGTCAATACGTGTTTCCCAGCGATTTTGTTACAAAGAAATCGAAAAAAAACGGCGCTCCAGGATGGGCTTGAGCCAACGAGCAGAATGACCATGGATGACCCATTAAGCGAGAGGGCCTTACAACTTTACTTCTGGCACCACCTGTCCATCAAGGAGGTTGATGATGCGCTGGGCGTAGCCGGCGTCTCGCTCGGAGTGTGTCACCATCACGACGGTGGTGCCCTCCTGGTTGAGTTGGGTGAGGAGCTGCATCACTTCGAGACCGTTTTTGGAGTCAAGGTTTCCTGTCGGCTCGTCGGCGAGGATCAGTTTGGGATTCATCACTACGGCACGGGCAATGGCCACACGCTGCTGCTGACCGCCGGAGAGTTGCTGAGGGAAGTGATGTGCACGGTGCGAGATGGCCATGCGGCGCAGCACCTCCTCCACGCGCTGTTTGCGCTCCTTCTTGGGAACACCCAGATAAGTGAGTGGCAGCTCCACATTCTCCTCCACGTTCAACTCGTCTATCAGATTGAAGCTCTGGAACACGAAGCCTATCTGCCCCTTGCGCACTTTCGTGCGCTGGCTTTCCTTGAGTTTTCCCACTTCCTCACCATCGAGAAAGTAGGTTCCGCTGGTGGGATTGTCGAGCAGTCCCAGGATGTTGAGCAGCGTTGACTTACCACAGCCCGACGGCCCCATAATGGCCACGAACTCCCCTTTCTTCACTTCGAGCGACACGCCGCCCAATGCTACGGTCTCCACCTCTTCGGTGCGAAACACCTTCTGAATGTTTTCAAGTTTAATCATATTCTTTTCATTTAAATGTTATTATTCTGTCTTTAGATAGTCAATGGGGTTACTATTTGCCACCTGCCGTGTTTGCAGGTAAACCACAATGCCGATAATGAGCAACACCAAGATGGCATCTGCGGCAAATAGATACCACAACAGCGGAAGCTTGTCTGCAAACTGTTCCATCAGCAGTCCACTGAAGTACCAGCCCAAAGCCACGCCAATGATAACAGATGGCAACGCGATAAAAGCAATGCTGCGAAGGAAGAGTGATTGCAGTTCCATCATCGTGGCACCCAATACCTTTCGGACGGCCAGTTCGCGGCTGCGGCGCTGCACCTCGTCGCGCACATAGCCAATGAGTCCGATGAGCGTGATGAGTAGCGAGGCCAGGCAACCTATCAGGATCATGTCGCGGGTGTGGCGCGTGTCGTTGTAGCAGGTCGCCAGTTCTGCGGCGTATGGCTTCACACACAAGTCTGCATCAGGATAGAAACGGTCGCATAACTGCTGGACAGTCTGAAGGTTGTCAGATGACATGTCATGCAGTTTAACCATGATGTAGTGTGTATAGACATTGCCATTGGCCACCATCATGGGACGTTCCTCGCGTGTCACAAGTGAGCCTAACATGAAGTTCTTCACCACGCCCACTACGGTCATGGGATATTCGGCGCCTACCGTGGCATTGATAAACTGTCGGCCAATGACATCGTCGATGCCCGCCACCTCCTTCATCTTTTGCACAAACCGTTCATCTACCAGCATCTCTTGCGTCCAGCCGGGGTGCTCCAGCCGCTTGAAGTCCCTGCCACGTACTATCTCAAGGCCCATCGTCTCCACCAACCCTTCCTCAGCAAAGAACAGATTGGCGCAGTTGAACAACTCCTGCGGATTGCCCGGCACGAGTACGTTGTCGCCATTCTGCCGCTCGCAGAAGAGCGAATAGGCTGCTGCCGTTGTTTTGACACACGGCAGGCGCTCTATCTCACGAGCCAGGGAATAGATGGAGTCGCCATGCAGGGCACTCACGTTGACGTAAGCCACCCGGTCGTATTGATAGCCCGTATCTTTTGACAGCATATAGTCGTACTGCCGATAGATGGTGGAGAGCACACAAAGCAGCATCGTCGAAAGCACAAACTGGAAGGCCAGCAGTGACAACTTCCAAAGGCGCTTGTTCTCAGAGTAGAGCCGGTAGGCGTAAGTGAGCGGAATGCGCGAATAGATAACTCCGGGCAGGATGCTACAGCACAGCAATACAATGAGACATACAACAGCCAGCACCACGAAGGTCTGCTGGGAAAAGAGTGTCGTAATGCCGACACCCATCAACTCGCTAATCCAATCTCTCCCGGCCATGAGCAGCAACATCATCATTGCCAGAGCCACTACGAGATGGATGCAGGCTTCCTTTAGTGTCATCATGTAGATCTCGCGCCGTGGGGCACCCAGCACCTTGCGGAGTGCCACCTGACGTGCACGGCTCACCAAGAGGCTGATGACTACAAGAATATAGTTCATCACCGCCGTGAAGAGCATCACGAATGCCACCACAGAGAGGATGATGCAGGTGGTATGTACCGTGGTGTCCTTCATCCGCTGGCCGGCAACACTCACCAGTTCGTAACTGGCATCGGTGTAGCCGCTTTGCTTCAGGTCGTCCCAAGGTAGGATGCGCTGCAGCAACTGCTTGATTTCGCTTCGCACCTTATCCATGTCGGCATCGGCGCGCATACGGACAAACGAATGATAGCGGTCGTTGCCTATCAGGTTTTCCGTGCCGTCCCAAGCGTAAGTGCCCATGGAGGGCATCGACATCAAGATGTCGTAGCGGGAGCATCTGGAGTTTTCGGGATAGTCGTCGAACACGCCACCAATGGTCATCGGCTTCATCGGGGCGGAGGCAAAGCAGAAAGTCTGCCCAACCACCACCCCACCGATTTTCTCGCTCAGGCGCCGGCTAATCATGCATTGTCCGGCAGTGGAGAGGATACGCTTGGCATCGCCCTGCAAGACATTGGTAGCAAAGATGTCGAAGAAACAGGAATCTACAAAAACAGCCTCTTCGAAGAAGTGCCGGTTGCCGTTCTCAAGCGTCAGTTTCTCATCGCTGAACTGGCCTGTATAGCGCGTGGCAGTCTGAATTTCGGGAATCTCCTGTGCCAACGCGGGGGCTATGCCTCCCGGAGTGGCACCATAATGTTGCGGCTCCTGGCCTTTGCGTTGGAATGTTTCTTGCAACTCATACACATGTTCTTTGTCCACGATGCAGCAGTCGTAGTTCCTCTCCAACTGCACCTTGGCTATCAGCACCAGTCCGACGGTTAGTCCGATGGCTAAAGAAAGGATTTTGATGAAGGTTCCCTGACCTTTTCTGATGTTATTCATGACTCCATGTATTTATTCGGTTTTAATGCTGTCAACTGGATTCTCAGAAGCAGCGCGCCAGCTCTGGACGATGACGGTGGCAAGGGTGACGGTGCCGACGGCGAGAAATGCCAGCGGAAAGAGCCACCAATAGATGGGAGTCCGTTCGGCAAATCCTTGGAGCCATTGGTTGCCGATGTACCAAGCCAGTGGGGCTGCGACGATGAAACAGCACAAGAGCAGCCAGACGTAGCGGCGAGAGAGCAGGCGAAGCACCTCGGAGGTGGTGGAGCCAAAGACCTTGCGGATGCCTATCTCCTTTCGGCGGTACTCCGTCTCGAACATCGTCAAGCAGAAAACGCCAATCAGGGTGATGACGAGGCAGATGACCGAGAACACCATCACCTGACGGATAAAGCGAAACTCCTCTTGGTAAGTATCCTCCAGTTGCTGATTGAGGAATTTTACCTCTGGTTCATGCTTGGCACCCATCTTCATACAGATGTCCTTGATCTTCTGTCGCATGGCAACCTTGTCGGTACCAGCCGCCACACGGACATTCATCACACCAAGACTATTGGCCCATCCTTTGCTTATATACTTCTCACCATAAACCAGGAAGGCCATGGGTGAGGCATTGTTGTCGATACGGGTAGAGGCAAAGCGTACGTTGCGGCATACGCCGACAACGGTCATTTCCGTATCTTCATCAAGCAATTTCTTGCCCATCTCCACCCAGTCCCATTTCTTTCGGGCGGCCTCGTTGATGACATAGCAGTCACCATCGTACTCACTGAAGTCGCGCCCCTCAATCACCTCAATGCCCATCGTGCGAAGATAATGCCAATCTACGGGCAGCGCCACAAATTGCACCTGATGGTTCTTGTCTGCACGCCCCCAATTCATATAACTGTCACTGCTTCCCAACGCGAACTGTGAGTATGCCACATCTACGACACCCGTTTGCTGCATCAACTCCGAGCGCAAGGCTTCGTGCTTGTCGAGCAGTTCCCAAGTATCCGCATACAGCACCTCATCCTTGTTGTAACCATAATCAGAGGTGAAGATATAGTGGCTTTGGAGATAGAGGATGCCGATATAGACCACCATCACACAGGTAATGAAGAACTGCAGACAGAGCAGCAATGTGCGCAGTTGGCGACCTTTAGGCGTGAGTCCGAAGGAACCTTTCAAGACAAGTGCAGGTTGGAAACCGGTGACATAGAAAGCCGGATAGACACCCGCCATCATGCCGACTACGACAGAAGCCAGCCCAATGCCAAGTACCAGCCACAGATGGTCGCCCAAGGCAATGCTGCCTACGAAGAGTTGGCTGATGAAGGACCATTGGGAAAGCAGATAACAAGCCACGACCGCCAGAAAGAACGCCAACAACGAAATACAAACAGTCTCACCTATGATGTTCAGACGAAGCGACGCCACGGAACTGCCCAATACACGACGGGTATTGATGCTCTTGATGCGCATGGGACTCTCGGCCAGTGTGAAATTGAGGAAATTGATGGCAGCAATCATCAGGACCAGCAAACACGATAGTTGAAGAATCCAGTCCACAGCCTTGTTTCCTTTGTCGTGCCAAGGGTCAATACCAGAGAACCATGTCTCAGTGAAGGGTTGCAAGCGAAGATTCAAGCTTTCTTTTGCCTCGGCCATGTCCCATTGGTCCTCCATTCCATGTTCTTTATACAGTTGATGTATCTTTTCTACCAATGGGGTAATGATGAGTTGCTTCACTTTGTCTATATCCATCTGCTCTCTTAGACGGAGATAACAGTTGTAATTGTAGTTCTGGAAGTTGCCCTCGTTATCTTTTCCCATATTGCCATAGACACAGTTCTCGACAATGCTGTTTTCTGGGAAATCCTCATAAACGCCACGTACCACTGCGCTGTCTTCATTAGCATACATACAGCGCCCAGCCACTTGGACAGAGCCAAAATACCTCATGGCTACTGAAGCGGGGATAACAAATCCTTTTTGGTCATCATCCTCCCAACCAAGTTTGCCGTCAAGGAGACGGGGAGCCAGTGTCGTCAACGCATCATTATTGACCCTGCATCCCCTGAAAGTAAACTCTGTACCGTCTTTCGTAAACTGCCAATCGTTAAGCCAACACTGCAGCAAGGCCATGCTCTCAACCTGAGGCAACTTAGCCAGTTCGTCGGCCAAGAAGCGATTTATGTTCGACTGCCACTTGCTGTGGTCGAATAGCGCAGGCACTTCTACACGATACAACTGTTGATAGTTGGTCAATCCTTTATTATAGGAGTGATTATAGGTTACTTGCGTCAGGAAGAGGTAGCAAGCGGAGAACGCTACTACCAATCCTATGAAGTTAAGCAACGTCGCCGTTTTGAAACGACGGGCCATGTAAAGCATGTTTCTAAATATGTTCATATTTCTATCCTTATTATTGTCGTTTTACTTGATGACCAATATTTCATTGTCCTTGAATGCCTCGTACCCGCTGGTGACGACGCGCTCGCCCGGCTCCAGGCCTTCGAGCACTTCGTAGTATTGCGGGTTCTGACGGCCTACACGGATGTTTCGGCGATAGGCTTTGCTGCCGCTTTTGTCGAGCACGAATATCCATTGGCCTCCTGTGGTCTGGAAGAAGGTGCCGCGAGGGATGAGGACGGCCTGCTCGGGCTGGCCCAACTCCAAATCAATGTAATAGGTCTGGCCTGTGCGGATGTTCTCAGGGCGCTCGCCCCGGAAGATGAAGTCGCAACGGAACTTCCCCTCACGAACCTCAGGATAGACTTTGCGCACCTGCAGCTGGTACTGCTTGTCGCCACGGGTGAAGGTGGCTGTCAGTCCCTGGCGCACGCGGTCGATATAGTGCTCGTCAATCTGCGCCTGTACCTTGTAGTCAGTGAGGTCGTTCAACTGGCCTATCATCTGCCCTGGCTGGATGCTCTGGCCCAGTTCCACATCGAGCAGTCCCAGTTCGCCTGTAGCAGTGGCCCTCACCTCGAGTTTGCTCTTACGCTGTCTCACCAGCATGACATTCCGGCGCATGTTCTGCAGGTTGTCCTCCATCTGATCCATCTGGACAGATCGGTAGAGACTGTCCTGTTTCAGCCGGCGGCTCACCAACGAGCGCTTCTGTGCCGACAGCTGATAGTCCTCTTGCGACTGCACATAGGCCTCACGGTTGATCATCTTCGCATCATACAGACGTTTGTTCTGCTCGAAAGTACGCTGTTTGCGGTGCGTGTCCATATCCAACTGCGCCTGTTCTGTCAAGTTGTTGAGCCTGTCCTGCTGCATGGCCACCTGTGTGTTGCGCAGCAGGTTTTGCTTCTCTGCCAGTTCCGACTCCGCATTCAGGATTTGCAGATCGAGGTTGGAGTTGCTTAGGCGCACGATGACATCGCCTTTATGCACCATCGAGCCCTCCTCAACGACTTTCTCCATCACAATGCCACCCTCCTCGGGAGAGATCTGCACCACCTGGATGGGCATCACCTGACCGTTGGTGCGCACATAGTCCTTGAATTCCGCGCTCTTCACCTCGCTGATGGTCAACTCGTCTTGAGTAACCCTCAACGTCGAGGCATGATTGCCGAAAACCAACCATCCCAATACGGTTAGCAGCAGGCATCCTCCTGCCACGTATGGACCGTGCTTCTTCAGCTGAAAGCCCTTCTTTTTTTCAATTACTCTGTCCATATCGTCATTCCTTGATAGTATCTTACCAACTGTTCCTTGACCATGGCCATCAGGCGGCATTGCAGCAGCGTAGCCCTCGAATGCAACAGCTGCGCCGAGGTGGTGTGCAGGTCGATGGCGGTGCTCAGGCCCTCCTCATACTGGTGATATGTCAGAAGGTAAGCCAGCGAGTCGGCCTCTACTTTCTTCTCCATCTGTGCCGTCTGTTTGAGGTATCCCTGCCAGTCGAGCCATGCCTCGCGGCTCAGTTTCTCCAGTTCGGCTTGTTTCAGCTCATAGGCCTCGCATGCCATCTGGTAGTTGTTTTTCGCCTTGCGGATGTTGCTCACCGTCTGCATGCGGTTGAAGATGGGGATGCTCAGCGTGACTCCCACATACTCGCCCATGTTGTTGCTGAACTGTTTTCCGAATGACTGGGCATTCTCTGTATGCAAGGTCTTGTAATAAGTGGTGCTCAGGCCCGCGCTCAGTGAGAGAGTGGGGAAAAGGGAGGCACGGGCCTGGCTCCACTCATGCTTGGATGCTTCCACTTGATATTGCGCTTGCTGCAAGACAGGGTGCAACGGTGAGCAGAAAGGCTGTACACCAGTAGCCGAGCACTTGGTATCTGCCGGCGGCACGACAGCGAGGCTGTCGGTCAACGGATAGGCCATCTCTTTTTTCAGTTCCAGCAAGCCGGCGGCAAGGAGGTTCTGTTGGCGGGTGACCTCATAGTCGGCCTCGGCATGCTGCGACTCCACCAATGCCACGTCGGCGGCACTCTTGCGCCCCACCTCTTCCAACAGGCGTGTCTGCCGCAACAGCAGTTCTGTTTCCTGCAGTTTCTCCTGAGCCATCCTGACCATACCCTCATCATACACTACATTGACGTAGGCCTGCAACACACTGAGTGCGGTCTGGTCCTGTCGCTGCCTCAGAGCCTGGTGCCCCATCAGCACACCCGCCTTAGCAGCCTTCAGCGCATGCAAGCGGTTGAAGCCATCGAACACCGGCAACGAGACCTGTACGGAATAACCATTATAAAAGGTGCTTACATCGGTATAGCCGTTGGTCTCAGGGTCTATCGCCCTACCGAAGTTGTACTGCGCACCGATATTGGCATCCACGGCAGGAAGGAATCGTCCGGCAGCACTGTATTTGGCCACTTTGTAGTTGTCGAGTTCCAATTCTGCACGCCTCACCTCATGGTTGTGCTCCACGGCATACTGCATGCATTGCATAACCGTCAAACGGGGTTGGGCCTCCGTCTGTGCAACATAAAACGCCAGTATGGCAAATATGATTTTTCTCATACCCTTTTTCTTTTGTTCACTGCAAAGATATGGTCGTTCTGAGAAACCTGCAATCTTTTTCGTACGGTGGAAAGTTGATTGTCTAAAAATTATACACCCCGACGTATGATTCTTTGACGGTTTGTTTGTACCTTAGCACCCATGAAAAAGTATGGAACTATTTTAATCGCTGATGACAATGCCGCCGTGCTGACCGCCATGCGCTATCTGCTCGACTCCACTTTTGAGCAGATACTGACCACCACCAAGCCCGATGACATATTGAAGATGATGGTCCAACAGCCCGTCGACATGGTCTTGCTTGACATGAACTTCACCCTCGGAGTGAACAGTGGCAACGAGGGCCTTCTGTGGTTGCGCACCATCCGCAAGCACCACCCTCAGACTCCTGTCGTGCTGCTGACGGCATACGCTGATGTCGGCCTGGCCGTGAAGGGACTGAAAAGCGGTGCCTCGGACTTCATTGCCAAGCCTTGGGACAATGATGAGTTGGTACGCAAACTGAAAGACGTACTCGACATGCAAAATGAGATTGTCACCCTCGACGAGATGGAAGCGCAGCATATCCGGCGCGCCATCGACCACTGCCACGGCAACCTGAGCCGCGCAGCAGAGATGCTAGGCATCACACGGCAGACCCTCTATAACAAGATGAAGCGGTTGGATTAGATGACAATAATGAGAAGCGTGAGCAATGATTTGGATATTGTTATTTGTCGTTATAGGGATTATATTCGTAATATGGGAAGTTCGTCGGCAGCGTTCCCTAAAACTTCGTGCGCATCTGATGCAGGAGGCAATCCGCAATCACGATTTCACGTTCCGTCTTCCTGTCGATGGTCTCTTGCCGGGCGAACGGGCCATGCAACAAACACTGAACAAATTGGGAGAGACCATTCGTCGGCAAATGAATCAGAATGAAGTGGAATCATGGGAACGGCTTACCCGCGTGCTGACCCATGAGATAATGAATGCCACTGCCCCCATCACCAGCATCAGCCAATCCATGCTTGGCCGTGACGATGTGAAAGGCTCTCCTCTTGAACCAGGCATTCAGGCCATTTTCGACACCAGCCGCCATTTGAACAACTTCGTGGTGAATTACCGCAAGATGTCGGAACTGGAGAAACCAGTTTTGACAGACGTTCCACTACGGTCATTGCTTGGCGACGTCTGTAACGCCTACCCTGGACTGACTTGGGAGGTTGGCGTTCACACAAACATTACAGTATGTGCTGATGCGGGCATGTTACGACAAGTGCTGATGAACCTAGCGAAGAACGCAGTGGAGGCAGAAGCTAAGAGAATGGTTGTACAACAGATAGAGGAGCCGTCGAATCATCAGCAACTTATGCTTTACATTGGCAATGACGGTCTGCCCATTCCCGCAGAAAACCGTCAGTCGCTCTTTGTTCCATTCTTTACCACGAAACGCAGTGGCAGCGGAATCGGCCTCTCACTGAGCCGGCGCATGATGATACAGCAAGGTGGCATGCTCGACCTTGCAGAAAAGTCATTGTCGGGGTGTCGTGCAGGTTTCATCCTCACCATCCTTCAATCCGTGTAAATGGATTACCGAGATGGTTGATTGATTGTGATTTAAGGTGCTAAGGGAAGGCGATTCCCTAACCTAAAAGACCACACCAATATGCATTCCGTCATGAATCGAAACAAAATGAACATTATTTTGTGTTAAACTAAATGTTGGAACACGATTGTTGCTAAAATGTGTACCTTTGCATTCGATTTAATTATTCTATATGGAGTGCAGACGGCGGCCTATAGAAGGTATAATAGACAGAGAATTACACGCCAGTTCCTATGATTGGCGCCTCCCCGTTTACTTGCAAGTGACGGGGAGTTTATGTGTCTTTCCATATGGAAAAGGGCTTTTGAAATGCCCCATTTTAAACGGTACAAAAACAGTGCAAACCGAGTACAATGAAAAAAGGCTTTTTTCATTGTTGAGGTGCCGCCTTGCACTGCCCTCTTTGAGTGGACACGAAAAATAATTTTTAGAGATTAATAATTTTAAAAGTGAACACTCGCATTATTTTTCGCTGTTTATCGTTTGCAAAAGTAGTCATTTCAGACGTTATTTCATCATTTTCTTTTTCAAAAGTTTACACGTTGTTCGCATTTTCCTGTGCATGAGCGTTTTCCAACCTTTTCTGCACGAACTTCGGCTTGTCTGTCAGCACTCTGTCTCGAAACGTGTTTTTT